>OLWF01000016.1_pt1 | contig 157546 bp, 133 predicted proteins | sample 1644131 | NCBI WGS metagenome assembly OLWF01 (sample SAMEA103958163, study PRJEB25191) | human gut metagenome
AGTATTAGATTTAAGGTTAACAAAGGTTGGAGTACGGCGGTACTCCTTTTTTTATACCCATACGTTTCTCCGAATGACAAAAAATAGCTATCTTCGATGGCTTTTATAACTGTTAAAGAAGAAAACATCACCACTTGAGCCCATTATGAAAAAACCGGTACTCGCATTGCTTTCCATAATCCTACTTACCGCAGGATGTTCCCAACGGCCTGCCACCACCAAGATACCCCTGACCAGCGCACACCGTGGTGCGGCCACCATTGCTCCCGAAAACACAATGGCATCCGTAGATTCGTGCATCAAATACGGTGTAGGCAATATAGAATGCGATGTCTGCATCAGTAAGGACAGTGTCTTCTACGTACTGCACGATTCCACCCTCGACCGTACCACCAACGGTACCGGCGCCATCTCCCAATGGCTGTCCGCCGACATCGACACACTGGATGCCGGCTCTTGGTTTGCGCCCCGATTTGCCGGACAACGGGTACTACGCCTTACCGACCTGCTACGCAAGGCCAAAGAGCACGGTTTAAGAATCACCATCGACTACCGCAACGGCGGTCTGCACCAATTACTGAATCTGATAAAGGACGAAGGCATGCTGGAAAACTGCAACTTCACCTTCAGCAAGGAGTATCATGCCAAATGCTTCAGAAAAATGGCACCCGAGGTAAGAACCCTGCAAGCCTACATCAAAAGTGAAAAGGACATAGAGCATGTCGTAAAGGAACTGCATCCCGACATCGCTGTCGTCTGGATTGACTCCCTTACCCCGCAATTCGTAAAGAAATGCCGCGAGCACAACCTGCAGGTACTGGCACTTGTCCTGGGGCTGGACGACAAGACGGAAGAGAACCAGAAGGCGGTCGACCTGGGGGTAGACATCATAGCGACGGACCATCCGGAAAAGTTCATCATGAAATACGGGCAACCGTCCATATAAGGCAAGAGACCTGCTGCGCTTAGGTCAGCAAATGATAGACACCGCCCACCATTGCCTTGACCACTCCTTTCATCTCCAGTTCAAAAAGCAAGGCACTCATCCGGTTGACGGGTATATCCGCTTCCACCACCATCGCATTGATATGGAGGTCTCCCTGCCGCATAAGGATGCGTACAACAAGCTCCTCCTCTTCCGTCAGTTCCGGGAAGAGATTACGCTGAATACCTTCTGTCCGGGCAGGCTGCTCCGCTACGGACCAGCCCATAATCTGCACAAACTCTTCCGCATTCTGGATAAGGGCAGCCTTGTTGTCGCGTATCAACCGGTTGCAACCGATGGAAGATTCGTCCGTAACACGTCCCGGAACAGCAAAACAGTCACGATGATATCCCTCCGCCAACTCTGCAGTGATAAGGGAACCTCCCTTTGCGGCAGACTCCACCACAATGGTAGCATCACTCATACCCGCCACAATACGGTTGCGGCTGACGAAATTATGCTTGTCCGGATTCGTCCCGGTAAGGAATTCGGTCAGCAGTCCGCCTTGTGCCAGCATGTCGATGGCTGTTTTCCGGTGGACATACGGATAGATGCGGTCCAGTCCGTGAGCAAGGACAGCAACGGTAGGGAGATGATTTGCCAAAGCGGCCCGATGGGCATGGATATCTATCCCGTAGGCCAGTCCGCTTACTACCAGCACATCGGGACAAAGAACGACCAAATCGCGCAGGAAGTCGACACAGAATTGCTTGCCGTAATCGGTGGCACGACGTGTACCTACCATATCAATGACATGCAGGCGGTTGAAATCGGTGTTTCCTTTAAAGAAAAGTACAATCGGCGCATCTTCACATTCACGCAAGCGCGAAGGGTAAGCCTCATCCTTCAACGTCAGGCAGGAAAGACGATTCTTCTCTACAAACTCCATCTCCTGCTCGGCACGCAGAAAGGCAGCGGGACAATCAAGAGCCGTCACTACCCCCGGATTCACACCGGGCATGATTTCGGGGAGCTCCTTCCGCCGACTGAATACTTCGGCAGCACTGCCCATACCCTCTATTAAACGCTTTGCCCCGATATGTCCTATACCGGGGCAAAGTGTGAGAGCTATACTGCAAATCCGTTCGTCACTGTTCATTCCACCAAAGATTACACGGACTTACACGGGTTGAGATAAGGGGCAAAAAGGCGGTCGAACAGTTCGCTGTCGCTCAACCGGCCATTGACTACACACACGGTCTCTACCACGCCTTTGAGGCAGACCTTACCGTCGGAAACACGGAAGATATCTTGATAGAAGACGTACTTGATGCCTTCCTTCTTCATATAAAGTTTGGAAACAAACTCGTCACCACTCCTCAGGGGAGTCTTGAAAGCCATATTGATACGTGCCACTACCGGGTCTACCCCCTGCTCGTGCAGTCCGGCAAAGCTGACGCCGGCACTCAACAGAAACTCATGGCGCGTATGCTCCAGATAATGCTGATAATTGGCATTATTGACGATGCCTTGCAGGTCGCATTCATAGTCGCGCACCTTCATGGGAAGTTCATAGATATAATTCATATTTACTATTGGACTATTTACTATTTGATACTTAGCCACGTTGTTTCTCCACATCCAAGCCTTTGAACTTCTTCAGTTCTTCTACGCTGACCAGCTTGTAGAGTTTGTCGCTGGGACGTATTTTCACCGATTTCATCGAGAAATGCTGGCCTTTCTTTACAGTCTGCACGGGTTTCAAATCGACGCGTGCCTCGTCCAAAGTGACGAATTCGGCACCCGTTGTGGGACCCGTAATCAGCAACTTGTCGCCTACGCTCACTTCGGCTGCTTCTACCAGGAACTCCGCCACACCGATGTTTGAGAAGTAGCGGATACCCTTACCCACATAGATTTTACGTTCCGTAGCGGCAGAACCGTAGTTCTTGGTCCATTCGCCCAAGCGTTGTCCCAGGTAGTAGCCGTCCCAGAAACCACGATTGAAGACCGTCTTCAAACGTTCGTCCCACCGGGCAATCTTCTCATCGGTGAATGTATCGTCCAGATAGGAACGGATGGCTTCTTTGTAACACTCCACTACCGTGCGCACGTACTCGGGTCCGCGGGCACGTCCTTCTATTTTGAAAACACGAACACCTGCATCCAGCATCTTGTTCATGAAGTGGATAGTTTTTAAGTCTTTGGGGGACATGATGTATTGGTTGTCCACCTCCAATTCCACATCCGTCTCCTTGTCGCGCACCGTATAACTACGGCGGCATACCTGCATGCAGGCACCGCGGTTGGCGGAGTGGTTCATTTCATGCAATGAGAGATAACACTTTCCGCTGACTGCCATGCAAAGCGCACCGTGGCAGAACATCTCTATACGTATCTGCTCTCCACTGGGACCGCAGATATTCTCCTCACGGATATGTCGGTAGATTTCTGCCACCTGCTCCAAATTCAGCTCACGCGCCAGCACCACCACATCGGCAAACTGCGCATAGAAGCGCAGGGCTTCCACGTTGCTGATGTTGAGCTGTGTGCTGAGGTGTACCTCCTGCCCTATCTGCCGGGCATAGCTCATCACTGCCACATCAGCGGCAATGACTGCCGAGATGCCTGCCGCCTTTGCCGCATCTACAATGGTACGCATCAGCGGAATGTCATGGTCGTATATAATGGTATTGACGGTGAGGTAGCTCTTCATGCCATGTTCGTCGCACGTCCGGGCTATTTCCCGCAAATCGTCGATAGTGAAGGTATTTGCCGAACGGGCACGCATGTTCAGGTTCTCGATACCGAAATAGATGGAGTCGGCACCTGCTTGTATGGCTGCCGCGAGAGATTCGCGCGAACCTACCGGTGCCATGATTTCGAAGTCACTGATTGAGTGTTTCATCATTTCTTTTTGAATTAGAGTATGCAAAGGTAGGCTTTTTTCTGTACTTTTGCGGACAAATCCGCTTAGATTATGAAGATTAAAGATATAGACCTGGGCCCACGCCCCGTATTCCTCGCCCCGATGGAGGACGTCACCGACCCTGCTTTCCGCCTGATGTGCAAGCACTTCGGAGCAGACATGGTATATACCGAGTTCGTTTCTGCCGATGCCTTGATACGCTCCGTAGGCAAGACCCAGCAGAAACTGAACATCAGCGATGAAGAGCGGCCCGTAGCCATACAGATATACGGACGGGACACCGCCACCATGGTAGAAGCCGCCCGCATCGTGGAACAGGCACATCCGGACACGCTGGACATCAACTTCGGCTGCCCCGTGAAGCGCGTTGCCGGCAAGGGTGCCGGTGCCGGTATGCTACAGAACATTCCGCTGATGCTGGAAATCACCCGTGCCGTGGTAGATGCCGTGAAGATTCCCGTCACCGTGAAGACCCGCCTGGGCTGGGATGCCAACAGTAAAATCATCGTAGACCTTGCCGAGCAGTTGCAGGACTGCGGCATTGCCGCCCTCACCATCCACGGCCGTACCCGCGCCCAGATGTATACCGGCGAGGCGGACTGGACACTTATCGGCGAGGTGAAAAAGAACCCACGCATGCACATTCCCATCATCGGCAACGGTGATATCACCACTCCCCAACGGGCCAAAGAATGCTTCGACCTCTACGGTGTGGACGCCATCATGATAGGCCGTGCCAGCTTCGGCCGCCCGTGGTTCTTTAAGGAAGTGAAGCATTATTTGGAGACGGGCGAAGAACTCCCTCCGCTGAGTTCCGAATGGCGGCTGAACGTACTCCGCCAGGAAGTGGAAGACAGCGTCAACCTGCTGGATGAACGACGGGGCATACTGCACGTGCGCCGCCACCTGGCAGCAAGCCCGCTCTTCAAAGGGATTCCCAATTTCCGCGACACCCGGATAGCCATGCTGCGGGCAGAGACGAAGGAGGAACTGTACCGCATCTTCGAAGAGATAGAACCGTTGCTGCCATAGGAGAAAACCGCATACGATTTTTACCATCGAGTCCGACACTTGAGCAATCATCCTCACGCCCCTTCTTGAATAGCTTCTGAGAGGGGGGCTATTCAGACGCAGATGACACGCTTTGTTGCCATCCGCATAACTCACTGTCTGTCAGCAAGAAATTTTGCCAATCACTTGCCTTGCCCTTGGCAAACTTTTGCCATGCCTATGGCAAAGTTTTGCCAACGCGGTGGCAAAGCCTTGCCATAGGGAAGGCAAAACCTTGCCAACAAGGAGGCAAGAAAAAAAACATTGTTTCTTTGGCAGAAAGAAACAAGTCCCTATATTCGTCTTCCCAAGAAAGAAAGAATCCCATAAATATGTCTTTATGAAAAAGAAAAAACTACTCAAACAGCTCATCGTAAACTTCCAGCATTCACTTCCGGCAGAAGTTTATCCGCGTACATTGGTATTGCCCACAGACAGTGGAAAGATAATCACCGTGCCCGACTAGCGGAACATCGGCTGCGCAAACCATCGCTTGAACATCCACGTGGCCAGGATATAAATGCCGAAAGCCGATACGAAACCCACGATAGAGTCTATCAGGTAATGTGCCTGGATATAGACCGTAGCCCCACACAACAGCAGATAGAAAGGAAACAAGCAGGCAAACAGACGCTTGCTGCCACGCCATGCCATAATCATCAGTACCGTAGACATTCCGACGTGCGAACTGGGAAAAGCAGCCGTGGGGCGCTCACCCACCTGCTGGGAACTCTCCACCAGGTTGTAGAAGAAGCCGTGCTCATAGCCCGGACCGGGAAGAAGTTCCTGATGGTGATGGAAATAGTCACCGATGGACGGGAAGATACCTTGCGCCACATGGTCGCTTCCAATGGCGGGGAAGTAGAACTGCGGCCCGGCAACGGGGACGAAGATATAAATAAGGTAATAGATGAAGAAAGCGGTGACGATGACGAACGAAACCTTCTCGAAAAGGTCGAAACGATAAAGGAAATACCACACCACCACCAGCAGAATCATCGGATAATAGAAAAAGTATCCCATATTGAACGGCTCGCTCACCCACATCTGCGGAAACCTTTCACAGAACCATACAGCAGGCTGTCCGCCAAACATCCACTGCTCCACCGACGCGAACACGTGGTCGAGATTGGGGAATATCCGGTTGAACTCAAAGGTGTCGGGATACCAATAGGAAAGCAGTGACATCTGGATGGCTATGCGCACAAAGGCAGAGAACTTGCAGGGTGCCAGCCGGTAAAGATACATCAGCAGGAACGTCATACCCGCAATGACAACACGGTCTGCAAGCATCTGCACCGGATGATCCATTTCCTGAAAAAGAAACAGAATGAGAATGGAAGTCAGCAAATTGTATATCAGCGTAATCTTCTCTACCGCAAAAAGCCCCTTACGGGTTTCTACCCTTTTAAATAAATCTAAAGCCATCCCTTATCCTTATACCAGGCAATGGTTTCCTTTACACCCCGTTCCAGGTCGTACTCAGGACTGAAGCCCAGTTCCTCGACGGCCGGTGTGATGTCACACTGCCAGTTGCGTTGTTTCATTATTCTATACTTGTCCGAATTGAGCGTACTGGTCTTGTTCTGCCGCTTCGCCCAAAATTCAGCGAGCAAAGATACGACTTTCAATACAATTAACGGACATCTCAGGCGAATAACAAACGGGTTGCCCAATTCTTTCCTTATCAAATCGGAAAAAGCACGGCTACTATACACCTTCCCGTCAGCCAGAAAATAGGCGCGGCGGGACACCTGCTTCTCTATCCCGAGGAAGACGGCCTGCACGATGTCCTTTACATATACAAACGTCAAGTCCTGGCGGCGGAAGCCCACAGAAAAGTCCGTATGCTGCCGGATGGACTTTGCCATAAGATAATAATCCTTCTCACGCGGCCCGTATACACCCGTCGGCCGGTAGATGACGTAGGGGAAACCCGGAATACTCTGCAAATAAAGTTCTGTTTTCAGTTTACTGAGCCCGTAGGCGGTATTGGGTGAAGGGGAGTCACTCTCCATAATCGGGTCGTAAGTCCTCTCGCGTACCGGACCGAACACACTCAGCGTACTGATGAAAATAAACTGCTTGGGAATCATGTTCAGCTCCCTCAGCGTATCGATGAAGTATTTGGTCTGCAGATAATTCACCAAATCGAATTCGTTCTTGTCCACGCACTTCGTCACACCGGCACAATGAACAATATAATCAAACTTATTGTAGGTCCCTTTATGTCCCGAAAGCTGCGCCCTCAGTTCATTGGGATGCGCAAAGTCCAGTTCGAGAAAATGTATCTTGCGGTCACGCAGATACTCGCGGCTGCTGGACGAGCGTACACCCGCCCACACACCGAACTTGCGCTTCAACGCTTCCTCCACGATGAAACTTCCGATAAATCCGCTTGCTCCTGTAATTAAAATCGATTCCACTTCTTCAGTTACAAATTACTAATTACTTTTCATCCGATTACTTTTCATCCAATCCGTCACCTTGGCGCTCCTTTATTACTTTGTCGCCTCGTTACTCTTCTTCACCGGCTCCACATGGATGCTGACCAGTGTTCCTTTGCCGAACTGCCTTTTCAACTTGTTCTCCACCGCCGTTGCCGTCTCGTGAGCTTCCTCCAGCGAGATGCTGCCATCCATACGCACATGCACCTCGATGGCACAATAACTGCCGATGCGACGCGTACGAAGGTGATGCGGCGAGCTGATACCGGGAAAAGAGAGAATTGTCTTTATTATCTCATCCTCTACCTCGGCAGGCAATGATTTCTCCAACAGTTCGTCCACACACGGTATCAACAATTGCACAGCCACCTTCATAATGAAGAAGCTGACAATAACCGCCGCCACCGGGTCCAGCACCCGCCAATGGTCACCCAAAAGAATGGCTCCACCTATCCCCACTGCCGTGCCTATGGATGAAAGCGCATCACTCCGGTGATGCCAGGCATTGGCAACAACCGCCTGCGAATTCAACTTCCTACCCTTGAAAACGGTATATTGATAAAGCACTTCCTTGAAAACGATGGATACCAATGCAGCCACCAGCGCCAGCATACCGGGTTCCTGCAAAGAACCGCCTTGCAGGAAACGGTAAATGGAGGAAGCCCCGTTCCAGAAAATGCCGAATCCCACAAACAACAGAAAGACACCGATAATGGCAGTTGCCAGCGTCTCGTACTTGCCATGACCGTAATCGTGCCCCTCATCCTCGGGCTTTGCTGAGATGCGCACAAATACAATGACAATAATATCTGTAATGAAATCCGACAAAGAATGCACCGCATCCGCCAGCATGGCGGCACTGTGCCCCACAATACCTGCAAAGAACTTGAAGACAAGCAAGAGAAAGTTTACCACACTTCCCACAACCGTCACCCGGTAAATGTCTTTTTCCCGTGTGGCATCTGCTTTTTTGTTCAGAGTTTGCATTTCCATCTGCTTTTCGTCTAAGGTACAGCCTATCTCGCTTTTTGTGCAAATATAGTACATAAATCCATTACAATCTGTCGTTCCTTCATTATTTTCAATAGAATGATAATATTTTGAAGTCTGAGTGAACGAAGGAACGTATTTATTTGTTTACTTTGCAAGAGAGAACAATGTGCACATTAATTCATTATCATTATGGCCAAAAAGAAAGAAAAGAAAGCCGGCAAACGCATGAAGAAGAAAGAACTCGTCAAAGTGTTGCTTGAATTCTTCCACACAAAGCAAGACGAAGTATTATCCTTGAAATACATCTTTGAACAACTCCACCTCACCACACATCCGCTGAAGATGCTGTGTATGGACATCTTGTCCGAACTGTCGATGGACGACTACATCACAGAAGTGGACAAACACAAGTACAAGCTGAACAACCACGGTGTGGAAATGACCGGAACCTTCCAACGCAAAAGCAATGGCAAGAACTCCTTCATCCCCGAAGATGGAGGTGAACCGATATTCATAGCCGAACGCAACTCGGCACACGCCATGAACAATGATAAAGTGCGTATCGCCTTCTATGCCAAGCGCCGCGGACGCGAAGCCGAAGGAGAAGTCATCGAGATACTGGAACGTGCCAACGACACCTTCGTGGGTACCCTGGAAGTTGCCAAGTCATACGCTTTCCTTGTAACGGAAAACCGTACGCTTGCCAACGACATCTTCATCCCCAAAGAGAAACTGAAAGGCGGCAAAACGGGCGACAAAGCCATCGTAAAGGTGGTGGAATGGCCCGACAAAGCCAAAAACCCCATCGGTCAGGTAATCGACATCCTGGGACGCGCCGGAGACAACACCACCGAGATGCATGCCATCCTCGCGGAATTCGGGCTGCCTTATGTCTATCCAGCCGCCGTAGAGAAAGCCGCTGACAAGATACCCGCCGAAATCTCCGCCGAGGAAATAGCCCGACGCGAGGACTTCCGGGGCGTAACCACCTTCACCATCGACCCCAAAGATGCCAAGGACTTCGACGACGCCCTCTCCATCCGCAAACTGAAAGAGGGACTTTGGGAAGTGGGCGTACATATCGCCGACGTGACCCATTACGTGAAAGAGGGCGGCATCATAGACAAGGAAGCCGAGAAGCGTGCCACATCCGTCTACCTCGTAGACCGCACCATCCCGATGCTCCCCGAACGGTTGTGTAATTTCATCTGTTCACTCCGCCCCGACGAAGAGAAGCTTGCCTACTCCGTCATCTTTGAAATGACGGAAAAAGGCGAAGTGAAGAACTCACGCGTGGTACATACCGTCATCAAGAGCGACCGCCGCTTCACCTACGAAGAAGCCCAGGAGATTATAGAAACCGGCAAAGGAGACTTCCAGGAAGAAGTGCTCCAACTGGATAAGCTTGCCAAAATATTGCGTGAGAACCGCTTTAAGGCAGGAGCCATCAACTTCGACCGCTACGAAGTGAAGTTCGAAATTGACGAGAAGGGCAAACCCGTCAGCGTCTACTTCAAGGAGTCGAAAGATGCCAACAAGCTGATAGAGGAGTTCATGCTGCTTGCCAACCGTACCGTAGCCGAAAAGATAGGCCGTGTGCCCAAAGGCAAGAAAGCCAAAGTGCTGCCTTACCGTATCCATGACCTCCCCGACCCGGAGAAGCTGGACAACCTGGCACAGTTCATTGCCCGTTTCGGCTACAAGCTGCGTACCAGCGGTACAAAGACCGACATCTCCAAGTCTATCAACCACCTGTTGGACGACATCCAGGGCAAGAAGGAGGAGAACTTGATTGAAACCGTCTCCATCCGCGCCATGCAGAAGGCACGCTACTCCGTACATAACGTGGGGCACTATGGTCTGGCTTTCGATTACTACACCCATTTCACCTCGCCCATCCGCCGCTATCCGGATATGATGGTGCACCGTCTGCTCACCAAGTATTTGGACCAGGGAGGCCGCACCGTGTCCGAACAGAAATACGAAGCCCTCTGCGAGCACAGCAGCAACATGGAGCAGATAGCCTCCAACGCGGAACGCGCCTCCATCAAGTACAAGCAAGTAGAGTTCATGACCGAACGCCTGGGACAGACCTTCGACGGTGTCATCTCCGGTGTAACGGAATGGGGCCTCTACGTGGAGCTGAACGAAAACAAATGCGAAGGCATGATTCCCATCCGTGACCTCGACGATGACTATTACGAATTCGACGAAAAGAACTACTGCCTGCGCGGGCGCCGTAAAAACCGGATATACAGCCTGGGAGACGCCATCACCGTCAAAGTGGCACGCGCCAATCTGGAGAAGAAACAACTGGATTTTGCACTGGTATAGAATAACCCTATAATTTAAAATCACCCCCGATCCCTTTCTTTCAGAGAGAGACCGGAGATGAGACCTGCACGATGAAGACGATTACTATTACGGACCCTACACAGATTGAGGAAATTATCCGCAAATGTCCATATTGCATAGTGGGCATCACAGACCTTGAAGGAAACCCATATGCGGTTCCCATGAACTTTACCTATCAAGACGGAGTGATATACTTGCATTCCGGCCCGGAAGGTAGTAAAGTGGAGATGATAACAAAGCACCCGCAAGTTTGCATCACCTTCTGCGAAGGACACGAACTGGTCTATATGCACCGGCAAGTGGCATGCAGCTACAGCATGAAGTCGCGCAGTGTTATCTGTCGTGGGAAAGTACACTTCGTGGAAGACATGGAAGAGAAGCGACGCGTACTCGACATGCTGATGAAGCAATACACGGAGAATGAATGCAAATATGCCGAACCTGCCGTACGCAATGTCAAAATATGGGAAATGAAAGTAGAGAAAATGAGCTGCCGGTCGTTCGGGTTAAGACCAAGCGAACTGTAAATACCATCTGCCGGTTACCTGCTCCACATTGATGGAGCGGATAACCGGCAGAAATGTTTGCTCTTACAATGGGTATTCCTCAAACGCATACAACAGCGTCGAAAGATACCGTTCTCCCGTATCGGGCAGCAGCGCGACAATCGTCTTGCCCTCATTTTCGGGCAACCTTGCCAGGCGGGCAGCCGCAGCAACGGCAGCCCCCGAAGAGATGCCGACCAGCAATTCCTCATACTTCGCCAGTTCGCGACCCGTACGGATGGCATCATCATTGGATACCTGCAGCACTTCGTCTATCACGGCACTGTTATAGTTATTCGGCACAAATCCGGCACCGATACCTTGTATTTTATGGGAACCGGGCTTCCCACCGGAAAGTACGGGAGAATCTTCGGGCTCCACAGCCACAATCCTTACCTTTGGGTTATTGGCTTTCAAGGCTGCACCAACACCACTCACCGTGCCTCCCGTACCTACACCTGCCACAAAAATATCCACCCGACCGTCCGTATCACGCCAGATTTCCTGTCCCGTAGTACGCTCGTGCATTGCCGGATTGGCAGGATTATCGAATTGCTGCAAAATCAACGAACCGGGGTTGGCGGCCTTCAGTTCCTCGGCACGGGCTATGGCGCCTTTCATACCGTCAACACCCGGAGTCAGCACCAGTTCCGCACCGAGAGCTTTCAAGAGGTTGCGGCGCTCCAGACTCATTGTGTCGGGCATTGTCAGTATCAGATTGTAACCTTTGGCGGCGGCTACAAAAGCCAGCCCTATGCCCGTATTGCCACTGGTAGGTTCGATGAGGGTGGCACCGGGCTTCAACAGCCCTTTTGCCTCGGCATCTTCTATCATGGCAAGCGCCACGCGGTCCTTCACGCTACCGGCAGGGTTAAAATATTCCAATTTGGCGATAACACGGGCTTTCAAACTTTTATTCTTGTTATAATTATTCAACTCCAACAAGGGAGTGTTGCCTACCAGGTCGGTAAGGCGTTCTGCTATCTTCTTCATAATCCAACTGTTTTAAAAACCCTCATTCCCCCTAAGGGAAAAGACTAACAATCCGGAGTGGAATGAGGTACGTTATTTCTTACAAGACAAAAGTAGCGCAAAATCGGTTCGTGGGAAATACCACAAATATGGTAAATATGTACTATAAATGAGGGATATGTAGGATATTTGACGAGTATTTCCTATCTTTGCCTCCACTTTTAAACTTAAGGATATCATAATGAGTCCACTCAACTTTACCCACATTTTGACACAAGCAGTCGATGAGCTATCGGAAAGCGAATCATACAAGGGACTGTTTCACCAGCATACGGACGGCAATCCGCTGCCTTCGGCAAAAGCGCTGCGCGACATCATCGAACTGGCGCGGGCCATCATCTTCCCCGGATATTTCGGAAATTCCACGGTCAACAGCCGCACGGTGACTTACCATATCGGTGTCAACGTGGAGCGCTTGTTCGACCTGCTGACCGAACAAATCCTTGCCGGACTCTGCTTTGCAGGCGATGGCGAATGCAATTGTTGTACCGAGCTCCAACGGGAAGAAGCCGCTTTATTGGCTGCCAAATTCATCAGCAACCTGCCGGCCATGAGACGGGTGCTTGCCACAGATGTGGAGGCTGCCTACAATGGTGACCCCGCCGCACAGTCGTTCGGCGAAGTCATCAGCTGTTATCCGGCCATCCGAGCCATCAGCAACTACCGCATTGCACACGAACTGCTCAAGTTGGGTGTCCCCCTCATTCCCCGCATCATCACCGAGATGGCGCATAGTGAAACAGGAATCGATATCCATCCGGGAGCGGAAATAGGCGGTTATTTTACCATCGACCATGGTACGGGTGTGGTAATCGGCGAGACCTGCATCATCGGCAACAACGTAAAGCTGTACCAGGGTGTGACCCTCGGTGCCAAGAGCTTCCCGCTGGACGAAGACGGCAAGCCCATCAAGGGCATTCCCCGCCATCCCATTCTGGAAGACAATGTGATAGTCTATTCCAACGCCACCATATTGGGACGTATCACCATCGGACAAGGAGCCACTGTGGGCGGCAACATCTGGGTGACGGAGGATGTTCCGGCAGGAGCCAGAATTGTACAGACAAAGGCGAAGAAATGAGAAGCCCCCAACCCCGTTTAAAAGGCAATATTGCTGCATTTGGCAGGCACTTGTGTCTGCCACGTCAGACACAAGTGTCCAACACAACAGACGCCAGTGCCTAACAAACGGGAGGCAAATTACTGATAAACAATAGAATAAAAACAGTAAAATAGTAAATAAATAGATGAGCGAACAATCTTTTGAAATGATTGCCAAAACCTTCCAAGGACTGGAAGAGGTACTGGCACAAGAGCTGACTGCACTGGGCGCCAACGAAATAGAAATAGGCCGCCGCATGGTATCTTTCAGTGGTGATAAGGAAATGATGTACAAAGCCAACTTCTGCCTGCGTACAGCCATCCGGATACTGAAACCCATCAAACACTTCACAGCCAAGGATGCCGACGAGGTTTACGAACAGATTAAAGCCATCCGATGGGAAGACTATCTGGATACGGACAAGACCTTTGCCGTGGACGCGGTTGTATTCAGTGAAGAGTTCCGTCATTCCAAGTTCGTTTCCTACAAGGTGAAAGATGCCATCGTGGACTATTTCCGCGAGAAGACCGGCGAACGTCCCGGCGTGCGTGTCAACAAACCGGACGTGCTGCTGAACATACACATTGCCGAAACCAAATGTACGCTGTCTCTCGACTCCAGCGGCGAATCGCTGCACCGCCGCGGTTATCGCCAGGAAGCAGTAGAGGCCCCGCTGAATGAGGTGCTGGCCGCCGGCATGATATTGATGACTGGCTGGCGTGGCGAATGCGACATGATAGACCCGATGTGTGGTTCGGGAACCATTCCCATCGAAGCGGCGCTGATTGCACGCAACATCGCTCCGGGCGTATTCCGCAAGGAGTTCGCTTTCGAGAAGTGGGTGGATTTTGACCAAGAGCTGTTCGACACGATATACAATGACGACAGTCAGGAACGCGAATTCACACATAAGATTTACGGTTACGACAACAGCCCGAAGGCAAACGAAATTGCCACACACAATATAAAGGCTGCCGGCGTAAGCAAGGATGTAGTATTGAAGCTGCAACCCTTCCAGCAATTCGAGCAACCTGCGGAGAAATCCATCATCATCACCAACCCACCCTACGGGGAGCGTATCTCTACCAACGACCTGCTGGGACTTTACTCCATGATTGGCGAGCGTCTGAAACACGCCTTTACGGGCAACACTGCATGGGTTCTATCTTACCGCGAAGAGTGCTTCGACCAAATCGGGCTAAAAGCCACCTCCAAGATACCTTTATTCAACGGTGCACTGGAATGTGAATTCCGCCAGTACGAAATCTTCGACGGAAAGTACAAGGAATTCCGTGCCGAAGGCGAGGAGTTGAGCAAGGAGCGCAAAGAATTTCGTCCGGCTTCAGGAGAAAGGAAAGAGTTCAAACCCGGAGAAAGACGCGAATTCCGTCCCCGATTCAGTGGAGAGAGACGTGAATTCAGTGGCGAAAGACGCGAATTCAACGGTGAACGCAGACCAAGAGAATTCAAGGACGGCGAAAAGCGAGAATTCCGTCCGCGTGAAAGAAGAGAGTTCAAAGACGGGGAAAAACGGGAATTCAGACCGAGGGAAAGACGCGAATTCGGTGGAGAACGCAGAACAAAGTCGGGTGAGTCTTACCCGGAAAGAAAAAGAAGAGAGGCGGGAAAGAAGGAAGAAGAATAACACGAACAATGACAAGGAGAATGAATGCAAAGAAAATAAGTAAGAGCATTCTTGCACTGCTGATGGCAGTGCCTGCTCTGTTTACAACAAACGTCATGGCACAAGAACTGAAAAAGCCGACCCTGGAAGACCTTATTCCCGGAGGTGAAACCTACCATACTGCCGAAAACAAGTGGTACCAGTGGTGGGGCGATGCCGCTTGTCTGGAACTTGGCATCGACAATATAGAAGGTACATGGGCTGTCAAAGGATTAGGTGCCAAGCCCGGAGAGAAATTCACTGCCATCACATTGGAAGAAGCCAACGCGCTGCTGGAAGAAAAAGGACTTGGAAAACTGCGTCACTTTCATGCTGCAAAGGCTGTCAACGTACCCCGAGGCGTCAATCAGGGTATTCAAGTCCAAATAGACCCACTCCTGCTGCTGAACACCGGCAAGTACCGTGCCCTCGTCGACTGGAAGAAGAAAAAAGTCATCTGGAGCCAGCCTTGCCCCGCCCAAGCCGCAAATGAGGATTGGAACGAGGTAAGCCGCCATTTGGCTTATACTATCGGCAATAATCTCTATGTGATGACCAGTGACGGGCAAACCCTGAAAGTCACCAACGAACCGGAAGGTATCGTCTGCGGACAAAGTGTGCACCGCAATGAATTCGGCATTTCAAAAGGCACTTTCTGGAATCCTGCTGGAGACCTGCTGGCTTTCTATCGAATGAACGAAAGCATGGTCACCCCCTATCCATTGGTTGACATCACGGCAAGAATAGCGCTGGTGGATAAAATACGCTACCCTATGGCCGGCATGCTCAGCCATCAGGTAAAGGTAGGCATCTACAATCCGGCTACTCAAAAGACCATCTACCTGGACATGGGCGACCCAAAAGACCGCTACTTCACCAACATCACCTGGGCACCGGATGGCAAAAGCCTCTATCTGATAGAGCTAAACCGAGACCAAAACCACTCCAAACTGTGCCGATACGATGCTGAAAGCGGAAAGCTGCAACAAGTGCTCATCGAAGAGAGACATCCCAAATATGTGGAGCCGCAATCTCCCATTCTATTCCTGCCATGGGACAGCCACAAGTTCATCTATCAAAGCCAGCGTGACGGCTTCAACCATCTGTACCTATACAATACGGAAGGGGAACTGCTGAAGCAACTCACCTCCGGCCCCTGGCTTGTACAAGACATCGTAGGTTTTAACCGGAACACGAAAGAGCTCATTATCAAGAGTACGGAAATCTCTCCTTTGCAGAGCAACCTTTACGCTGTCAACCTGAAGAATGGCAAACGCAGCCTGATAGGAGACCCAACCGGCGTGCACTCGGCACAAATCTCCGGCTTCATGGGAACTTACCTCATCGACAATGCCTCTTCGCCCACTTGCCCCCGTATCATAAAACTGATGTCCACCAACCCGAAGAAACAACGGGAACACACACTGCTGACAGCCAAGAACCCCTACGAAGGCTTTGAAATGCCCAGCATAGAAGTAGGCACCATCAAAGCCGCAGACGGCAAGACAGACTTGTACTACCGCCTGATAAAGCCTGCCGACTTCGACCCGGCAAAGAAGTATCCCGCCATCGTCTACGTATACGGCGGCCCGCACGCCCAGATGATAACGAACGGCTGGATGAACGATGCCCGCGGCTGGGACATCTACATGGCAAACAAAGGCTATATCCTATTCAGCCTCGACAACCGTGGCAGCAGCAATCGTGGACTGGAGTTTGAAAACGCCACCTTCCGCCAGCTGGGCATCGAAGAGGGCAAAGACCAGGTGAAGGGCGTAGAATTCCTGAAAAGCCAGCCTTATGTGGACGGAGAGCGTATCGGAGTGCACGGCTGGAGCTTCGGAGGACACATGACTACGGCGCTGATGCTGCGCTATCCCGAAATTTTCAAGGTAGGTGTTGCCGGCGGACCCGTCATCGACTGGGCATACTATGAGATAATGTACGGTGAACGTTATATGGACACTCCGCAGACGAACCCGGAAGGCTACAAGCAGACGAACCTGAAAAACCTTGCCGGTAACTTGAAAGGACACCTGCTCATCATACACGACGACCACGACGACACCTGCGTGCCGCAGCACACCCTTTCATTCATGAAGGCGTGCGTGGATGCCCGTACCTATCCCGATTTGTTTATCTATCCCACGCACAAGCACAACGTCCTGGGACGCGACCGTGTGCATCTGCACGAGAAGATAACAAGATATTTTGAAGAATATCTTTAATGTACAATGTACCATATACAATGTACAATTTGCTATGCAGTGCGGGCGTGCAAATAGGGAGTAGATGGTAGAAGAAAGAAGAGAATAAAAGAGAGAATAAATCATTAAGTATAACAATCTGTACAACTTACCTGATGTCCCACAGCACAGACAAATTGTAAATTGTACATTATAAATTGTAAATGAACCCATGAAAATATTATTATTAGGCTCCGGTGGCCGCGAACACGCTCTGGCATGGAAGATTGCCCAAAGCCCGAAAGTAGAGAAACTATATATTGCTCCCGGCAATGCAGGTACAAGCGAAGCAGGCGAGAATGTGAACCTGAAGGCGACAGACTTTCCCGCACTCAAGGCTTTTGCCCTTGAGAAAGAAATCGACATGATTGTTGTGGGCCCAGAAGACCCGCTGGTACAAGGCATCTTCGACAGTTTCAAGGAAGACCCTGCCACTTGCCATATCGACATCATCGGCCCCACCGCCAAAGGTGCCACACTGGAAGGTAGCAAGGAATTTGCCAAAGGCTTCATGATGCGCCACAACATCCCCACTGCCCGCTACAAGAGCATCACCGCCGACAACTTACAAGAAGGACTCGATTTCCTCGCAACCCTCGAAGCGCCTTACGTACTGAAGGCCGACGGACTGTGTGCAGGCAAGGGCGTGCTGATTCTCCCCACACTGGAAGAAGCTCAGAAAGAGCTGAAGGAAATGCTGGGCGGCATGTTCGGCGATGCCAGCGCCACGGTAGTCATTGAAGAGTTCCTCAGCGGCATCGAGTGTTCCGTATTCGTGATGACAGACGGCCGCCACTATAAGGTATTGCCCGTAGCCAAAGATTACAAGCGTATCGGCGAAGGCGACAAAGGCCTCAACACCGGCGGTATGGGCAGTGTTACTCCCGTACCTTTTGCCGACGAAACATTTATGGAAAAAGTACGCACCCGCATCATCGAACCTACCGTAAACGGTCTGCTGGAAGAAGAAATCGGCTATCAAGGCTTCATCTTCCTGGGACTTATCAACGTGAAGGGCGAACCGATGGTCATTGAATACAACGTCCGCATGGGCGACCCCGAAACCGAAAGTGTGATGCTGCGCATCAAGAGCGACCTGGTAGACCTGCTCGAAGGCGTTGCCCAGGGCGACCTCGACCAGCGTACGCTGGAATTCGACCCTCGCACAGCCGCTTGCGTCATGCTGGTGAGCGGAGGATATCCGGAAGTCTACGAAAAGGGCAAGGTGATGACCGGATTCGAGAAGGCTGCCGAAACAGACAGCATCCTCTTCCATGCCGGAACAGCCACCAAAGACGGACAGACCGTAACCGCCGGTGGCCGTGTCATCGCCGTCTGCTCCTATGGTGAAACGAAGGAAGAAGCCTTGCAGAAAAGCTACCGCGTGGCCGACATGATAGACTTCGAGAAGAAATATTTCAGAAGAGATATAGGATTTGATTTATAAATGAGAACGAAGAGATTCCAGAACCGGATAACGGCAGGGCGGTTCACACTACCCGCCGCTATCCTGATTTCAGTATCCTGCTGGATACTGACTGCCGTTCTGTTGCCCGAGACGGAGACACAGCAAAGCGGATATTCCCTTTGGGAAACATTCTGCGACTTCTGCATCCCCACCTGGGCAAACCGTCTCTTCAGCTTTATTCTGTATGCCGTCATCGGGTATTTCCTGATACAGCTCAACAATACGTTCGCCATCATCCGGATGCGGGCATCGGTACAGACTTCTGTCTACTTCCTGCTGATATCCGTCTGCCCCAGCCTGCACATGCTGTATGCGGGAGACTTGGCATCCGCCTCCTTCCTGGTGGCACTGTTTTTCCTCTTCAGGAGCTACCAGCAGGCACGGCCCACAGGCAGTCTCTTCCACGCCTTTGTCTTCATCGGACTGGGCAGCCTGCTTTTTCCGCAGCTCATGCTGTTTGTCCCCATCTTCTGGATAGGCGCCTACAACTTCCAGTCTCTCCAACCCAAAAGTTTCTTCGCCTCCTTGGTAGGATGGAGCGTACCCTACTGGCTGTTGCTGGGACACGCCCTCTACTACGGGCAAATGGAACTCTTCTGCCAGCCCTTCCGCGAGCTGGTGACCTTCGCTCCCATCCGGTTCGACTATCAGCCGTGGGAACTCGCCACCCTCGGGTATCTCCTTGTTCTGTTCATCGTCAGCGCGGCACACTGTCTCATTGCCGGCTATGAAGACAAGATACGCACCCGGAGCTATCTACACTTCCTCATCCTGCTGAATTTCTGCATCTTTGTCTATATCGGACTGCAACCGGCATTGAGTGTCCACCTGATGTCCTTCCTGCTCATCGGTGTCAGCATCCTGGCGGGACACTTGTTTGTACTGACAAATAGCCGCAGTTCCAATATATTCTTCATTTGTGCATTTATCGGATTATTCATTCTATTAGGATTCAATATATGGACGCTTTTGTAGATACACTCGTACAGCTGCTGATTGACTGGGGATATGTCGGTCTGTTCATCTCTGCCCTATTGGCAGGAAGCATCATTCCGTTCAGTTCCGAGATAGTGATGGTAGCACTGGTCAAGGTCGGTCTGAGCCCGGCACTGTGCGTACTCTCCGCCACCTTGGGAAATACGCTGGGAGGCATGACGTGCTACTACATGGGACGTCTGGGACGTATAGACTGGATTGAGAAATATTTCAAGGTAAAAAGGGAAAAGATAGAACGGATGCAGCATTTCCTCCAAGGGAAAGGGGCACTGATGGCTTTCTTCGCCTTTCTGCCTTTTGTGGGAGAGGCCATAGCCATTGCACTGGGCTTCATGCGCAGTAATCTGATGCTGACCACCACGTCCATGTTTGCAGGGAAACTGGTGCGCTACATAGCTATGCTGTGGGCACTGCAAGGAGCCATTTCGATGATGAATTATTGACATGTAGTGAGTCTGAGCAATAGATGTATAGACACAACGCGTTGGATGTATAGATGCAACGTGCTGGATGTATAGATGCAGCACGCTGGATATATAGGCGCAACAACACGCTGAATCACAGAGAATTAAACTAAATAAAAACATTCAACAAAAGCAGAAGTGATGCAACGAATCATAGAGAAGACGGAAGACGGAAGTGCGACACTGTTTGTACCGGAACTGAATGAACATTATCATTCGGTAAAGGGGGCACGTACAGAGTCACAGCACATCTTTATCGACATGGGACTGAAAGCATCCGCTACTGCCCGCCCGCATATCCTTGAAATCGGTTTCGGCACCGGACTGAATGCCCTGCTTACACTGGAAACTGCCGAAAAGGAAAAGAGACCTGTGCACTATACCGGTATCGAACTCTATCCGCTTGCATGGCCGGAGGTGGATGCGCTAAAATATAGCGACAATCCTCTGTTCGAGGAACTGCATCGGGCTGCGTGGGAAGAAAAAGTTGCCATAACTCCTTATTTCACACTGAGAAAAGTGCAGGCAGATGTCGAAACAATAAGCATTGACAGTTTGTTAATGATTAATAAATCTCCGTTCGATGTTGTCTACTTCGATGCCTTTGCACCCGAAAAGCAACCGGGAATGTGGGAGGAAAAAGTCTTCCGGAATATCCATGCCGCCATGAGCACTGATGGCGTGCTGACCACCTACTGCGCCAAAGGAGTAGTACGTCGCATGCTGCAAGCCATAGGATTCAAGGTAGAGCGTCTCCCAGGTCCCCCCGGAGGGAAACGGGAGATACTGAGGGGAAGGAAAGAGGAAGTGATAATGGATAAGGAATAGTTGATAAGGAATAGTTGATGCCCCCTGCCACAGCGCAGCCAAATTGTAAATTGTAAATAGTAAATTGTAAATGAAAAAGTTTTGTTTTTTACTCCTCATAGCCACCTTGCTCTTCTCGTGCAAGCAAGGAGGCCAACAGAACAAGAAGAATGACGATAAACCCGTGATTACCGTCACCATCGAGCCGCTGCGGTATTTCACCGAAGCCATTGCCGGCGATGAATTCACCGTCGTCAGCATGGTGCCCAAAGGTTCAAGTCCGGAAACCTACGACCCCACGCCCCAGCAGCTCGTCGACCTCGCGCAAAGTAAGGCCTATTTCCGCATCGGCTACATCGGTTTCGAACAGACATGGACGGAAAAACTGACGGACAATGCTCCCCACCTGCAATTCTTCGACATGTCCGAGAATGTGGAACTTATTCTGGACGAGACCCATGCGCATCACCATAAAGACGGACATGTACACGAAGGCCATACGCACGCCGGTGGTGTGGAACCCCACATCTGGAACTCCACCATCAACGCCCAAATCATTGCCGGGAACATTCTGAATGCACTCTGCACCATAGACAAAGCCAATGAAAACGCCTACATGGAACGTTACAACGCACTCATCCGGCGGATAGAGCATACGGACAGCCTCATCTGCCAGATGCTTTCCAGTCCGAATGCCGACCGTGCCTTCATGATTTATCATCCGGCACTTTCCTACTTTGCCCGCGACTACAACCTGCACCAGATTCCTATCGAAGCCGGTGGAAAGGAACCCTCTCCCACCCATCTGAAGAACCTGATAAACTCCTGCAAGAAGGAGAAGGTACGCATCATCTTTGTACAGCCGGAATTCGACCGCCGCAATGCCGACCTTATCGCCCAGCAGACCGGAACCCGGGTGGTGGCTATCAATCCCCTCTCATACGACTGGGAGGAGGAGATGATGAATACCGCCAGAGCGCTTGTAAAAGAGTAAACGATGATTCTGTCCATTTAACGAAGAAGAAGCTATGCCTGCATCCCCCATTATAGAGATAAAGAACCTCAGCGCCGGATACGATAACCGGACCGTACTGCATGATATAAACCTGATTATCTACGAACGTGATTTTCTGGGCATCATCGGTCCCAACGGTGGTGGAAAGACTACCCTTATCAAATGTATACTGGGACTGCTGAAACCCACCGCCGGGGAAATTCTATATCACTCCTGCCCCCCATCCCCCTCCGAAATTGCCAATTGTCAATCATCAACTGTCAATTGTCAATTATCTATGGGTTACTTGCCCCAGTACAGCAGCATCGACCGGAAATTTCCCATCACCGTAGAGGAGGTCATCCTTTCAGGACTCAGCAGCAAGAAGCCGCTGGCTTCACGCTTCACCGCCCGGCACCGCGAGAAAGCCTCTGCCGTGATAGCCCGCATGGGGCTGGAAGGCATGGAGCAGCGTGCCATCGGCGCTTTGAGCGGCGGACAGTTGCAACGTGCCCTCCTGGGCCGTGCCATCATCTCCGACCCGCAGGTGGTGATTCTCGACGAACCCAGCACATACATCGACAAGCGTTTCGAAGCCCGCCTCTACGAACTGCTGGCAGAGATAAACAAGGATTGCGCCATTATTCTCGTCAGCCACGACATCGGCACGGTGTTGCAGCAAGTCAAGTCCATTGCCTGCGTCAACGAAACCCTGGACTACCATCCCGATACCGGCGTTACGGAAGAATGGCTGGAACGCAACTTCAACTGCCCGATAGAGTTGCTGGGGCACGGGACACTGCCGCACAGGATATTGAAAGAACACAAGCATTCTCACGGATGACTGGAAGCAAAGGAGGCCGGCCCATTGTAGAACCGACCTCCCGTTACCCTTCCGAATAACTATCCGACAATCTTCTTACCCGTCATTTATATTGGAAAGCCTTATACGAATGGGGCAGTAATGACAAACGGAAAGAGTTCTTTGGTGTCACCGGACGCCTGCTCTGTACGGGTTCGGCAGGAAGGGGAGCCAGAATATCCCCATTCTCCAGATTTTCCAACCTCGTCACCTCATCATCGGTAACAATACGCACTTCCACCGGTTCATCATTGAAGTTCTCCACCACCAGTGTTTTATTGTCATACACAAACAATCCGACTTTGGAGGGAGCCTCCAGATAGACATCCATATCCCTACTCATAATGCGGCGAATCTCATTCAAGGCTTTTGCCGGAAAATCATATAAATTTCCCATATCATCGGGAATGGTCAATACATATAGATTGCCGGCGGCATAGGGAGCTCTCAACAAAATAGGATACCCCGATACTCCTCCCGTCAACGGACGGCCCGCACTGACTACTTCCCAAGCATCATTCGTATAATACTGAACCTGCGGTATCAATAAATCGCGTCCGGCTTGTCCGTATCGGCCAAAATCATTGACAAGAGCTTTCAAATCGGTACAACGCAACTCTACTATTTCGGCAATTTTTTCAGGAATGGCTTTCAGCAAGCCGCTTGTAATCACCACATCCCGTCCGCTTTGCAATTGCTTCCTAATGTCGGTCATGAGCTCCGGAGCTTGAGCCGCCTGGGCAGTCAGCAGCACCACTTGTTGGTCTTTCGGAAAAACGGGACGTATATCCATCGGCAAACCTATCATGCCCAGATAATTCTGCAAGAAATCATCACCCGCCACATGAAAAGGCTTGTAGGACTTGATGCCAATGGGGTTACCCAACTTACCTATCAGTTTATCAGTCTGTTTCAATACAACATCCGCAATGCGTGCCATGGTGGTAGGCTCTATGGAAGTTCCGTCCTTCTGCCGGATAGGGGCAGTCATCTCATCATAATTAAAGCTGGTGCCCATGCCCTGCCAAGGGGTACGGAACCTGGGAGACAACTTCACGCCCAGAAGCTGGTTATAGGCAAAGAGAATGATTTCGGGAGCCTTGGCAAGCATGGTCAGATGCAGCTGCTCAGCATAGCGGTCCATGCCTAGATTCAGTCCACCGGAGTCCACCCATCCTCCACCGTTGTAGCCCGGACGCAGATTATCGAAATAGCGGATAATATTATAGCTTAGATAATTCTGCAGATGCTGGTTGCCGGCAGGGTCCCTTGTTTCGGTACCCGTCCAGACACCGTCAAAGAGTTGGGGACCTTCCTCCAGATTAAAGCCCAAACCTTGGAAATGGTCGTACCAGTTGGGATACTTGATGATTACCTTTACACGAGGATTCACCTTCTTGGCAGGTTTCAGCACAAGGTCGCGCCCGGCTTCAGTCATCAGCTTCAAACGGTATTCCGTCCAGCTCTGCGCACCTTTGGCTTTTATCTCTATGTCCGACTTGCAACTGGTGAAGAAAAAGTCATCCAGAATAAACTCGTCAAAGTGCTTTGCCGTATGTTCTGCAATCTTTCGCACCATCTCACGATGCTCGGGATTGGAATAGCAGAACGTCTCGAAACTGTTCGCCTCGTTGATGGTGTAGGTAATTCCTCCGGCAGTCTCTATTCCCCGGTCATGGAAAAATTTCTTAGCTTGCTCCAGGGTGGCGTCATCCACAATCAGTAAATCACGATGTGTTTCCAGATAAATCTTGTCCACTTCCAACTGTTGTGAAATCACATTCCAAGTCGAATCCAGCCAATGGATGTCCTTCATCTTGTCTACCTCGTAGGCACGTACATAGACCGATACCTTAAAATTGTCATAAGCTTTTGCCTGCATGGCCATAGTGCAGACCATGCAGAGCAGAAAAGCTACAATTACAAACTTATCTACCTTTATTTTACTGTTCATTACCATTCAATATTTTCTGAGATGCCAATACCATATACATAAACCACGTAGCATGTCCGCCCAAACAGTACTCACCCTCCTGCCATAAGAACGGGAAATGAAGTAATTCGGGCAAGTCAGGACGAATCAGATTTGTACCCGGAGACACTCCACCCGGAATATAAGACCAGTCGGCACGGTTGACACCATAGGCAGCTTTCATCGTTTCGGCACCGACTCCCGTTACAAACGCTGCCTGATTACGTCCCGGATGCATACCGAGCAGGTATTGGACAGCATTGAAAATATAGTCCGGTGCAAACAAGTCAGGATAGGCAGCATGCAGGTAACAGTAATTGTAGCCCAGATGCTGGGGTTCCCATGAACCGGAAGAACGGTTACCTCTGTCATGCGGCACTCCATACGGAGTTTTACTGCTATACTCCTGATACATAGCCTGCAACTCCGGCAGTGCTTTGCGAACAGCCTTGCTGAAACGTGCATTTCCCACAGCCTTGTCGAAACGTCCGATGAACCAACCCGTCTGACGGATATTCTTGCAGATGAAATCCTGCTGCTGCAAAACGAAATCACGGTACTCCACTTCCTTTGTCGCCAGATAAAGTTCTACGGCAGCATGTACCTTGGCTGTCAGCACCCGGTTGTTGTCGCAGCGGGTAATCCTGAACAATTCACGGGCTATCTCCAGACAATCCGCTCCCAATGCATCGTTATGTCCCTTCAAGACACGTGAAATACCTGCCAGCCAGGCAGCCACCTGAAGTTCCCTACCAGGGTTGTCCTCCGTAAACACCCAGCGGTCGTCGGCAGTCCCACTGACATGGTCTGTATGGGCCGACGCATCACCCAAGTGTGCATACTGGCGTACGGTAGGACACAGAATCCCTCTGTAGAGACGCCCCAGAGCCTTCCAACCCGCCACTATCGTCAAAGCACCGTTTTCCACCTGCTGCAACAAGTCATTCTTTCCATCCGGCTGGTGAATCTCGACTATCTTCTTTTCAAAATCTATGGAAGTCTCGTCCCAATAGGCACCAAAGTTCTCACAAGCCATGGCAAGTATATAGGCCTCGCCTGCCTGGGATTCCACACGCAAGTCATAGTCCCCCGCATCGTGCCATCCACCCACATTCAGCCCTGGAACCAAATCACCCGGCTGGTACTTACAAAGAGTAGAGGTTCCCTGAGTATATCCGTCTATATGGTTGATATCGGTTTTGGCCATACGTGCATCGTCATGATGACAGAAGTCATGCCATACACGGTATTTTTCGTTCACACGCATGTGGCACATCTGTACCGGCAAGAAGTATTCCACCTCTGCCTGCCAGATACCCTTGTCCCACACATCTTTGGCAATGCGGAACACCGGAGAAGCAGCATCGCCGTACATCACCTGATAGAGCCCTTCTTCCGTCACTTCCGTGAAGTCGAACTGCAGATAGTGGTAGCGTTGGAAATCTCCCCAATCCTTGGCAGCCTGCTGCTTTACCAGTTTCCTGCCATCGGCAACAATGCGATAAAGGGCAGGTTGCTTGAAGTCTGTATCCCGTTTGTCCAACTCTATGACAGCTACTTTCTTCTGTCCAGGATGGTAACCTACTTGAGAGGCTTGCACCACCGGTGCATAACGCCAGTCTTTAGTGACTGTCGGACGGATTATCCATTTCACCGCACCTTCCTTTGTCCCTGCCGGGAACTCCGAACGGAGCACAAACCAACCGTTGTTATGATTTATCCTTCCATCATACAGCAGCAAGTCTCCTTTCTCACTTTCAATCGTAATCTTTGCCAAATCATCCTGAGGATTGAGTACAAACTTTTTCCCCTCGGCAAAAGGAGCAGAGACGATATCATCGGCAATCATCGGGTTATAAGTCTTTCTATCCAACAGCAACTGGTCCAAATCAGCTTTCCCGCCAGGGTTGAAATCTCCGATATGCTCCATGTTGGAAGACTGTTTCATGGTGGGCCCCATCGCCTGGTGGGGAAAGACTCCCGTCCGGTTGTCCATAATCCACGGCTTGCCCAGCAAAGTGGAAGGTACCAATTCCAGATTAAAGCCCAACTTGCCGGCAAACCGCTCGGGCACCGGTTGGTCCAAATCAACGGTCAATACCAGATAATCCTTCTCGCCTTTGACCTTAATGGTATAGCCAAAAACAAAATCCGGATAAAGCATCGGATTAAAGCCTGCCATATGTTTGGCCGAATCCGGATAACTCAATGTGACACGGATTTCATTGTCAGCCTCATCCACCACCCGGCTTCTCATCTTGGGCAATCCCTGCCACTGCCCTTGCGAGATTTCAAAGCGCACATCTCCATTGGCAGCCCTGCGGTCTCCATTCAAAACAAGGGTCAGTCCTCCCTGGTGTCCTTCAGGGTAGACGTCACTGAACACCATCACATTGGCCCCGCCATTCTCAAAATATCCCGATGGATTGATTCTGAAATCCTGGGCGTGCAGCCCCATACAAAGCATCAGTGATGCTGCACCTGCTATAAATTTCTTCATAAATACTATTTTAAACGATTATGTATTTCCACTCCCAAGCGTACCGTATGATACGGGCAACGCCACATACTCACTTTGGGAGTATCCTTCTTGGGTTCTCCATCAAAACAATCACTGTACCACTCACCATATTCCCGGTCTATCATACAGTCCTTTACGAAAGTCCAAACCGTATCGGCCGATTGCAGATAAACGTCATTCCCGCTGATTTGCCAGGCATTGACACAAGCTATCATCGTTTCAATCTGGCCCCACCATGAGGCATGGCCGGTTGTTCTTCCGCCCTTCTTTTCATACATCATATACCCTTTGTCACTCAGTCCTTCCGCCAAGCAAGCATCCGTCACATCCAGCGCAAGCCGATTCGCCCTATCCATCAGTTGCCGGTCTTCTAACACACGGGCAGCCTCACAAAGCAGCCATCCCGCCTCCACATCATGCCCATAAGAGTCCATCTCAACCAGACTGTTCCATGCATTATCAAAGAACAAATTAAAATGCCTCCTTGAAGAGTCATAAATACGGTCCATAAACAACCCGGTGCAGAACTTGAGTCGTTTCCTCAGTCCGTCGTCTTTCCAGCATTGATATAAAAGGGTATAAGCCTCCAACACGTGCAAATGCGCATTCATAGTCTTGGGTGCATTGTTATCATAATTATCCAGTTGTTTCCAATCTTCAGTAAAAGATTCCACATAACCGTCATATTGCGATTCACGGCCTTTCTCCTCCAAGGTATGATATAAACCGACAGCCATATCCAGACTCTCGCTGTTACCTGTTGCCAGATAGTGTTCAGCCAGCCCATAGATGGCGTAGGTCATGGCATACGTATATTTGGAAGCATTCAGCACCTCACCGTCAGGATTGACCAGCCAATATACCCCACCATGTTCCTTGTCTATAAATGTATCAATGAAGTAGCGTTGCGATTTATCCGCAAGCTTCAGATAAGCCTCATCCTTAAACGTACGGTATGCGGCAGAAAAACTCCACAGAATCCGGGCATTCAGAACCCCTCCTCTCGGAGCATCCACTACCGGAGTACCATTCCGCAATACAGTTCCATAAAAACCGCCGTCGGGAGCCACTGCATAATCCATCCAAAACGGCAACACGCTGTCTCTGACATTCGTGACAATCTCTGTACGCATGCGTGTCTGCATATCTGTCTCCCCTAAATGCGACCGACAACCTGCCAGACAATATGCAACCAGCAGTGCTATCCAATAAAACATCTTCCTTTCCATAATTATTCTCTAAAACCATCAAACTTTTCCTTGTATAATTCCCCGTTTATCAGAGACTGGTGTTCGTCGTCTCAAGTACTGGTGTTTGTCATGTCAGACACCGGCTTTCATCACGACAGACGCTGACGTCTATCACAACAACTACTGGTGCCTGACATTTCACTCACAAATATTTTATTATTAAGTGTTTATTTATAATTTATCAATATCCCGGATTCTGGTCAGCCTGATTGATGAGCGGGTTGGTCAGAATCTCATTCGTCGGAATCGGGAAGATTTCCTGATAAGCCTCGTGCTCAAAGAAACGGAATGAGTCACCAGTCTGCAGACAAGCCTCTTGTGAAGAGTTGGCTGCTGTCTTCGGATATTCGGCGGCAAACCATTCTTTGCACATACCCATACGGCACAAATCATGGTAAAGCGAGAACTCGGCATTGAATTCATGGCGACGCTCTATAATCAGCGCCACCTTCCATACCGGAGAAGTATAGCCTTTGGCTGCTTTATAGCTTGTATAATAGATCTCTGCATCCGGCACTTCCACCGTCTGGGTATTCAACATGTCGGCGGGTAGGTCAATCATCGTCGCTCCCATCTCCAAATTACCCCAAGCACGGTTACGTATCTGACGTATCATGTTCCATCCGGTAGCGTTGTCACCTGTCTCGAAACAACATTCTGCATAGTCGAGCATGATGCCTGCATAACGCTTCAGAGTCAATGAAATAGGATTGAATACTTTGTTGTTCTCACCTGGCTTGCATCTCCAGTATTTCAAGGAATAAACAGTAGGCATATTTTCGGAGCCTTGGAAAAGACCGTCAAAACCACTTGTCACCCCTACAGTCTGCCCGGTAATGGGATGCGTATCCCCTTTGGCAACAGCAGAGTACTGGCGGCGTTTGTCACCCGGTTCAAAGGAACGTACAAACTCCCAAGAAAGACAGAGAGAACCCCAGCCTCCCCATTCGGGTGCCGCGCACATATATCCGTACCACATCATGGCATCTGAAGACGAATCGGCTCCCCAACCCATATATCCTTGTTCATGATACATCACCTCAAATACGGACTCTTTGGTCCAATGTGTATCCCAGGCATGAAGGTTACCGAAGCAGGGCTCCAATGAATAGGTTCCACTGTCCACTATATCCTTCAGTTCCGTCTTGGCTTTCGTAAAGTCTTTCTTCAACATATACAGCTCGGCCAAATAAGCTTTGCAGAACCCCTTGGTTATACGTCCGTATTCACCATTCATGGGTAACCAATCCAGATGGTCGCGTCCAAAAGACAAATCTTCCTCGATAGCCGCATAAGTCTCATCCACGGATTCCGGGCGTGCCTTTCCTACCGAAGTAGTATAGGTTTCACCGGTAAGCAACATCGGTACCCTTCCGAAAAGTTTCGTCAGGTAAAGGTAGTTATAACCGCGGATGGCACGTGCTTGCGCTTCATAAACGGTCTTGGAATTGCTGTCCGCAAATATAGAGGCATCCGCTGTCTCCAGGCCAGCTAGGAAACGGTTTGCACGGTCCACTGCACGATAACTCATCCGCCATGCAGTCTCCAGGGAACCCTTATCGGGTTTCCAGGCATGACGCTGCCATTCCGCATCCCAACCGGAAGCCTGACAGTCCATCGTAGAATGGTTGGCAGCAAATACCTGAGGCTTGAATCCCCATGTTTCGTCATCACCGGAACCGTGCTGGTCCGTATAAAAGGTATCATAAAGTCCGTTCAATCCGGAAAGGACATTCTCCTCCGTTTTAAACATGAAATCTGCCGGAAGAATATCGTAATGATCCACTTCCAAATAATCGTCACAAGACGTTACGGTGCTTAAGGCCAGCACACCGATCAACAGTTTATATAAGTTTTTCATAATCATATTTTTTATCCGTTAGTATTAGAACTGTACACTCAGACCGAAAGTAACCGACATCGGGAACGGATAACGTCCTCCGTCAAATCCCGAATACAATACATTGGAGTCACCGACTTCCGGATCGCCGAACTTATTGTACGAAGAGATGGTACATACATTGTCGACACTGACAAATACGCGTGCATTTTCCATTTTCACCGGTTTCAGCACATTCTTCGGGAATGTATATCCTATCTGAATATTTGAAATCTTCAGATAATCCCCCTTCTGGATGTAGGCGTCGGACACACGCATGTTCTTATTATAGTCTGTCTTGGTGATACGCGGATATTTGGCGCCGGTATTCGAAGATGACCATGCATTATTGATATATTCCTTCAGTACATTCTGATAACCGCCGTCGGGTGCATAGACTGAGGTCAAGCGGGCCGAAGAATAAGAAAGGATATCCATACCGGCTACACCGTACAAGTTCATCGAGAAATCAAAGTTTTTCCAGGAAGCGGTAAGGTTCATTCCGTAAGTGAACTTGGGATATCCATTGCCTATAACAGTACGGTCGGCATCGGTAATCTGCCCATCACCATTCAAATCAACAAACTTATAGTCGCCGGGCTGGGTAGTCTTGTCCTGATATACACCACTTTCAACTCCCTTTTCAACCGCCAGCCTATTCATTTCATCAATTTCGGCCTGGGTTCTGAAAATGCCTTCTACCTTCCAGCCATAGTAGGAACCTACAGGATAGCCGTTCTGTGTAATGGAGTGGTTGTCCCAGTTGTCGCCATCTTGTGCTGAACCTGACTTGCTGAATATCGGATCGCCGACTTCAATAGCCTCGTTCTTCAGAGTAGACCCATTCAGCCTTATGCCGATATTCCAATCGCTGAAGCTCTTGTTCCACGCAGCAGTAAACTCGAAACCTGAGTTACGGATATGTCCCGCGTTAGTATAGACATTGGAGAAACCGGTAGAAGGACGAATCTGGCGATACAGAAGCAGATCCTTTGCGTCACGGATAAAGTAATCGGCAGAGAAAGAAAGCTCATTGTTCATAAAGGCAAAATCAATACCGATATTTGTCTGCTCATTGGTTTCCCATTTCAGGTTGGTATCAATTTCTTTCTGCTGGGCAATACCGGCACCGTTAATCACACTCGAACCATTAAAGAACCAGTACATTGCATTTGCCGAAGACAACTGTGCTATGGACAAGTTGGTACCATTGCCCGCATTACCGGTCTGTCCCCATCCGGCACGCAACTTCAAGTTACTGAACAGTTCTAAATCCTTAATGAACTTTTCCTCGGAAAGACGCCAAGCTACAGAAGCGGAAGGGAATGTACCATAACGATTGCCGGCACCAAAGTTCGAAGAACCGTCGCGGCGTACCGTTGCAGTCACAATATAGCGGTCGTTCAAAGTATAAGTCAGACGGCCGAAGTAAGAAAGGAATCTTGTCTTCAAATCCAGCCCACCATCCGTTTGCTTAGACGATGGGTCATTGGTCAATGAAATTTTGCGGATGTTGTCTGCCGGAAAATCGTTGGCACTGGAATTCAGCCAGGCACCGTTCGTATCGCTGGTAGAGAAACCGGCCATTGCACTTACGCGGTGATGCTCATTGGACCAGTCATAGTTCAAGAACGCTTCCAGACCGAGTGAAGTGGACTGGCTCTGGTTCAGCGAGAACGAGTCCTTACGGTCTTGAGTTCCAAAGGTTCTATCATTATAGGCTGTATAGCCATTATAACCTTTTGTATAATAATTATAACTGGCAATAGTCTTGAAAGTCAACCCTTTGTACAAATCGAGTTGTAGGAAAGCACTAGCAAGCATACGGTCCCATTTATTAATACTGTCGGCAGTCTTGGCAGCAGCAACCAGATTGTCAGCTCCCTTGTTCACGTCTCCATTGCCTTCTTTCTTGTAATGTCCCCAAGTACCGTCGGGCAACACAATAGGCATGGAATAGAAAACACCGTCCTCTACATAATCCATGGTTGGAATGGCTTGTGCATAGTTTCTCAGGTTGCCTCCTCCCATCTTTTCCGAATGTGCATAGTTCAAGTTCAAGCCTACATGCAGGAAGTCTTTCACTTTGTGAGTGATATTAGCGCGTGCCGTCAAGCGTTTAAAATTCGACTCAATCACGATACCCTGGTTGTTCAAATAACCCAGAGATAAATTGGCTTGGGTATTTTCGCTGCCTCCCGAAGCAGAAAGATTATAGTTCTGCTGTAATGCCGTGCGTGACATTTCGTCCTGCCAGTCAATGCTATTCAGTCTGCCTATGTAATCCTCGCCATACGCCAGATTGGTCATGGCAATACCGTCATTCTTGACAGCGGAACGTACAGCACTTGCAAACAAGTCCGCATCAGCCACATCAATCTTATTCGAATTGAACTGAAGGGCATAGTTGGCCGAGAAGTTTACCTTTGCCTTACCCTTACCGCCGTTCTTGGTAGTAATCATAATGACGCCATTGGCACCGCGAGTACCATAGATTGCCGTAGCCGAAGCATCCTTCAGAATTTCGATGGACTCTACATCATTAGGATTCAAGAAATCGATAGAAGTTCCTACCTGCACACCGTCCACTACATAGAGTGGGTCGGCAGAACCATTCACGGTTGCCACACCGCGGATACGGATGGAGAAACCTCCTTCCGGGTCACCGGAAGAACGGATGACAGATACACCTGCCGCAGCTCCCTGCAAACCTTGTCCCAAGTTCACCGGATTCCGCTTCATCATTTCCTCCGCATTCACGGAAGCCACAGAACCGGTGAGGTCGGATTTCTTCATCGTACCGTAGCCCACAACAACTACCTCATCCAAGGTTTCGGTATCCTCCTTTAAAGTAATTTTCAGAGCATTCATATTCCCGGTTACTTTGACCGTTCGCGCTAGATAACCGATGTAACTGGTCTTCAGCGTAGAACCTACGGGACACTGCAAGGAGAAGTTACCGTCCAAATCGGTAATCATACCGTTTGTCGTACCTTCCACAATGACATTGGCACCGATGATGGGCTCGCCTTTCTCATCCACCACTTGGCCCTTCACAGTAACTACACTCTGCTGTACGACAGTGACACCTGCAAACGGCTGTACGCTTGTTGCAAAGAGAGGTCCGGCACATGCCAGCGATACTGACATGATACCCAAATACTTCATCACATTTCTCATAAATACTAAATACTTAGGTTTAACAAATACCCCGGTCATAAGCACATCGGGAAAAAGATATGCGACACAATTTTGTGCCACTATAGAGGCACTGCCGTGCCATTGGGAAGGCACATCTGTGCCACCATAGTAACACAGATTTCGGTAACTATATCCCTTTCTCTTCCATACCGGCAGGGGTGAATTCAATATAGATTTTCAAAGATTAAGTTCAGAAACTCAGGGAAGTGCCTTCAACCTGGTTCAACAGTTGCGGTTTGGCCTTTCCACAATCCACTTTCACAACCTGAATACGGTTGTCGGCAGGTAGACAAACCAATCCTTCCGCCTGCTTTTTGTCAGCACTGTATACCTTCAGGTTCATTTTGCTCCAATCCATCTCAACAGTGGACTGCGCCAACTTCAGATGAGGAAGTACCGAACCGTCACGTACCAGCATGATTATCGGCAGACTGCCTGCTTCAATTTGGTGCCATCCACCTTCGTAGACTTTCTCTGTCTGGTAGTCTATCCATTTTCCTTCGGGAAGGTAAACTGTGCGGCCCGTCATACCGGATTCAAGCAAGGGGGCAACCAGAATCTGCGAACCGAAGAGATACTCGTCATCCACTTTCCATGCTCCCGGATCATCGGGAAATTCTACAAACAAGGCTCTTAGCATCGGTAAGCCCTTTTCTGTACATTCCTTAGCCTGAGCATACACATAAGGCATCAGACGGTACTTCATCTCTGCACTCTTGCGGAAGACATCCTGCACACGCTTGCTGTCGTACAACCACGGCTCTGTCGGAGGTGCCCCATGCGCGCGGGTATGGGAAGTAAGAAAACCGAACGGTATCCAGCGGCAATACAAGTCCTCCGGAGTGGCTTTTACAAAGCCACCCATATCATGGCTCCAAAAGGAGAAACCGGACAAGCCGAAGGACAAGCCTGCACGAAGCGTACCTAGCAGTCCCGTGTTCGTAGTTGCAGCATCACCGCCCCAATGCAATGGATAACGCTGGGAACCGGCCCATGCGGCACGTGCCCACATTATATTCTCGTTGTGCAACTTCTTGGTTATCTCGGACACTGCCATATCATAACGCACCGGATAGAGGTTATGCTCATACCATCCGCTCTTGCCGGAAGCGTAAATACCGTTCAGTGGAGCAGCCTCGCCGAAGTCTACTTTAATGGCACTGACACCGATATTCAGCAATCCCGCCAGTTTGTCCTGATACCACTTTACGGTTTCCGGATTGGAAAAATCGAGCACCACATCTTCGTAGGGAAGTTCACCATTTCCATTTTTCACATACATGTCTTTCTCTATCAGTTCAGAGAAATAACGATTTTTAGGAGTGAAATAAGGCAACTGCCACAAACATACATGGAAACCTTGTGACCTCAAATCCTTCAACATCTGCTGTGGATTCTGGAAACGGTTCTCGGAGAATTTATAGTCACACTGCCAGTCCACATCAAACCAGCCGGTATCGAAATGGATAACATCGCACGGATACTTGTTCTTACGGATATTGGCCGCTACATCATAACCTTCCTTTTCACTGAAATAGGTAATACGGCTCATCCACGTACCGAAAGACCACAAGGGGGGCATGCCCGGCTTTCCTACCAAATCGGTGTACTCGTCCAGAATATCTTTCGGCTCGCCGAAGAAAACGAACAAATCCAGGTTCTCGTCACCCATGAACATTTTGTTCAGCCCAATATAGGTAGCACCAAAATCACAAGTCACGGGAGCGGATGTATGCATAAACATGCCATATCCCCGGTTACTCATAAAGAAAGGAATCGGTTTGTACATCTGGTCCGTCTCAGGCCCTTGTGGGTCTGTAACAAACAAGTTCACCTTCTGTCCGGCCTTGTTCAGCCCAGTGGCAGACTCTCCGCAACCAAAAATCATTTCATCCGCAGTCAAGGTAAATACCGGATTGATGCGGCGGGCATTGTCACTTCCCCGCTTCACAAAACAGAACGGTGTATATTTTACCTGCGTAGAGTCCGCATCACTCAAAGCGGCAGTCTGGCTCAAGATACGTCCGGCTTTATCCTTCAAGACGATTCTCCAGGGATTCTTGTTAATCTGAATGGTTCCATAGTCACTGGAATAGACAATCTTGTCATTCGTCTCGGTAACTTTCCAGCTTCCATCCCTGCCCGGTTCCTTTGCCAACATGATGGAAGCGGCAGGTTTAGGTTCCACCGGGGTCGTTAGCATACGGATACGTACCGTACGCGGAGTTACAAAGTCAATCTTGAATTTGAGGTTAGGGTCATTTTCATAGGCAGTGAAAGGAAAATCGAGCATTCTCATTTTCCGGGGCTGTGCACCGTTGGTATTGAAGGCTTGACGGGGCATCAGATGCCCGCGTTTCCAGTTCACCAGCCCTTCACCCGACTTGGCATCGAATGACTCCAGGTGATCTGCAAAAAACAAAGTATTACTCAAGTCACGGAAATCGGTACTCATGTCCAGAGGTTGGTTCATCAGATACGAGGTACCGTCATTGACATGTGGCTGTGCCAACAGATTGCCGCCGGCAAACAACAGCATCGCCACTGCTAAAAGTTCTTTCTTCATACTATTAGGATTTAAATGATCTTGCCTGCAAATGTATTTTTCTTAAAGGAAACACAGATGCCTTAAAAATGTCTTTTAATATCCGGTTTTGTTTCATAGAACCCATATAGGATCATTGGAAACAAAATGCATACTATTTTTCACCAAACGGAGGATATCATCCCACGCGAATACGCAAATCTTCCCTTGCTCGTTCGGAGGATTATATTTAAGTTTGCAGTTACAATATTGTTAATCCTTCTAATAAAGAAAATACATGAAACAACTGCTCCTATTCCTTATATGCAACCTGACCTTTCTCCTTACTGTTCAAGGTAACTCAACGGAAATCCCGCCGGCTGTCATGTTCAAGCAGCTCTCTACAACAGAAGGACTCTCCAACAACAGTATCCGAAGCATCTACAGAGACAATAGGGGATTCCTCTGGGTGGGGGACAGAATCAGGACTCAACAAATACGACGGCTACTCCTTCCAGCAGTATTACCAGAACAACTCCAACCTGCCGGACGATGCCATCAGCGAAATTTTCGAAGGACCGGACGACAATGTATGGATAAGGACTTCCAGCGGCTACAGTATCTATAATTATAAGACCGGTAAATTCGACAATGACTATAAACCCATACTCGATGGGCTGCAAATCCCCAGTAAAAACATTCTGAGGATGGGAAAAACCTCCAAGAATGAATTTTGGGCCTACGACTATTCCAAACTTTACATACGAAGCATGGACAACAGCTCCATCAAAGCCTATCCACTGGCAGTTGAAAAGATTTCAAGCCTCTATATAGGTGTCCAGTTCATTTATATAATGTACTCCAACGGTACCCTATACAGTATCAGCAAGCAGACTTCCGAAGTCAAGGAAATAGCCATTCCCGCCATCTATAGACCTTTGCTGGAGAATCATGAGCCACACATTTACATAGACCAAAACGAAAACCTATGGGTATACACCTTCCAAAACAGCCTGCTTTTGCACAAGAACAGTTTTACACAGCAATGGGAGAACATCAGCCTAAACAATAACACCCACATACAGTACAATCGCGTGCAACGCATCCTCGACCTGGGAGACGGCAACGTATGGATACTTACCAGCCATATGGGGTTGTTCGTTTACAACGCCCTGACCAAATCTCTTACCAACTTGGTGCACAATCCATTGAAACCGCACACCATTGCCAGCAACAATCTGAATACCATTTACCGGGACAAAGACGGAACCATATACATAGGGAATTTCAAACACGGTATTTCCTATTATAGCCCCATGTCTCAAATCATACTATGCAACAAATCCCTGGAATATGATGATATCCTAACCTTCTGCGAAGACACAAGCCAGGAATCCATTTACTACGGAACAGACGGTACGGGACTAATCCGACGTTCACTGGTGACCGATTCATACGAAAAGATAGCAACTCCCGCCAATATTGTAGTCGACTTATCCATCGACTCCAAAAACCGCCTATGGATAGGCACCTTCCAGAAAGGACTGCTATGCTACTCGAAAGGGCAAATCAAACAATACACGGTAAGTAACAGCCAGCTTCTCGAAAACAATGTGTATACAGTAGAGGTGGACAAACACGGATACATCTGGATAGGTACCATGAAAGGATATATACAGAGGTTAAATCCGGAAACCGGGCAGTTTGACACCATCTTGTACCGTCCGGGAGAATTCTTTGTCCGTGATATGTACTATGACAAAGACAGCACCCTTTACGTAGCAACCAGAGGAGGACTCATTATTATCGATACGGAAACCCAAGCCTATAATATATACGCCGAAGCCAGCCGTTTCAAGGAGAACAATATGCTCACTGTCTATAAGGACAGCCGGGACCTTCTTTGGATAGGACATCCACACGGACTGAGCATATGGAACCAGAAGAACGACTCCATCTACTTTCTTGACCAGAAAAACGGGCTTGCCGCCAATCTCGTCAGAGCCATCACAGAAGACAACAACAACCAAATGTGGATTGGCACCGGCAACGGCATCTCACGAATCAAAATAACAAACGATACATACACCATCGTGAACTACTCCGTAAGCGACGGACTGATATGCAACGATACCAATGTCCACGCCATCCTCAAACTGCAGAACGGCAATATACTGATAGGTACTCCTCAAGGTTACCAGACTATCATTCCACAAGACATCCTGACCACAAGTTATGATGCCAACATTTACCTTACCGACATTGAATTCAAATCCGGAATGCCCCATCCGAACATCCTGAACGGCAGCTCACTTGAATGTGCACAACATCTTTCCTTCACTGAAAAGGAAAATTCATTCACTCTGTCCTTCTCCGCTCTCGACCTGGTGGAAACGGATAAGATAAAATATGCCTATAAGATTCATTCCAACTGGATTTATGCTGAAAACAACAAAGTAAACCTATCCATGCTGACTGCCGGAAACTATACTTTATCCGTCAAGGCATGCAACTCACAAGGCATATGGAGCCCCAACGTCAAGGAACTGAAAATAAAGATACTCCCTCCTTGGTGGCGCACCTGGTGGGCCTATACCATATATACCGGTATCATTTTGTGTATCCTTCTGTCCATTATCCGCAATCTGCGCTTACGCCAAAAGCAGAAACAAATCATGCAGGCCATCGAGGTGGAAAATGAAAGGCAGCAGAAAATCAACAATATGAAACTGCAGTTCTTTGCCAACATAAGCCACGAACTACGGACTCCCTTGTCACTTATCATCAATCCGCTTGAAGAGTTTTTCGTAGACCATCCCGAATATCGTAAAGGCATTCTGGATATAGTCAAACAAAATGCCGACTATCTGCTGGAATTGATTAACCAACTGCTGGATTTCAGAAAGCTGGATGCCAAGGCTGAAACCTTGAAATGCAAACATGACAACATCCTTATCATTCTGAGTGAAATATTCCACTCTTTCGATCCGATAGCACAGAAACGGAACATCAGCTATAGCCTTACCGCTCCACAACATTCTGTATTCATGGATTTTGACTATGGCAAGATACGCAAGATATGCACAAATATCCTGTCAAATGCATTCAAGTTCACTCCCAATAAAGGAAGCATCTCACTGGATATTGCCGTAAGAGGCACAAATCTGGAACTGACCTTTACCGACACCGGTTGCGGCATAGAGGATGAAGCCAAGGAGAAAATATTCCAAAGATTCTATCAGTCGAGCAAAAACCAGTCGAGCAACGGAGGCAGCGGCATTGGACTGCACATTGTTTCCGAATACGTAAAGATGCATCAGGGTACTGTCTGTGTCAGGGATAACCAGCCTTGTGGTTCTGTATTCCTGATTACCCTACCCCTGCACCAGAACAGTAATGAAACCAAAAACGGAGAACCGGTCGAAGAACCGGAAATAAAGGAAGAATCCCATCCATTCACCATACTACTCGTAGATGACAACTACGACTTCTTGAAATTTCTCTCTGAAAGTCTTGCCAGGCAGTATCATGTATTAAAAGCCACAAACGGAAAACATGCACTAAATGTACTGGAAAAGGAAGATATTGATTTAGTGGTCAGTGACATCATGATGCCCGAGATGGATGGTCTGGAACTATGTTCAACCATCAAGAATGACATACGCTACTCCCATATCCCCATTATCCTCCTGACAGCTAAGGCAAGTGAAGAACACCAATTGGAAGGGCTTAGCGTTGGTGCAGACGACTATATCACCAAGCCTTTCAATATGGAAGTCCTCAAGCTGCGCATCAACAAGATTATCGAGATGAACGTCAAACGTCAGGAAATATTCAATCAGGACATTAAAATCGAGCCAAGCCGTATCACCATCACTTCCCTTGACCGGCAGCTGGTGGAAAAAGCCATCCAGATTGTAGAGGACAATATCAGCGAAACCGAGTTTTCCGTCGAGGAGCTGGCCAGCAGCCTGAATATATCACGCAGCTATTTCTACAAGAAAATGATTAAGATAACGGGAAAGAAACCCATCGAATTCATCAGGACCATCCGTATGAAACGTGCACAACAACTCTTGACAGAAAGCCAGATGCAAGTTTCGGAAATTGCATATACCTTGGGGTATAACTCCCCCAAGGTATTCTCCAAACATTTTAAAGAAGAGTTCAACATCAGCCCATCCGAATTTATAAGGCAGCAGGCTGAATAGCAACATTATTTTGACATCAAAGCATCCAACGAAGACACCAACGCCACCAAAGCGGCACTCCAATTAATGGCTATCTCATTGGAAGCATACGAACCCTCCACATCTGCATAAGACTCATCCGGCAGGTTGGAAGCATAAGCAATGCCATCCTGCTGCCCAGGATTGGGACCGCCAACCAGGAAACCGGGAAGAGGTGCCTCTATATCATCCGATGTAGAAAGACGATGGTGCGGATACAGAGGACTCTTCATCCCGAAACCGGTAACATAACAATATCCCGTAGCATTCTTTCCTAAAATGTAGTCCATATTGCGGTAGGCGTTCGTCAGGTACGACTTCTCGCCCGTAAGCAAATAGGCGCAAACCAGTGAAGTGGCTTGGTTAGCACACCCTTCGGCAAGGCATCCCCAGAAGAAATCTTTGGCATCGTTGCCGTAAGGAGCATGGAAAGGAGAGCGGTCAGCACCCCGCACAGCCTCGACAGCATAGTCCAGTAACAGGTCTTTCATGGCATTTGCCAATTCCACGTCTTCACCCTGATATTCCCTGCCCGGTTGCAGCCAGGCAAACACGCCCAACGCAGTGGTATTGCCCCAAGAAGGAGTCTTATATGCAGTCGGCAGATGCTTCTTCACTTGTTCCCGGTAAACGGGCTTTCCCGTAGCAAGATAGAGCTCGGAAGCCGCCCAGAAGAATTCGTCATCGGCACTACGATCACCGTAAGCTCCCGTAACCACGGCAGGTTGATATTGCTTGTTGAGGAGGTCCTGATGATAGAGCGCTTGCGGATGCGCTTCTGCCCAGGCGTAAGCACGTTCGGCAGCCTGTAAAGCCACTGTCGAAAAGCCCGGATAATCCTCTTCGTAAGGAGTAAACAAGGCAGAAGCCTGCGCCAAAGCCGCAGCATAGTCCAATGCCGCCGTTACTGATTTCTGAACCACATAACGAGGCTGCTTACACTCCGTAGGCTTGATGAATCCCTCGAACGAAGGGGTAGTCAGCTTGTGGTAGACTCCTCCGTCGGCAGGGTCTTGCATAGTCAGCATCCATCTCAGGTTATAGTACATCTCGTCCAGCAAATCGGGCGTGTGGTTTCCGCTTTCCGGGATGTTGACCCGTTGACGGATAAAATAGTCAGGAAAGCGGGCATAAATCGCCTGCATCAGTCCGATGGAATAGGCGGAGTTCACAATATACTTGTTATAGTCTCCGGCATCATACCATCCTCCCGGAGAAGAAATCACCGTTCCCGCCTTACGTTCCGGCCCGGCAGCATTGGGATGTATCAGTACCTTGTCATCGGGATGGCCTGCCGGACGGCTCCACCGACCCGCATAAGTCGCTTCGATGGGCATGCCCGTACGTTGGTAATAGAAAGATTTCAAAGCAGCATCGGCCAAAGGGGACAGTACTCTTTCTTTTATTTCGAATGCCACTGAATCTCCGTTAACCATCAGAAAATAGTTTCCCGGTGCCGTGATGTCACTGAAATCCAATATCGTCCTGCTCTTATCCGACCAAGCAGATGAAGCAATATATCCGGGCTTACCGGAAAATACCCGATTGCCCGTGGCTGCATCTACTATGGTAAATTCACGTACCTCACCGGTATTCACCACAGCTACTTTTTCCTGCTGGGGATAGTACCCTAACTGATTCAAACGTATAGTCTCTGAAGGATGCCCTAAAGTGGCCATCCCTCCCAGAACTGTAAACAGACATGTAGTTATATTCATATCACTATTCTTTAGTAATCATTTATATTATTCTATTTCAAAACTATTTATCAGACAATAAGGTAATGAAACTGATGGCCGGCAAGTGTACCCGTACCTGCCCATTCTCCACTTTCACTGCAGTTTCCTTCATGCAGTCTTTTGTATTGGTCACATAGACTTTCAGTTCCTTCACTTCTGCAGGGATACCGGAGATGACAGCCTCGCAATCCGCCCCATTATTGACCATATGGACGGCATATTCCCCACGCACCATATTTCCGAAAGCCGCACAGTTTACGTTTTTCTTGCTGCTACTGACCGGAATGGCCAAGGCATCGGCCGGAGTGGAGGCCAGTTGCTTGATATTCCAGAAACGTTGCGTAGGACGCAAAGGACCTTTGGAACCATAAATGCCGTCTCCCCACAACAACGAATAGTCTGAAGTAAGCTGCCACTGCAAGATGGACAATGGCTGGCAAATGGCACAAATACGCGTATACAGATTGATTTCATAAAGTGCAAACGTCGACTCATTGAATATCTCGGCATAACCATGAGCAGCGGCATCCGTACTACCCTCACCAACCAAGAGTGGTACATTAATCGCTTTGGCAGCATCCGCCCACTTCTTTAACGTAACATCATCACAACCACGCCATGAATGGAAAGATACTGCACCAATATACTTATGAGTCTCAGGATTGTTCAAAGCAGGAAGGATAAAATCGAAAGTCGTGGCATCCGAATTGTCGCCAAGCAGCATGCGGGTAGGAAGATTCAACCCTGCCAGATAAGCACCGAACTCCTTAATGAAATCTGCATGTTCTTGCGGAGTGTGGAGGACATCAATACCCAAATCCGATTCATTGAACGAGAACATGGAGAACTCAATACCATAATGCTGTTTGGCATACAACAGATAATCTGCCATGGATTTATAAATCTTCTCCTTTTTCCGGTTATCCAGACGATAAGCAATGACACCGCCTTGACGAGCATAACTTGCAGGACCTCCGTCAATGGCCCATGCAGGCGGAAACCAGCAGCTTAGTATTACCGGCATTCCCATCGCCTTCAAGCGCTTTGCCATGAGGAGACTTTCCTCCACCCGCTTGTTCAGTCCCCCATTCTGTGCGGTGGCAATAGGGTCGGCTTCCTCTTCCGGTTGCCACAATCTCCACGGAAATTCCACACGTCCATAGGCTACACGCAAATTTTCCAGACAGTAATCTATCACTTTAGGGTCGGCAGCAGGATTCTGCAGGCGGAAATTCCCTCCAAAGCCTGTAAACAGACTGCCCGGATTCTGCATATCCAATATAATTTCCGCGTCACTATGATCTATCACTCCGGAAGCATGCAGTGCCATGGACAATGCAGTTCTCTCAGCCTTTTTCAGAGTCGGCATCAGCGAGATATAAACTACGGTACCGGTGGATTCTTTTTCAACCGTGGCCTTTACAGACTTATTGAACTTGAATTCCAACTTCCTATTAGCCGAAGTAACGGTCAGCTTCCTGCCACTTGTCCTTACTTTGGCATCAGCGTAGTTTTCCGGACTTAAAGCAATACAGTAATAGGCTGTCTGGTTCAAAGTAGTGTCCGACAGCGCATCAATAGAAATCTCCACCAAGCCTTTTCCCTTATCAGTCACTTTCTGATGGAACTTTACACCTCGCAGAGTAGTCGTCACTTCCTGCATATCCCCCTCACGATGGAAAACGGGACGGACCTGCTTCTCCTTTCCGGTAATCTCCATATCCCCTTTCAAGGTTCCGACACGCAGGGACGACTCAAAGTCTATCAATTCACCGTCTACACGGACACCCGTGATATTGCTCCATGCCATCACTTCCGTCTGGGCAGAAAGCGGCAGAGACAATATGCCACACAGCAATGCAGCCATTCCCAACTGGAAAATTCGTAAATTCTTCATTATATCAAATATATAAAAGGTTGTCATTTCAGTCTTGTATCAATCTCAAACCCCATACGGCTGTTATGATAAGGACAATTCCACATACTTGCTTTAGGTTCCTTGTAGCGGGGAATCCCATCTTCCAGCACAGTTCTGAACCATTCGCCATACTCCTTGTCTATCATCCGTGATTTGATGAAGTTCCAGGTACGGACGGCACTGTCCAGATAAGATTGTTCACCGGTCAGCTGCCAGGCATTGATGCATCCTACCACAGTTTCCGCCTGGCACCACCAGGAAGCATCCTTCCTGATTTTGTCCTTATGCCGTTCGTATATCATAGCGCCCATCGGGTTGATGCCCTCTTTCAAGGAGGCGTCTGCAAGTTCCAAAGCCACTTTCCTGCATTTCCCGATGACCTCCGGGTCACCCAGAGCTTCTGCAGCTTCCGTCAGCAACCAGGAAGTTTCGATGTCATGCCCGTAAGAGTCGATGTCATCCAGATTGTTCCAGTTTGAATCACAGTATAATATCAGGTGATGTGTTTGTGAGTTATACAGTTTGGTTGTTATCAAGTTTATCACTTTTGCAAGGCGCTCGCGAAGGCCGTCATCTTTCCATACTTTATATAACGCTGTGTATGCCTCCAATACATGGATATGGGTATTCATTGTTTTGGTGGCAACACCATCTCCATCATATCCCAACTTTTGGGGAGTTCCCCATTCGCGGGTAAAGGATTCTATATAACCGTCGTTTACGGGATCTTTGATTTTGCTCTCCACGGTCCGGTAAAGCTCTATGGCTTTTTGCAGGCTTTCATTGTTGCCTGTTGCTCTGAAATGTTCGGACAAACCGTAGATGGCATAAGAGCAGCCGTAAGTCTGCTTGTCCGTATTCAGTGGAGTACCGTCTGCTTTTATCAGCCAATATACGCCTCCATACTGCGGGTCGATGAAGTGGTCGATAAAATAGCGTTGCGCCCTGTCAGCCAGTTTGCGGTAGGCAGCATCGCCATACATCCGATAGGCGGTTGAAAAAGTCCAGAGGATGCGGGCATTCAGTACGCCTCCTTTGGGAGCATCCGCTATCGGGGCACCGTCACGTCCCAATGAACCGTAAAAACCTCCGGAAGGGTCTACACTGTATTTTTCCCAAAAAGAGAGGATATTCTCTTTCAAGTCTGAGGTTATCTCATCTTTTAAAATCTTATCCGCGTGTGATTGCGCTTTTAGGAAAGGTGCAATCAGCAGCCCTACTACAATCAGCAGAAAAACGGGAAATAGGTGTCTCATAATGTAGCGATTTAAGAAATTGGCCATAGTTACACTGCAAATTTACAAAAAAACAAGTTGTCATTACTCATTGCCATCCTTTTTCAAGGGATACAATTGGTTCCGATAAAGGTCATTTTTGGGTACTGAATCCTTGTTTTGTCAAACACTGGCCTTTGTCGGCTCAAACACTGGCGTCTGTCGGCTCAAAGTCCAGTGTCTGTCAGCTCAAACACCAGTGTTCGTCAAGTGCTACAATATCTGCCCCAGAAACATAGGCAAACACCGGAAAAAGATACATTTTATAACGTTATTGGCTACAAACAAAAACCATCCGTTTCCTTTTTAGTCCGTATATTAGTGGAGAATTCTGTAACTCAAAAATAGATACTATGAGAAAGAGACATTTTCTATTCGCATCCGCCCTGGCACTGCTCTGCAGTAGCGGTGCACTGCATGCACAAGATTTCAAGCTGACATCTTCCGGTTATTTCAAGAACCAGGGAGTAGACGTCATGGCTTTTGATGACATCTATCCCGAGGGACACCAAGGAGGAGTATGTATCATCATGAATGGACACCGCGTAGCAACGAATGGAGACATCCGACTGGAAGCCACCCCCGGACAATGGCAGCCCGTACCGAAACAACTCGACCGGAAGCTCGGCGACAACAGCATCACCGCTACGCTCTGCTATCCCGACTCCTCACGCCACCTCACCGGATTCAACCCGATGATTTACCCGGATCTCCACCTTATATATACGGTACAAGTGGAAAGCAAAGGTAAACACATAGAGGTGACCGTAGACCTGGACCGCCCCATTCCCCAGGAATTCATCGGAAAAGTGGGCTTCAACCTCGAATTCTTCCCGGGTTCCCTCTTCGGCAAGCCCTGGATTATGGACGGTCAGAGCGGCATCTTCCCGCAACAGCCCAACTCCCCCCTGATGACAACCCAACCCAACCATCTGCATACAGGAAACTACCATAACGGCAAAAAATCGCTGGCAGACATGGACAAACTGATAGGAAAAGGTTACAGTCCGATTGTGGCAGACGACATCATCAGCGAACCTTACGCCAAAGGAACCAAGTTCACCTCCCGACCGGATGACCCCTACAACAAAGTTACCATCGAATCATTGAGCGGTGACCTTCAACTGTTTGACGGGCGTATGAACCACAACAACGGCTGGTTCGTACTGCGCAGCAACATAAAATCGGGTGTCACCAAAGGTGCCGTCAAGTGGATTATCACTCCGAATGTAGTGGCCGACTGGATGTATCAGCCGGTTATCCAGACTTCACAGATAGGTTATCATCCCGCCCAGGACAAGGAAGCCGTCATCGAAATGGATATACGTGACAACAGAAAGGAAATGGCACAAATCATCCGCATTGACGCAGACGGCGAGAAAGTGGTCAAGAACATCACTCCTGCCAATTGGGGCAAGTTCCTGAGATACAACTATCTGAAGGTGGACTTCACGGATGTGAAGGAACCGGGACTCTACAAGATTAAATACGATACCTCCGTATCCCCCATCTTCCGCATCGACAATGACGTATATGCCCGCGGCGTATGGCAGCCCGTGCTGGAATACTTCCTTCCCGTACAGATGTGTCACATGCGCGTCAACGAGAAGTACCGCGTATGGCACGACTGCTGCCACATGGACGATGCCCAGATGGCACCGGCACACAACCATATCGACGGCTACGACCAGAAAGAGGGCCTGTCCAAGTTCAAGCCGGGTGAAGTGGTTCCCGGAGTGAACATAGGCGGCTGGCACGATGCCGGAGACTTTGACCTCCGCATCGAATCCCAAGCCGGAGAATCCTATATCCTGGCACTGGCCTACGAAGCTTTCCACCCGAATCTCGACGTGACTTCCATCGACCAGATAAACCGTGTGACGGAAATCCACCAGCCCGACGGTAAGAATGACTTGCTGCAACAAGTAGAGAACGGCGCCCTTACGGTAGTCAACGGCTACCTGGCACTGGGACGTCTCTACCGGGGAATCATCTGCAACGACCTGCGCCAGTACGTACTTCTGGGTGATGCCGCCGCCATGACCGACGGGAAAATCGGTAATGAAGACGACCGCTGGATATTTACGGAGGATAACCCCGGACGGGAACTGTCGACAGCTGCCCAACTGGCTGCCGTATCACGTGTATTGAAAGGTTTCAATGATACATTGAGCGTGCATTGCCTCGACATTGCCCGCAAAGTATATGCTTCTACCGGAAACGACAACAACAGAGCCTTGTTCCCCAAAGTGCAGGCAGCCGTAGAACTGTACCTCACCACGGGCGAACAACCCTATATGGACTTCATTCTGGACAACCAAGAGCTCATCATCAAGCAGATAGGCCGCATCGGCTGGTACACGGCACGCGTAGAACAACAGTTTGCACAGATGAAGAACAAGAAAGCCAAAGCTTTCTCCACCGCTTTCCGCAAAGCTCTGACCGGATACAAACAAGAACTGGACAAGCAAGTACATGAAACTCCTTACGGCATTCCCTACCGCCCACATATCTGGGGTGCAGGCTGGGATATACAGCGTTTCGGCTTCCAGCACTACTTCCTGACAACCGCCTATCCGGAAATATTCCCGAAAGCACCAGTATTCAATGCCCTCAACTTCATTCTCGGATGCCACCCGGGCTCCAACCAGGCTTCCTTCGCCTCGGGTGTCGGCGCACAATCAGCCACTGTAGGCTACGGACTGAACCGCGCAGACTGGTCGTACATTCCCGGTGGAGTCATTTCCGGTACAGCGCTTATCCGTCCCGACTTCCCGGAACTCCTGACGTTCCCGTTCCTCTGGCAACAGACTGAGTATGTGTTGGGAGGAGGTTCGTCCCACTATATGTTCCTGGTACTTGCAGCAGAACAGTTGCTGAAACAATAAGAAAGACAGAGGGGGGAACAAAACCCTCTGGATGTTTTCTTTTAGGCGCGGATTACACGGATTTCACGGATTTAGTTTACTGCATCCATGGATTCCGCGTAACCCGCGCCTAATATTATAGTATAATGAAAGTATTTATCTACTTTCCGTTCTTTCACCAATTATCCGTACGGAACGGAATGGTAGGCAATTCATTTCCGCCAATCATCGTACCAATCTGGAAATCATGGAAACAGTAGCGCACGCTGACGGGATGGGATACCTTTTCTGAAGAGATTACCACTTCATTCGTCTGCCAGTGCAGCCATACTTTATCGGCAGGATGAAATACACGGTCCTCGCCTGCCACTTCGAAGCCACGAAGGTCATAGTTACGGCAGATACCCATTTCCAGGTGGTCGAAAGAAACCCAGGCTTCATTGCCTTTAGCAGTCCATGACTTATATTGTGGGCCGAAACAGTGTATCTGCTTCAATCCATAGGTGAGGTTCAATGCCAGATAACTCAAACGTTGGCCCACCTTCCTCTTGTTGCGGGGATGGATGTTGTATATCTCGTAAGGTTCCACAAGGTCGTTGGTAGAAATCATGGCACTGTTCGAAATCTGGCTTTGGGCACGAAATTGCGCTTCGCGCAGGTAGGCAGCTTTCTCTTGCTGAGTGCCTCCATAGGCATAAGGAGCTATTTCTGCAAAGTAGAAAGGCAATTCGCCCAGTCCCCATTCCTTGCGCCACAGTTGCACCATGTCGGCCAGACGCTCGGCGTATGTTTCATGACGGCCTACGTTAGACTCGCCCTGATACCAGATGAATCCCTTTATGGTATAGTTCTGAAGCGGCTTCAGCATGGCATTGTACATCAGCATGGGGCGGTGCATGGGATGCAGGCGTTCGATGGAATCGGGGTTGAGAGATATGTCTGGATAGTTTTCCAGCAGTTCACGGCTTATCCAACCTTCTACAGTGGCTCCACCGTAAGCGCTACAGATAATGCCGACCGGAATCCGGAGGGCACGGCTCAACGAAGTGGCAAAATAGTAGGCCGTCGCACTGAAATCGGGTGCGGTTTCTATGGAAGATATGTTCCAGCTACCTTTGCAGTCGGTTTGCGGTTCATAAGTCTGGTGCTTGGGAACGGTGAACATACGCACGCCTCTGTTTTCGGCAGAAGCTATGATGTCATCCGCTCCGTTCATGATGCAACAGCCGGCAAAGCCTTTCAGGGGCATTTCCATATTGCTCTGGCCGGAGGCAAGCCATACTTCACCGATTAGGATATTCTTCAACGTAGTTTTTTCTCCGTCATCAAAGGTTATCTCATAAGGCGTGTATCCTGCTGCCGGAGTTTTCACGGCAAGCAGCCAATGGCCATCCTTATCGGCACGGCAAGTGGAGGTTTGTCCGTTCCACGAGGGGGTTACACGTACTTCCGCCTTCGGCGTTGCCGTTCCCCACAGTTTTACTTCCGTCTGCTGCTGAAGAACCATATTGTCACTTACCAGTGCAGGCAGTTTTACCTTGGCGCCCAATGAAGCGGTGCAGCATAATAGAATCAATGCAAGAGTTTTACTTTTCATGGCATATTTATGTTTACTACTTATTCAGAATTCAATAACGTGAGCAAAAATAGGGCTTTTTTGCTCACGTTCATCCTTTTTCAAGTCAAAAGTTTACATTGCATTGTTCCGCAGCAATCGTAGGAATCAAGTCATCTTTAAACCTACAATAGAAGCTATCAACGTAGTAATAAAGAACAAACGGATGAAGGAAACCGACTCATCAAAGAATACAATCCCCAATATTACCGTACTTACCGCACCTATCCCCGTCCACACGGGATAGGCCGTCCCGATAGGTAACGTATGCACCGCCTTGGCAAGCAGCAACATACTGATGGCCAGACAGACAAGAAAACCTGCACCCCAAAGATAATATTCCGTACCCGTAACGCCTTTCATCTTTCCCAGACAAAAGGCAAAGCCTGACTCAAACAGTCCGGCTACAACCAAAATAATCCAGTTCATACTCAATTCTTCTGTTTCATTATACATTTAAAGAGGGAGCAAAGATAACCTTTCCCGTACTCCTGCCACTTTACATTTGATAAGAAGCACCGGATAAGGTCGAAAATCGTATCTTTGCCACACTAAGAACCAATACTTGCCTGATAATGAACAAATACGATATTATCCATACCATATATCCAATGCCAAAGGCATCTGTCGACAAGCTGGTGGAGAACATCACGGAAGTGGCTTACCCCAAAGGTTCCCTCATACTGGAAGCCGGAAAGACGGAGAGAAACATTTTCTTCGTCGGGAAAGGTATTGTCCGCGCCTACGTGGAAGCAAAAGGCAAAGAAATCACCTTCTGGATTGGTGCCGAGGGAGCCACAGTCGTTTCACTGAAAAGCTACATCGGCAACGCACCCGGTTATGAAACCGTGGAATGCATGGAGGACGTCATTCTTTACGTCTTGAAACAGAGTGTCCTGGCAAGATTGTTCCAAGAAGACATCCACATCGCCAATTGGGGACGCAAGTTTGCAGAGACAGAATTCCTACAGACTGAAGAGAAATTCATCCCCTTGCTGTTTACTTCCGCAGCCGAACGGTACGAAGTACTGCTGAAGAATAACCCGGAACTGCTGCAAAGAATCCCGCTGGAATGCCTTGCTACGTATCTGGGGATTACTCCGGTGAGTTTGAGCAGAATTAGGGCGGGGATTGGAAAACGACAAGGCTGAATAGAAATAAAAGAAAAGAAATTATACATAGATGTATTATACATGAATGTATAATTAAATCAAGAACAAGCAGCCCATAAAATCACCTTTTCAATATGGTACATTGGTCGATAAAGGGGAGCAGTACATATTCTCCAACCCGGTATTTGAGTTGTGGTTCAAGAGGGAGTATTACTGAAAGACTCTAAATTCACTAACTTTGCAACATAAACAAAAAACAATTACACAATGAATAAACATTTATACTTTGGATTGCTTATGAGCATCTTAATGACCGGTTGCGCCGAGAGTAAACCGGATGCGGCAGTAGAGAAAGAAACACTTTCATCCTGCAACGTCAAACTCAGTAACATACAATTTACCCAAGCCAAGAACGGGGCAGAGAACAATGTCACCGTATTCAACGACACACTGAAGTTTGTTGCCGGTCCGCAGACAGACTATTTCCGTTCGCCGGATGGAACTGCCATCAACAACTCACCTGTTATCTTTACAGAGATAGACAACACGAAGCCGTTCACCTTTACAGCCAAAGTGGAACCGCAGTTCACCCTGACGGGAACATACTCAGCCAGCGTACTTTATGTCTATGAGAACGATACCCACAACCAGAAACTATGCTTTGAGCAAGATGAAAACGGAGCACACCGCATGGTGAGTGTCCGCACCATCGGAACTTCCGAAGTGGCAAGCTTGATAACGAATGAAGTAACGTAACGTCGATATAACTCAACACATTGTAGAATGCCCATCATTAATGTTATTCACATCAATGGTGGGTATTCTACTTTTACCATTCTGACACTTTGTATTTTCTATCGTATGAGGATCCCCCGTATTTCCATCTCTCTGTCTATACGAAAGGAAATTCGAGAACAAAAACATATAAAATACAGATTATAAGGAATATATCAAAACATACCTCCTCCTAATAAATTGAAAATATATCTCCGAAAGCCTTGATACGCTGAGAAAGCAAAGACAAAAGCAATGCTTTTTGTCACATTTACAGAAATATCCCTATCTTTCAAGCAATCCACCCAGTTCCCACGCCCGCACATGCCGTATTCCTTCATTGGACGGCAGGCAGAAGTCATCAAGCGAGACAACCAGTTTCTCATAATTATCTTGTATCGCCTCCAACGAAGCATACTCACGGCGCACCGTCTGTTCATCTACCAGCATGTAGGTGGATTGCAGATATATCGTACGGTCACCTTTCCGAGCGATGAAGTCCACCTCTTTTTCTTTAGCACATCCGGTATAGACATCATAGCCCGCCCGAAGCAACTCCAGATAGACAAGATTCTCCAGTTTATAACCCACACCATAGGCTGTTCCGGGATAGAGGAAATTCTTAAAGGCAAGGTCGTTGATGTAATATTTCGCCGTACCGGACAGTATTTCCTTTCCGCGCAAGTCAAAGCGTTCACAACGATACGCCAAGAACGAGTCTTCGATATAGCCTATGTAGGCAGCCACGGCATCATAGCTCGTCTTCCGGCCCTGGCTCTTGAAATAGTTCACGATGTTTCCGATGGACACTAAATTAGAGGCATTGCCTACAAGAAACGCAAAAAGGTCCTCAAGCAGTCGGGGGTCACGTATGCTGTAGCGTTGGATGATGTCCTTCAGCAAGATGGTGTCCTTCAAGGCAGACAAGTAATTGAGCTGCACCTCCTGCTTTTCAGGCAAGACAAAAAGTTCCGGGATTCCGCCCGTATTCATATAGCCCATATAGCTCTCACGGTTCTGTTCCAGATGCCTTATCTCTGTATACTCCTGATAGCTGAAGGGATATATCGGAAATTGGACGTATCGCCCGGAAAGCAGCGTGGCAAGCTCACCGGACAGCATCCGTGAGTTGGAGCCACTGATAAAGAGCTCGTACTCCTCGGTATAGTCCTGCGAATAAGAATTGACCGACTTTTCCCATTCTTCGATGAGCTGCACTTCGTCGATGAAAATATATATCCTTCCCTGAGGGTGCAGTTCGCTTTTATAAAGCGCCACCAACTCTTCCAAATCCTTGTGAGTCTTCAAGAAAGCAAAGTCGCTCAGTTCCCGGTTGATGAACAAGGTGTTCTGCGGAGGGACACCGTTTCTTATCAGTTCCCTTGCTATCTGTCTCAACACATAACTTTTTCCGGTACGCCGCTGACCGATAAGCACCTTTACAAGACGATTACCTACGTAGTCCATGATTCTGCCGGTATAAGCTACCCGCATGAAACCGAAGTCAAAATCTCCTTCTGTCCAGAGATTGTACTTCCTAAGTATATCTATTCTTTCGTCCATAACCTAAACTTTAGTTGCAAAGATAACAATTTTCGGTTATAAACGGACATTTCCATCAATTCTTTCGTCCATAACCTAAAAAGTTTGCAAAAAGGCAAGAATTTCGATTATAAACGAAAGATTCATTTAGACAAGCAAGGAGGATACTTCCTTTCCGCATCCCCCTTTATCGGCCAGATATTCCCTCTATAGAATCATCATTGTTGCATCTATGCTTCCACCGCGCTGCATCTATACTTCCACCGTGCTGCATCTATAGATGCAGCAAATCCCTTAACCTATCCTAATAATGCTGCTTATTGTCACCTATTTAGAAGCAAAATCATTATATTTGCGCCCATATATGCCAATACGTTGACTAAGCGATGGCAAAACAGCTTGTAAAAAACAAAACTGAATAATAACGAATTTCATCTGAATGAAACAGTACAAAACCGTAAACAACCTTGTAGGCTGGATTACCTTCCTCATTGCAGCGACGGTCTACTGCATGACCATCGAACCTACTGCAAGCTTTTGGGACTGCCCGGAGTTCATCACCACCGGCTATAAGCTGGAAGTAGGACACCCGCCCGGCGCACCGTTCTTCATGCTGGTAGCCAACCTATTCTCACAATTTGCTTCCGATGCCTCTACCGTTGCCAAGATGGTGAACTACATGAGCGCGCTGATGAGCGGCGCATGTATCCTGTTCCTTTTCTGGAGCATCACGCACCTGGTACGCAAACTTGTGGTGACAGACGAAAACAATATCACACGCGGCCAGATGGTTACCATCATGGGTAGCGGTCTGGTGGGCGCACTTGCCTACACGTTCAGCGATACCTTCTGGTTCAGCGCTGTGGAAGGCGAGGTGTATGCCTTCTCCTCACTGTTCACTGCCGTCGTATTCTGGCTCATACTGAAATGGGAGGACGTTGCCAACGAGCCTCACAGTGATCGCTGGCTGATTCTCATTGCCTACCTGACCGGTCTGAGTATCGGCGTGCACTTGCTGAACCTGCTCTGCCTGCCCGCCATCGTACTGGTATACTACTACAAGAAAGTACCCAACGCCAATGCCCGAGGCTCCCTGCTGGCATTGCTCGCTTCGGGCATACTGGTAGCAGCCGTACTCTACGGCATCGTGCCGGGTATCGTGAAAGTGGGCGGCTGGTTCGAACTGCTCTTCGTCAACACGCTGGGCATGTCCTTCAACACGGGTGTCATCGTATATATCATCCTGTTGGCAGCCTGCCTCATCTGGGGTATCTACGAAAGCTATACCGAACGCAACAAGGCACGTATGGCACTCTCGTTCATACTCACCATCGCCATGCTGGGTATCCCGTTCTACGGACACGGTACCAGCTCGGTAGTTATCGGTGTCATTGTCATTGCCGCATTGTGGCTCTACCTCCGTCCGAAGACGCAGGCAGCCGTCAAAGAGAAATTCCGCGTATCGGCACGCACGCTGAACACCTCGCTGCTCTGCACCATGATGATTGTCATCGGATATTCCTCGTATGCACTTATCGTCATCCGCTCCACCGCCAACACGCCGATGGACCAGAACTCTCCGGAGGACATCTTCACACTGGGCGAATACCTGGGACGCGAGCAGTATGGCACACGCCCGCTGTTCTATGGCCCTGCCTTCTCCTCGCAAGTGGCGCTGGACGTGAAAGACGGTTACTGCGAACCGCGCATCAAGTACAACGGCACGAAGTTCATCCGCAAGGAGAAAGCTACACCCGATGAAAAGGATTCGTACATCGAAATCCCCGGACGCATTGAGTACGAATACGCCCAGAACATGCTGTTCCCGCGTATGTACAGCAGTGCCCATACACAACAATACCATGCCTGGCAGGACATCAAGGGTTACGATGTGCCCTATGACAAATGCGGCAACATGATTATGGTAAACATGCCCACACAGTGGGAAAACATCAAGTTCTTCTTCTCCTACCAGCTCAACTGGATGTACTGGCGCTACTTCATGTGGAACTTCGCCGGACGCCAGAACGACATACAAGGCAGCGGAGAAATTGAACACGGCAACTGGATTACCGGTATCCCGTTCATCGACAACTGGCTGGTGGGCGACCAGAGCCTCTTGCCTCAGGAACTGAAAGACAACAAGGGACACAACGTATTCTACTGCCTACCCCTGCTGCTGGGTATCATCGGCCTGCTATGGCAAGCCTACCGTGGGCAGAAAGGCATCCAGCAATTCTGGGTGGTCTTCTTCCTCTTCTTCATGACCGGTATTGCCATCGTGCTCTACCTGAACCAGACTCCGAGCCAACCGCGCGAACGTGACTATGCCTACGCCGGTTCGTTCTACGCCTTCGCCATCTGGATTGGTATGGGTGTGGCAGGACTCGTCCGTCTGCTTCAAGACTACGCCAAGATGAAGGAACTGCCTGCTGCCTCCATCGTTTCCGTAGCTTGCCTCTTTGTCCCCGTGCAGATGGCAAGCCAGACTTGGGACGACCACGACCGCAGCGACCGCTACATGGCACGCGACTTCGGCCAGAACTACCTGATGTCCCTGCAAGAAAGCGGCAACCCGATTATCTATACCAATGGTGACAACGATACCTTCCCCCTCTGGTACAACCAGGAGACCGAAGGTTTCCGTACCGACGCCCGTACCTGCAACCTCTCGTACCTGCAGACCGATTGGTACATCGACCAGATGAAGCGCCCCGCCTACGACAGTCCTTCTCTCCCCATCACCTGGGACCGTATGGAGTACGTAGAAGGCACCAACGAATACGTCCCCATCCAGCCTGAGTACAAGAAAAGCATCGACCAGCTCTATGCCGAAGCCGAGAAGCAGGCACTGGACGGTAATCCCGAAGCACTAGTCAATGTAAAGAAAGAATTCGGTGACAACCCGTATGAGCTAAAGAATATCCTCAAGAACTGGGTGCGCAACAAGAATCAGGACTTGAAGGTGATTCCTACCGACAGCATCGTCATCAAGGTAGACAAGGAAGCCGTGCGCCGCAGCGGCATGATGATACCGGGCGACTCAATCCCCGACTACATGCACATTTCGCTGAAAGGCAAACGCGCCCTCTACAAGAGCGAGTTGATGATGCTCGAAATGCTGAGCGAGGCCAACTGGGAACGCCCCATCTATATCGCTGTCAGCGTAGGCAGGGAGAACCAGCTGAATATGGAAAACCACTTCGTTCAGGAAGGTCTTACCTATCGTTTCACTCCGTTCGACACCAGTAAGACGGGCGTGACAATAGACTCCGAAAAGATGTACGACAACCTGATGAACAAGTTCAAGTTCGGTGGCATCGACAAGCCGGGCATCTATATCGACGAGAACGCAATGCGCATGTGTCACTCTCACCGTCGCATCTTCTCCCAACTCGTGCAGCAGCTGATGCGTGAGGGCAAGAAAGACAAGGCAAAAGCCGCCCTGGACTATGCCGAAAAGATGATTCCCGCCTACAACGTGCCTTACGACTGGCAGAACGGTGCCGTACAGATGGCTGAAGCCTACTACCAACTGGGCGAAACCGCCAAGGCGGACGAGATGATGAAAGCCCTTGCTGACAAGGCTGTAGAGTACCTGACCTGGTATCTGAGCCTGGACGACAACCGCTTCATGATTTCTACCCGTGAATTTGAATACCACTGGGCTGTACTCGATGCCGAGGTGAAGGCCATGAAGAAGTACAACTCCAAGCTCGCCGAAATCTACGAGCCGAAGGTGGAAGAACTGTATAATATGTATGTGGACAGAATGAAGGAGTGAGAATAAGGATTAGGGATTAAGGATTAAAGGATTAGGAATTAGCCTGTGCAGTTCATCACTAATCATTAATAACTAATCCTTAACCCCTAATCCTTAATCCTTAATCATTAACCCCTAATCCCTTAATCCTTAATCACGTGTTTATAGAACAACCTCCTGAGTTTTTTCGCAAACTATATCCCGGTGCAGTCTGGAGGATGGACCCCAATGAAAAAGCCGTTTATCTGACTTTCGACGATGGCCCTATCCCCGAAGTAACTCCCTGGGTGCTCGACCTGCTGGATAAGCACAACATCAAAGCCACCTTCTTCATGGTAGGTGACAACATACGGAAGCATCCAGACGAATTCCGGATGGTCGTTGAGCGTGGGCACCGCATCGGTAACCATACCTTCAACCATATCCGCGGATTTGAATACACAGCCAAGAATTATCTGGGAAATACCGAGCAAGCGAAGATTTTCATGGAAATGGGCGGAGACATCAATTGCAATGTGGAGAAGGTTCTCTACCCGCTCTTGTTCCGTCCTCCCCACGGCCATATGTTCGCCAACCAGTATCTCACGCTGAAACGTACCTACAAGATTGTGATGTGGGATCTCGTGACCCGCGACTACAGCAAGAAGCTGCGCGGTCCGCAAGTACTTGCCAACGTGATGCGCTACGCCCGCAACGGCTCCATCATCACCTTCCACGATTCCCTGAAATCCTGGTGCAACGGAAACCTGCAATATGCACTGCCGCGTGCCATTGACTTTCTGAAAGAGGAGGGGTATGAGTTTAAAGTGCTGTAATCCGAAGTATCTCCGGCATGACACAGAGTAATGATAGAAAGAAGGCTTGCGTCTGACCGATGCAAGCCTTCTTTCTATTATTATCATCCGGTAAGTTACCAAGTAAATGTGTACTTATCTTCATCCCATTGGTCTTTTATAACCAGTTCCGTAGGATAACTGTCGGAATTCAATGTCCATGTAAAATACATATCGGACACAGAGTCCTCGCCATTGTATGTATAATGCCCTACAAGCGGCAGATGTTTCGTAGCCTTACCAAGCATGCCTCCATAATAGGCATATATCATCTCGTCCATATCCACATCCAGTATTTCATCAAACAACATCAGGCAGCCCTTATTCTCGATAGGAGCTGTTATATTATCCGTCGTATAGTCTATGGCAGCACTATACTCCCACTCGTCATTGCTGTCGATAATTCCGTCACCATTGAGATCCCCACTAGCTACATAACGTGTGGAAGTCTTCACCACATCTCCATCCTTATAGGTGATGTTCGTTATTTCACCATCGCTTTCAGAGCGTTTCATTACAACCAGATGGCCTTCAGTGTCGTATTCCATCTCCCAAGTAAACTCATCGGCATCGGGAGTACCAGCGTGGTCTATTGAGTTGCAAAATTCCACATAACCATCGCTGTTGAGCTGCAAGTTCAGTTCTGTAACATCGCCCTCTTCATCCGTCACGGTGATTCTTGCTCGGTCCTTTGCAACATCTGCCTTTGTAGTAGCGGGAAAGTACTCAAAGACGGCTTTATCCCCATCCTCAGTTGTAATGTTCGTCACCAGCCCTTCTTCATTGTGAGAAATCGCCATGCCCGAAACCGACTTCGGAAGCCCTCCCGTAAACACTTGCGAAGGATTGACCACAGTGGCGGTGTTTTCGCCACCCTCACCATTCTCATTTTCGTCATCGTCACTGCAAGCAGTGAATCCCAAGCACAACGCCACACCCAACATGGAGGCAGCCATCATTTTAAACATTTTCATAAGTTACAAATCTTGTTTTATCCCCATCCCTCTAAGGAAAATCCATAATAACAAAAGTATAAGGAATGCCGTCCGTATCTCACGACAACAAGACTCTGCCATTCAAACCCGGACAGATACTTTTGGCCATTTATCATTCCCAGACAAAGCTTAATATTTTTTGCAAAGTAATAAACTTTTCCTTTCACTCCTTGTCACTGAAAAAGGTGATTTTTCAGCCACATACAGAAAAAATTCAGCATCTCCAATAAAAAGCAAAATGAATAAGACGTATATTTGCAACAACTAAGCACAGATTGAATTCCACTAAAATATACCGATATGAGGGTACGCCATACTAAGCTATTATCACTCCTCTTTTCTTTAACCACTATCCTGCTTCACGCCGGAGAAATACCAACAGACACTCTGTTGGCACACTTCTACAACCGGGCAGCCAATCTCATGGAAGAAGGACACTACGATGAAGCGCAACGTAGCTTCGACAGCGCCTTTGCCACCCGGAACGTAAAGCACTCCTTCATGTATCCCATCCTGCTGAACGAACAAGCCACACTGCTGGTCTATGTGGGAAAGACAGAAGAAGCCTTTGCCATGAAAAAAAATGTGCTCCCCTACCTGCCGCAGATAGATGATTTGGAAAAGCACATCAGCGTATACAACGATTTGGGCCTCCTCTACCGTCAGCACCAAATGAATGACTCTACACTCTACTATTACAATAAAGCACTGGACACTGCCTTGCAATACGGAGACGAAAGCTGGATAGCCCACATCTGCAACAATGTGTCCATCCTATACTTCAATATCAGGCAGCTAGACGAAGCCGAAAAGTATACCGACATGGCCGCCGAACATGCCGCCAGAACCGAAGACCCATTCGTAGCCTTCACCACCTGGCAAATCAGGGCAACCATAAAGGCTGAACTGAACAAGCTGGATGATGCTGAAAAATCCAACCGCAAAGCCTGGAACATTGCCTGCCACGGAGAGGGAAACGAAGACCTATGGAAGATACGCTGCCTGCCCGGCATGCTGAGACTCTTTGAACGAAAAGAACAACCCGATTCCATAGACCACTACTTGAAATTGGGGAACAAACTACTACAACGGGTACCATCCAACTCCATCGCTGCCATAGGATTCATACAATCGAGGGCAGCCACCGAAACAAACCGCAAAAACTATGCCCGCGCCTTGAAGGACTTCCACTGGCTGCGTAACCGGAAAACCGGTACCGAGCCCAAAACATTATTTACACAAATGGCACGATGCTACGATGCCTTGGGAAACCCCAAACTGGCCTACACCTATATGGATAGTGCCCGCATGTGGACTGATACGCTGGCACAGCACAATCTGACGCAACAAATGGCAGAATTCAACGTGAAATATCACACACAAGAAAAGGAATTGGAGATAGCCCACCTGCAACAAGAACAACTGGAACACCAAGCCTTCCTGCTAAAAGCCTCCATTGCTGTAGCCCTTCTGTCCGGTCTTGCTCTCATTACTTTGTTGACGCTCCGCCACAAGAAACGAATAGCCGAAAAGAAGATTGAACTGCTAAAGCAAGAAAACGAACTGAACTCGGCACGCCGTTACATTGAAGGGTTGGAAGAGGAATGCAAATATTTTGCCAAGGAACTGCATGACGGCATAGCCAACGACCTGCTGGGGCTGCAAATGAAGATAGAAACTTCTGCCAGCAAAGGGAATGAGCAGGAACTGGCCTCACTCGTCAGCAAACTGAGAAACAACGTGCGGAATATCTCACACGAACTGATGCCTCCCGAATTCGAGCATCTCAGTCTAGACCAGATACTCGACCGTTATGCTGCCAAACTGACCGAGAACACCGGCATAGAGGTCAGCTATCATCCAACGGAGAACAACGCATCACGCCATCTTCCCAATGAAACCGCTTATGAGCTGTACCGCATCGTACAAGAGCTCACCATGAACATCGTGAAACATGCCTCAGCCAGTCATATAGTCATCAGTCTCCGTGCCGACAATGAAAATAAATATACCCTGCAAATTACAGACAACGGTAAGAATGCAAACAAGCAACAAACAGCAACAAACAACAATGACGGCATAGGATTGCGCACCGTAAACGACCGTATCAGAGCCATCAACGCTACCGCCAATGTATGCTCGTCAACAGAAAACAACGTTTTCACCCTACTGCTTAACATAAACGAATGAAACCAAACAAAGAAACATACAGAATACTGGTAATAGATGACCACCCGATTGTTGCTGAAGGCATCATCGCATTGGCCTCGCAACTCGAAGGAGTGACGTGCAAAGGAGCCACTTGTGCAAAAGACGTGGAACAACTGACCCTCAAAGAGAGATTCGACCTTTGCATCATTGACCTTGAACTACCGGATATGAATGGATTCCAGCTCATATCCCACCTTCACAGCCGGATACCCGAATGCGGCATTTTAATCTATACCATGCATGAAGAACCTTGGATCATAGCCAAATTATCCACCCTAAACATCAACGGAGCTGTTTCAAAAAATGCCAGCACCAGCGAATTGAGAGACGCCATCAGTACACTGAAAAACGGAACCAGATACTTCAGCAATGTTTTCAGCGAACTGGACAAGGAAAAACAAAACACCCTACCACATGCACTTCCCGAATTGTCGAGACGTGAAAAAGAAGTGCTCGCCTATCTCTCGCAAGGACTGAGCACCTTTGAAATATCCCAATTACTATTTCTCAGCATCAATACAATACAGACTTACCGGAAGCGCCTAATGGAAAAACTGGAGGCCAAAAACGTTGCAGAACTTGTCTACAAGGGGAAGAGCTTATTCTGAGAACACTTGTCATTCGCCCGGACAGTTACAAGCCTCCAGCTTCTCAAGCTTCGCCTTCGGAAAAGGAGGAAAATCAACTTAGCGGATACTCACCGTCATCGGATTGCGTACCTTCTGTGCAAATGCCGCCATATAGCTATTCCAGGCTTCAGCCGTCTTGATGTCCGCACGGTCCCAGGCAAAACCCCAGTAATACACGTAGTCGGCACCCGGCTCATAGTCGCTGACAGCCAGTACGTGGCCGTCTGCATTGTTACGCATCTTCTTCTCCTCTACGGGGAAAAGCACGGTTTTGGCTTCCTTCACAACGGCAGGGAAAGCGGCCCCCATAAATATCTTGCCATTATCCGGTCCGGTAGTGGGATCTACATACGTCATATAGCCACCGGCGGCATCAGCCACCACAGCACCGTCCGGTTCGTGCAGCACAATACCGGTAACAATGGGCAAGGATTCCTTTAGATTGCTATACGAAACGGCAGTACGGTTCAGATGAGAACCGGCATCCAGCGTAATCAGACGCGTTTCCACCACCGCAGTATCCCCTTTCACAGCCAACGGATTGAACTCCAGCTTCACGGTGAAGCGCAACGGACCGTTGTCCAGCACCTCCTGCGTCTTGTAGCACCACGGATAGATAATGGTATCATTCACCATCAATGCAGACACTCCAGCTCCCAATGTTGGACCTACTGCATAGCAGTCCATGCCATAACCGTGGTCTATATGATAGGAGAATGTGCGTACCAGCTCATCGGCTGCCTTCGGGTCTGTCTTGCGCAATTCATTAACCTGCTTCCAGGAGTCTGCATCCAGTTCCTTGGCATACATGTCTTCCAATACCGGTGCAGCAGTGCCTCGCTTCGTGAACAAGTCGTAGCCGAAACCGCGTTCACCCCTTGCCTGCAATGCAGGACCGTAGGCACGGAAGCCTACCAAGTCGTTCTCCCAGGCCATGTCGTCCAGACGTTCGGGATACTGCCGCCCACAAGCCCTTACCTCCACATCGACGGGAGTACCGGCCTGGACGGTATATGCAGCCGATGCATTGGCGGCTACCGTAGCAGGGAAGATTAATTTGTCATCGTAGGTCACTTGGTAGGGAACCTGTTCCCCTTCGACATTCAGAACCACAATCTGTGCGGTGTCTGCCAAATTCAGGCGGTTTGAGATTTCGGTCATGGACACCTCTACCATCTCATCGGAACGGTCCATCGCCAACGGATTGGTTACCGTAACAGTCACTGTCTTGCTATCGTTGCAAGCAAGACAGCAGAGGGCCGCCATACATAATAAAAGAAAGTTTCTCATATAATCATTGCTTTTTCCTAATCAGTTGTATAACTTTCTTTTAGGCGCGGATTATACGGATTTTCCTTATCCTTTCCGCGAAATCCGCGTAATCCGCGCCCAAAAGAAAAAGGTGACAAGTGACATTATCCTGCCACTTTATCACCTTCTCAATTATCCTTCAAATTTATTTCGGTTGCTTTCCGATGTAAGCCAAGATACCGCCGTCTACATAGAGGATGTGACCGTTTACAGCATTAGAAGCTTCCGATGCCAGGAACACTGCCGGACCGGTAAGTTCTTCCGGGTCCAGCCAGCGGCCTGCCGGAGTCTTGGCGCAGATGAACGAGTCGAACGGGTGACGGCTACCGTCGGCCTGCTTTTCACGCAACGGAGCAGTCTGCGGGGTAGCGATGTAACCCGGGCCTATACCGTTACATTGGATGTTATATTCACCATATTCAGAGCAGATGTTGCGGGTCAGCATCTTCAAGCCACCCTTGGCAGCAGCATAGGCCGATACAGTCTCACGACCAAGTTCGGACATCATAGAGCAGATATTGATAATTTTACCGTGACCCTTCTTCATCATGGCAGGCAGAACAGCCTTTGATACAATGAACGGAGCATTGAGGTCGATATCGATTACACGGCGGAAGTCAGCAGCCTCCATCTCGTGCATAGGAACACGGCGGATGATGCCGGCATTGTTTACGAGGATATCAACGGAGCCTACTTCTTTTTCAATCTGGGCTACCATAGCCTGAACAGCAGGTTCATTAGTCACGTCGCATACATAACCGTGTACTTTGATACCCTTTGCAGCATATGCAGCCAGTCCTTTGTCTACCAACTCCTGGTTGATATCGTTGAAACAGATAGTTGCGCCTTGCTCTGCAAAAGCTGAAGCGATAGCAAAACCGATACCATAAGAAGCACCTGTAACAAGGGCTACTTTACCTTCCAAAGAAAAATTCAAATACGGATTCATAACGTTAAATTATTAAGTTTAAATAAGTGATATTCTATTTATGTACGATTTGCAAGTAGTTTATACTCAATGGAAACTTTATTTTGGGAGAATGCCTTCCCTATAAGGAAATCGCAGCGAATGCTTTTCGTATCGTAGCTTTTCACATCATCGGGATGCTCAGCATAGCGAATTTCATAGTTCGTTTTCATGATTGCACTACATTTAATAGGTTATAACTTCAGCCATCAAATACACATCGTTTGCGTACACGATGCAAATGTAACAAAAGAAAATGGAGAAACCGTATAAATTTGTGTCAATTATATAGCAATATCGTTCAAAGATTCGTAAAAAGAAAAAAACTATACCTATAGCGCCAACAAGAGAGGAAAAGAATAACAAAAAAACCCACTAAAACTTGCGATTTTAGTGGGTTTTTAGCTGCAATTAGCTGTATCGTAGTTGGACTACCAGGATTCGAACCTGGACAAACAGAACCAAAACCTGTTGTGCTACCATTACACCATAGTCCAAACATAGGGCTTTCTGTTAAAAAGCGGTGCAAAGATAAAAGGAAGCCCCGAAATATCCAAATATTTCGGGGCTATTTTTACTGCCGAAGCATTATTTCCTTAATTACTTCTCTTTAGGATACCGCTATTTGGCGATAATCAGATAGTAATTCTTCTTGCCGCGCTGTACCAGCAGGTATTTTTCATCCAGCAGGTCGGCTGTCGTAATCACCTGGTCGAAAGCAGCCAGTTTCTCCTTATTCAGAGAAACGCCACCGCCTTGCACCAGCTTACGCATCTCGCCCTTGGAAGCGAATACAGCAGCATTATCCACGAACAAATCCACCGCCTTCACACCGGCAGCCAGTGCATCACGGGATATTTCGAACTGGGGAACACCCTCGAACACAGCCAGCAGCGTATCTTCGTCCAACTTCTTCAGTGCATCAGAAGTTGCATTGCCAAACAAGATGTTGGATGCATCCACAGCAGCATTATAGTCCTCTTCGGAGTGAACCATGATAGTCACTTCCTTGGCCAGACACTTCTGAAGGACGCGCAAATGGGGAGCAGCCTCGTGCTCGGCCGTCAGAGCGTCAATCTCCTCCTTGGACAGTGCAGTGAATATCTTTATGTAGCGTTTGGCATCCTCGTCGCTCACGTTCAGCCAGAACTGGTAGAACTTATATGGAGAAGTGTAGCGCGGGTCGAGCCAGATGTTTCCGGACTCTGTCTTGCCGAACTTGCCACCGTCGGCCTTCGTAATCAGCGGGCTGGTCAGTGCAAACACCTCCCCGCCGTTCGTACGGCGAATCAGCTCGGCACCGGTAGTGATGTTACCCCACTGGTCGCTGCCACCCATCTGGAGCTTGCAGCCTTTGGTTTCATACAGATGAAGGAAGTCGTATCCCTGCAACAGTTGGTAGGTGAATTCCGTGAAGGAAAGACCGTCACGTGCCTCACCGTTCAGGCGCTTCTTTACAGAATCTTTCGCCATCATATAGTTCACGGTGATGTGCTTACCCACTTCACGGGCAAAATCGAGGAAAGTGAAGTTCTTCATCCAATCGTAGTTGTTCACCAACTCGGCACGGTTGGGGGCATCCGAATCAAAATCCAGGAACTTGGAGAGCTGGGCCTTCATACCGGCCAGGTTGCGCTGCAACGTCTCTTCCGTAAGCAGATTGCGTTCGGCAGACTTTCCGGAAGGGTCACCAATCATACCCGTAGCACCGCCAATCAGTGCCAACGGCTTGTGTCCGCAACGCTGGAAGTGACGCAAAATCATCACACTGCAAAGGTGCCCGATGTGCAAAGAGTCCGCAGTAGGGTCGAAACCAATGTATGCAGTCACTTGTTCCTTAGCCAGAAGTTCTTCCGTACCCGGCATCATATCGTGGAGCATGCCACGCCATCTTAATTCTTCTACAAAATTCATCGAATGATTAAGTTATCTGATTAATTATTTAAGTGATTATCTATGAATTGTTTGATTCCTATTTTAATCTGCGCAAAAATACGACTCTTTATTCGAAGAAACAACTCTTAGGGTTTAAAAAAGACTTTGCAGACATTTCTCCGGAGTGTTTCTCCAAGCTCCTTGGGAGAGATGCCGCGCACTTCGGCAGCGCGTGCATACAATTCCCCGATGGAAACTTCACTTTCATCCGTTTCGATGAACAGCCGGTCGGCAGGTACCCGGCACAAGGCTGCTTCCTGGTATTTCTCCCCGAATGAAAGATAAAAGCCATGTTTCAGATATTCCTCCGCCAGCGCCGCCTTGCCACGGAAACCATGTATTATCCACGGATTCGACGGGCGCAAGTCCCGCTTCACCTTCAGCAGTTCATCAACCGCCTTCACCAGATGAATCACCAGCGGCTTTCCCACTTCCTCTGCCAAACATGCCTGGCGTCTGAACACTTCCACCTGCAAATCCATCGGAGCATCTGCCAGCTTGTCCAGCCCGACTTCGCCCACGGCAAGTACTTGGGGATGGCGCACTAACTCCTCCAGGCCGCACACCCTGCTAGCCACAGCACCTTCAACTCCTGAGTGTTCACCTCCACTCCGACCTATATGCCAGGGATGTATCCCCACCGAATACCATCCGCCGCTCTGTGGAGAGAACGTTTCGGGATAGCAATTTGCAATGGCAGTTCCGGGTACTTGCGGAAACCGGTGTGTATGTATGTCTACTGGAATATTCATGGAACGGGATCATATCCGGAACCTCCCCAGGGATGGCAGCGCAGAATGCGCCTTACTGCCAGACAAAACCCCTTGAAAGGTCCGTGTTTCTTGATGGCCTCCACCGCATATTGCGAACAAGTGGGGGTAAAACGGCATGAAGGCCCTATCATGGGCGATATGCACTTCTGATAGAAATAGATGGGAAGCAGCAGCAGATATGAAAGCAGACGCTTCATGACACCTGCGGAGTTTGCTCGGCTTCAGCATTTGCCGCTACCTTCTCGGCAATGCGTGCCAAAGCTGTCTTCATACGGTCCTCAATGACAGAAGAGTCTACCAACTGGTCCGAAAGATAGATAAAGGCCACGGCCAGACGGCACTTTTTTTCCGTCAGCACGGCCAGCAGTCCGTGTTTGTTCATGCGGTAGGCTTCACGTATCTGGCGTTTCACGCGGTTGCGCTTCACCGCCCGCTTGAAACGGCGTTTCGAAACACTTACAAGAATGGAAACGGGTGCCTCCAGCTCCTCCACCGGCAGATACACCACACGCAAAGGGAAAACCGAAAACGAGCGTGAGCCGCCCGCAAACATCTTCTCTATCACTTTCTTCTTGTCCAACCGTTCGGACTTACGCAAGGTATTTGGCATGAGAAACAAGGATTAGGGATTAGGGATTAGGGATAAAGGATTAGGGATAAAGAATAAAGGAGGTGGAGGTGAATAGGTTCTTTCATCCTTAATCCTTTATCCTTAATCCCTAATCCTTATTTCTCTCTTTATTTCTCTCTTTTTACTTTCCTTTATTATTCTCCTTGATAAACATGTCAAGCGCCGCCGTCATTGAGGGTGCCTGCACGCTGGGAGCTTCCAGGTCAAGACGAAGTCCGGCATCACGGACTGCCTGGGCAGTGGTAGAGCCGAATGTTCCGATCTTGATTTCCTTCTGGTCAAAATCAGGAAAATTCTTCTTCAAGGCACTGATGCCTGCCGGACTGAAGAACACCAGCATGTCATAATCAAAAGCCTCATCTGCAGCAAAGTCATTGCTGACAGTACGGTACATGACAGCTTCCGTGTGCTGAATCTTATTCTTATCCAGCAGATTCTTCACGTCATCATTGTGTACATCCGACATTGGTACCAAGTACTTTTCAGTCTTATGCTTAACAATGGAAGGTATCAAATCGTCAATCTTCCCGGTGTTTCCGAAGAAAATCTTACGCTTACGATACTGCACATACTTTTGGATATACAGAGCAACGGCCTCCGTCACGCAGAAATACTTCATTGTTTCGGGAATTGTCACACGCAATTCTGTACATAAGTGGAAGAAATGATCAATAGCATGACGCGAAGTAAAAATAACGGCAGTATGATCCAAGACCGAAATTTTCTGTTGTCTGAACTCTTTCGCTGAAAGGCTCTCCACTTTGATAAATGGGCGAAAATCTATTTTCACACCATACTTCTCGGCGATGTCGTAGTAAGGAGATTTCTCTGATGCCGGTTTCGGCTGCGACACAAGTACTTTCTTAATTTTCAACGTCCTAAAATTTTATTATCAAATAACTGTTTAGCTGCATCACACCTTGATATAACACAAAACAAGGCATGATTTCAAGGGCACAAAAGTACACAATTAAAAGCAAACCGCCATATAAATTGTTACAAAAAAGCTTTAACCACTTGTATAACATCAATATTTTAGCAAAAAAGGCTAAAATCAATCCGATTATTATCGTCAGCTGCAAACTCAAATCAAAATAGACTACGAACAGGGCAAACGGGAAAAGGGCGAATCCCAAGTAATAAAGTAGCGTAGAATAGGACTCAAGCCATAGCGTTGTAACACTTTCGTCAAAAAAAATCCAACCCAGAAAAGAGTAGAGCATCCACTTCAAGCACAAATAGAAGAGACACACACCGATGTAAATCCCCAGCAGAAGCCCCGGCGACACATGACGTACCAGTTCCGGCTGTATATCATTGAAGTAGCTGAAGATACAGACACCCGCAAGGATGCAAGTCTGCAGGATGAGCAGCAGCAAATAGCGCATATCGGCGGCTGTGGAAGTGGCAAATATGCTGGTACGTTCGCGATGAAGCAGGAAATCCTTCACCAGTTGCAGCAGGAACTTGCGGCTGCGTGACAAGACATAGGCCGACAGAAAGAAACAGCACAAAAGGACCACGGTGATGCCATCGTCCATTCTCGGAGAATATGGAATAGGAATCCCCTCCGTCCCCACTACTGCCCAAGCCATCAACAGCCTTATCATATTGCAGCGAATTTACGGATGGAGGCGTCCCACAAGGGAGTGGTATATATCAGTTCCACGGCTTCCTGCGGTGTCTGCGCCACATGCCAGATGGCACCGTGCTGCACGCGCATGAAGTTTTCGTCCACCGCCTGCCGGAGCATATCGAGCAGAGGGTCGAAATAGTTCTTGACATTCAGTATCACAATCGGGTTCAGATACAGTCCGAGTTGCTTCCAAGTGATGATTTCCAGCAGTTCTTCCAGGGTGCCGCAACCACCGGGCAGGGCAATGATGGCATCGCTCAAGTCGGCCATTGTCTTTTTCCGTTCGTGCATGCTTTCCACTTCCACGAGTTGGGTAAGTCCGGTGTGATGCCATCCCTGCTCCACCATGAAGCGGGGAATGACGCCCGTCACCTCTCCCCCTGCCCGGAGTGCCGCATCGGACACAGCGGACATCAGTCCCATATTTCCCGCACCATTAATCAGGCGAATTTGCCGCTGCCCCAGCAGAGTGCCCAGCTCACGGGCTGCATCGAAATAAACGGAATCTATCTTTGTGCTCGAAGCACAATATACGCATACGGAATTTATCTTGTTCATCATCTTGTTACCTCCTTTTTTAGGTACCGCCACAAAGGTACATGATTTCGGGGAGATTTGAAACAAATTTCTTTCTTCCCACTTACGACGGGGGATTTTTCATGAGTCAATGACGGATTATGTGTGCCGCAGGCACTGGTAAGGCACATTAAACAAGGCTACACCCTTTGCCCCGGATAGCTACACCCTTTGGGGTAAATGGCTACACCATGTCAGGGAAAGGGTGTAGCCTTATATAATAAGGCATTAGTGTCCACTAAAAAATATTAGTAAATTAAGAAAATCATATCATACAATGATAAGTTATTATACAATTTCACAAGAACTAAAAACAAAACAATAACAAATTCTACAACCCAAAGATATTTCATCGACATATTCCGAATCAGAAAATAGTCAACTAACAACATTAGTCCAAAATCCAATATAGCAGCACCTATTACCAAGAAGAGCATAGGAGTCCAATCACTTTGCACTATTTTATGTATCAAAATAATTGATAATGTTAGTATAAAAAAAAATATGTATAGGCGTAATTTTTCTTATTTTTCATTCTTTGCATATATACTCCACTAGGATTAAACCTAATTATCGATTTAAAAGCATGCTGCTGATGCTGTCGTTGTACTTGACAGCACCGGTGCCAGTGTTGTAATACAGATTCTGGGTGAACTTCGTTCCACTGATGCCCGTCAGCCAGCTGCGGACATTGTAAGTGTACGACTGCTTGTTCGCAGCGGAACCGTGCAACGACTTGCTCTGCAGGCGGCCCAGATTGTCATAAGCGTAGGAAGCAAGCGTTACCTCACCCGAACCGTCAACCTAATGCTTCAAGAATAGCTCACGTTGAGCAGACTGGTTATGAGATGCACAACAAGACAAGACGTCTCAAGGTGTCAAAAATACTAAAAAGCCTAAAGATTAGATACAATGACCCCTAAAAGTATTTCATTCAACTTTTAGGGGTCACTTCAATAGAGATTTAGTACAAAGACAACTCAATTGGTATTTGATATTTTAATCTCACATCTAAATACTCTTGCCAACTCAAAGGTCCCAATATCACATCATTTGTTTTTAGAATTATCCAATAAAACAAACTATCGTTTATTCCATATTCATATTTTCTTTTATATAAGGCCTCTTGAGGATATTTAGGCTTTTGTTTTGCAATAATATATTCATTGTTATAGACATAGTCAAGTATAGTAGCCGGTATCTCTCCACCATGAGACCTTTGGCAAAGAATATCTTTCACATTCCCTCCTTCATCTCTATAAAAATACCCACTTCCTAAATTCTTAACAGAATCAGCAGTACAACTTTGAACAAATAAACTACAAAACAAATGTAGAATAATACATTCCTTTTTCATATTTCATGTTATTTAATCCAAGGCAAAAATGGTGTCAGTTTGGCACTTCCATAAATATTTATTTCATATGCTTGTCCTTTTCCTGCAACCCTATTTCCTATGACTGTTTCTATATTTCTTCCCCAATTCAATGGATTCCGACCATTATGCATTTCAAAATCATATTTATCAGAAAAAGCTCTCACAGAATGATTAGGATATCGTTTCAAAGTAACGTTTCCATATACTAATCCGTCATTTAAAGAACCGCTATGTAATAACAAGTTAAAACTCTTTATTTCTCCTACATATCTTTCTCCCAAAAGAATATATCCCTGATAAATCTATTTTTGCTAAAGAGGTAAATAGCGGTTGTCCATTTCCTTCCCTATACCATTTATTAGCTTCCTCCAAAGTTAAATACCCATCATAATCCGGTCTGTCTTTAAGGCTTGTATAACTTTTCAAGTAATTAGTTCGTGCTTCATCATCTACCAACCCATTATACCCTAAATCATGACTTAATGCCTCTTCGTGGGACATGCCTTGCTTAAAGTTTGACTTGCTCATTATAATGGCTACGCCTTGTTGAACAAGACATTGAAATGGTTTCCGCAAATCAAGGGTATGCTCAATCTCGAAAGGTTATGCCTTGCCGTAGGTTTCAATCAAGAACAGACGGCGGTACTGATGATGGGCAAGCCGCTTGAATATAGCGGTGAACTCTATTCGGAAGAATACAAACGGAAATTCATGGCAAAGGATGTCAAAGCCAAAGTTTTCTCTGACAAAGGCAACTTCGTCCTTACAATCAACTTACGACCGATTGGGGATTGGTTTAAGGAGCAATTTGAGAAATTAAGGCAGACCGTGAAACAGCCGATACACTTCCAGCGAAAAATAAGAGTATAATTTAGCAGGGTGTATTTTGCCTATATTCATTCGGCGTACACCCAGCCATTTTCTTGAACCAACGGCTGAAATGCTGCGGATATGGAAATCCAAGTTCGTATGATATTTCACTGATAGACTTTGACGTATTGAATACTCGCTCTTTCGCCACGTCGAACATCTTCTGCTGAATATGTTTCAATGCTGACATTCCGGTTTCCTTACGACATAAATCGCTGAAATAATTGGCAGACAGGCATAACTTGTCTGCGCAATATTGCACGGAGGGCATACCTTTCTTGGCTGGCGCATTGGAAGAGAAATAATCGTCCAAAAGAGTTTCAAAACGTGTCAGTACATCTTTATTGGCATTTTCACGAGTAATAAATTGACGGTCATAAAAACGGATGCAGTAGTCAAGCAACAATTTAATATTGTCTATAATCAACGACTTACTATGTTTGTCAATCGGATATTGGAGTTCCGTGCGTACTTTCTCCATGCATTCGATAACCGTCCGGCGTTCCTGCTCCGACAAATGCAGGGCTTCATTGGCATTGTATGAAAAATAAGAGTATTCTTTGATAAGATTTGCCAATGGTGTACCTCGTAAAAGTTCAGGATGAAAAGCCAGCACCCACCCTTCGGGTTGGTGCAACATCCCGTCATCTTCTGACCCCATTACCTGACCGGGAGCAAGAAACAGCATGGCTCCCTGCTGATAGTCGTAGATACTTTGACCATATTTCAAATTGCCGCAATCCGTATCTTTCAGCAAGATTGCATACACGTTATATAGTTTCTTGCAAAACCGTAACGGCTTTGCACGTTTTCCCTCTATGACACTGACTAACGGATGCAGAGTTTCCATACCGAAATAATCATTGTACTGCTGGACTGTATCTATTTTCATTACTCCATTCATGGCTTTGTTCTATTGGTATTGCAAAGTTACTTATTTATTGGCAAAAGTAGTGTATAAATGTAAGTTGGAATGTATCAGAATCATAGACTATATTACCATTTTCACAGATGCAGTATGCAGAACGATAAAATTGGTCTTTTTATCCGTGGTATTGATACCGAGTAGATAAATTCAACACCGTATTTTTGCATACATAAAATTGACAATTAAACAGATAGGAAATGAAAAAGGAACAAGATCGTGTAAACAACACAGAAATTAGCCGCCGTGGTTTTCTGAAACGGACGGTATTGGCAAGTGCGGCAATTTGCATCGCACCGACATTGGAAAAAGTAGCAGCAGCCGAAAAAGCCATTACGGGTAAATCCATCGCATCCGGCGCAACTATTCCGGCAAGTATGGCGGCTGTCCGCACTCAACGCACGTTGGGTAGTGGCAATGCGGCATTTACAGTTTCTTCAATGGGCTATGGCTGCATGGGCTTGAACCACAACCGCAGCCAATATCCGAGCAAAGAAAAGGAAATAGCGTTGGTGCGTGAAGCGGTAGAACGTGGCGTTACCCTTTTCGATACGGCGGAGAGCTATGGCTATCACATCAATGAGAAGTTGGTAGGTGAAGCTCTGAAAGGTTATACAGACCGGGTATTTGTATCATCAAAATTCGGACATAAGTTCGTGAACGGCGTACAGGTGAAAACCGAAGAGGACAGCACACCGGCAAACATTCGCCGCGTGTGCGAAAACTCCCTGCGTAATCTCGGAGTGGAAACGCTCGGCATGTTTTATCAACACCGCATAGACCCGAACACTCCTATCGAGGTAGTGGCGGAAACGTGCGGCGAGCTTATCAAAGAGGGGAAAATCCTGCATTGGGGAATGTGCGAAGTCAATGTAGAAACCATCCGCCGTGCGCACAGGGTTTGCCCTGTTACGGCTATCCAAAGCGAATATCACTTTATGCACCGTACGGTCGAGGAAAACGGTGTGTTGGCTCTTTGTGAGGAACTGGGCATCGGTTTCGTTCCTTACAGTCCGCTGAACAGAGGTTTTCTCGGTGGTATGATTAACGAATATACACAATTCGATACCACCAATGATAACCGCCAAACCTTGCCACGCTTCCAGCCCGAAGCTATTCGTGCCAACTATCGCATTGTGGAAGTGTTGAACGCTTTCGGACGGACAAGAGGAATAACCCCTGCGCAGGTGGCATTGGCTTGGCTGATGAACAAGAAACCGTTTGTGGTTCCTATTCCCGGCACAACCAAACTCTCGCATTTGGAAGAAAACCTGCGGGCTTGCGATATTGTGTTCTCGGCAGAAGAAATGACGGAATTGGAAAAGGCGGTAGCTGCAATACCCGTTGTCGGTAGCCGTTACGATGCCTTGCAGGAATCGAAAATACAGAAATAACGTATGAGAAAGATAATCTTCTATATGGCGGTCGTTGCTTTATTATCAAGTTGCAACACCCACAACGGAAATGTTTTGCAGATAGCCGAACAAGGCAGTTTCGCCGTTGGCGGAACAGTATTGACCGATTCATTGGGGCGCAACTACCACGGTGACCATGCCTACGTGTTCTATCAAAAGCCTGTCGATGCACGGAAATATCCACTTGTTTTTGCGCACGGTGTAGGTCAGTTCTCCAAAACGTGGGAAACCACACCGGACGGACGGGAGGGATTTCAGAATATCTTCCTGCGGCGTGGCTTTTCCACCTACCTTGTTGACCAACCTCGGCGTGGCAATGCAGGGCGTGGTACGGAAACCGTTACTATTTCTCCAGCCTTTGATGAAGAGGAATGGTTCAACCGTTTCCGTGTGGGAATATATCCCGATTATTTCGAGGGCGTGCAATTCAGCCGTGACAAAGAAGCACTCAACCAGTATTTCCGTCAGATGACACCCAATATCGGATCTGTGGATTTTGAAGTCTATTCCGATGCCTATGCCGCCTTGTTTGATAAAATTGGTCCGGCTATATTTATCACCCACTCACAAGGCGGTCCGGTAGGTTGGAGTACCTTGCTCAAAACGGACAATATCAAGGCGATTGTTTCCTATGAACCGGGCGGTGGTATTCCATTCCCGGAGGGGCAAGTACCCGAAGAAGGAAAGATACTGACCTTATCGAAGAAAACGGAGGGGGTGGAAGTACCGATGTTCGACTTTATGAAGTACACGGAAATTCCGATTATCGTCTATTATGGTGACAATCTGCCTAAAACTGATGAACGACCGGAACTTTACGAATGGACACGCCGCCTACACCTGATGCGCAAGTGGGCTAAAATGCTCAACGACTTGGGCGGTGATGTGACGGTAATACATCTGCCGGAAATTGGATTGTATGGAAATACACATTTCCCATTCTCTGACTTGAATAATATTGAAGTGGCAGACCACTTATCAAAGTGGCTGCATGAAAAAGATTTGGATTAATTAACAAATTTAATATCGAACAATATGACACCATTATTTATAGGCGGTATCGGTATGCAGGAAATATTGCTGATAGCATTGGTCGTTCTGCTTTTCTTTGGTGGTCGCAAAATCCCTGAATTGATGAAAGGTATCGGAAAAGGTGTACGTTCTTTCAAAGAGGGAGTAAACGGAATAGAAGATATAGATTCAAATAGTGAGCGAAAATAAATAATTTAATGGGACGGCAGTATAATGGTATAGAGGTAATTGTCATTGATTCAAATCCAAAACACAACGAATATATCTGCAAACTCTTGCAAAGAGTAGGTTTTCCAATCAAAGGATTATACAGTCTGAAATCAGCTCGTTGTCTTTTGGCTAATGGAAACTATATCATTATAACTAACTCACACCTATCAGACGGAGAAAGTATGGACTTATTGGAATGGATGCGTAGCAACGAAAAAACGCATCCATTCATTATTGTAACCAACCGTCCCGAAGTCCTTGCGGCAGTCAAGGCGATGAAATTGGGAGCAACGGACTATATTCCTATGCAGTTGGCAGAAGACAAACTACCGCAACTCATTCGGGAATTACTGCACAAAGACAAGAAATACAATCCTCATTCCATTCTCCAAAGGACAAGCGAAGCATTTCAGAAAATACATCATCGCATCCGTTTAGTAGCTCCAACCGAATTGAGCGTATTGATATTGGGCGAGAGCGGAACAGGCAAAGAGAATTTGGCAAGGGAACTGCATCAATACAGCAAACGGGCGGATAAGCCTTTCGTTGCCGTGGATTGCGGTTCGTTGTCTGTAGCATTGACCTATTCCGCATTTTTCGGACACGAGAAAGGAGCGTTTACAGGTGCGGATGCAGCGAAAACAGGATTTCTCCAAGAAGCCAACGGAGGAACGCTGTTTCTTGATGAAGTGGGTAATCTCCCGATTGAAACCCAACAAATGTTATTGAGAGCCATTCAGGAAAAGAAATACCGACCAATCGGGGCAAAAGCAGACCGAAGATTCAATGCGAGGATAATAGCCGCCACCAATGAGAATCTGAACAGATCCGTAACCGAAAAGCGGTTTCGGCAGGATTTACTATACCGTTTGCAGGACTTTACGATAACCGTTCCACCGCTCAGGGAGTGTCAAGATGACATCATGCCATTGGCTGAGTTCTTTCGGAAGCAAGCCAACAAAGAATTCAACCGTCAGACACAAGGCTTTGACAACTCCGCACGTACAGCGATACTATTCAACAAGTGGTCAGGCAATGTCCGTGAACTCAGGCAGAAGGTACGTGCAGCCGTATTGTTGGCGGAGAATGAACTCATATGTAAAGAAGATTTAGAACTCGGCAATACACGGGAATACTACTATCCTTTATCCCTCAAAACAAACAAGAAAGAAGAAAAGAAACGCATTATCCAAGCCATAGAATACGCACGTGGCAACTATAGGGTAGCCGCTTATCTGTTGGAAGTAAGCATACCTACCCTATATAACAAGGTAAAACAACACAATATCAAGAGAAGAGACAAAGAATAGTATTTTTCTTTTGAACAGTGGCTGTATCTCGGATAATTATACTACCTTTGCATACACAACGAGTTGCTAAGAAAGCATAGCTGAGCAGAATACAGCAACAAAAACGGTTGGCAAATCGTTACCTCAAAATAGGGTTATCTACCCAAAGTCCTTATTATAAAGGAATAAGGAGATTATTCCAAAATTATTCAATATGTTTTGCGAGATAAGGAATTGGGGAGGCTGTTTTCCAAGCCTCTCCCATTCCCTTGCTGGCTTTTCAGCCTCCTACAGCGGCATCGCCTGCACGCCCAGCACACTGGCTATGGTGGCAATGATGGTGCCCACAATTTTCAAGATATCTTTCCAGGTTTCTTTGCTTATTTTCATAATTCCATGTTTTAAAGATGATTGTTCTAAAATTCTTTACTTACCTCGAAGCACGGACACTGCTTCACCCACTCCCGCGGCTCCACCTTCCCGTCACCGTCCAAATCGGGACTGAGGTCGCGGTGGCCGCATACACGGGCATTCCGGAACTGTTGTAGCAGCTGGTACACCAGCAGGTGCAGGGCCGAACGCTGCTCCGGCGTACGGGTATCCTTCGGATTTCCCCGGGCATCCAGCCCGCCTTCGTAGCAGATACCTATCGAATACTTGTTGTGACCGCGGCAATGCACACCGGGCAGTTCCAAGGAACGGGTTCCGAGCACAGTACCGTCTCTCCGGATATAGTAGTGATAGCCCGTCGTGCGGAAGCCACGGCGGCGGTGCTCTGCCTCCAGAGCCTCGGAAGTAAGCGTACAGCCCTCCCGCGTGGCGCTGCAATGCACCACGATGTAGTTGATTTTTCGCATAAGATTAGTTAGTGATTAATGATTGAAGATTAGTAATTTATGATTTGACGATTTACGATGTACGATTACTTTTCGTATCATAAATGCCTGCATAGGCGCGGTTATTTAGCAGTACGAATTTCAATCGTACATCGTAAATCGTCAAATCGTAAATGGCCTTATCCCAACGGATTTTCACCTTGGTCACCGTCGTTACCGCCCGAGCCACCGTCGTTGCCGCCCGAACCTGCCGTGTCCTGAAGGTCGAAGCGCACGCACTTCACCCCGGTCACCAGCGAACGGGTAGACACCGTATGGTCCAGATTACGCTTGGAGGTGGGCAGAAAACGTACTCGTAGTGTGGACTGGGTAGCCGATACCTTCAGAGGGTCTTCCACACCGTTCATGGTGGACTTCATCGTAAGGCGGAAAGTACCCAGACCGTCCAGCGTCACGCTCTCGGAAGACTGCAGGTGGCGAGTCATCACGGTCACCAGGTTGTCGATGACATTCTTCGAGTCACCCGTAGAGAGGGAAGACAACTCCGCAATCTCCTTGGCCACCTGCTCGGTGTCCACATTCCCCGTCAGCACCACGCGGGGATAGAAAAGCTTCTTGCCCTCTTTGTTGGCAAGAACCGACTGAAATGATTTGTAAATTACTGGCATAGTAGTTTTGTTTTAAAAATTAATAGTTTGTCTTGAAATTCAAGGATTCGTTTTTTTCAAATGAAACAACATTGTTTTATTTTCGTGTATTAAGCTTAACCACATTGCAAAGATAACGCTATCCGGAAAAGTGTACAAATTAAAAAAACCGTTTTTCTTCATGAATTTATTCACAAATCGAAAACCTTACTTACAGCACAGGCTCAGCAGGTATCGCCCCGGTTGCCGTATCTTGCCATGACTCTCGCGCAAGGCATAAAACCCCTTCCACAAAGGGTGGCCGATAGCACCGAAATTACTTTTGAGGATAATGGCATACTGCTCTTGCGGAGGAATATGGAACTGCTTCAGATTGAAAAGCAACCCGTCCAGGTTGCGGTCCGTGCCATCCTGCGGCGGTTGCAGTTGCTCTATTTTCCGAAGATATTCCCCCTCCGCGGATGGTACATCCGCGCCCTCAGTGCCCCCGGTTCCGGGGGAACTATAGAGGAGGGGATTTTCTTTGCTGTGTTGTGATGTGCTATGCTCTGCTGTGCTATGTGTACCCGATGTCGCATTTTCGGACTTAAATGCTGCACTTTCGGCAACGGACGGCACGCTTCCATTGGCAGACGGCACTCTCCCGGCGGCAGTCGGCGCGGCCTCGTCATCGCTCTGAGAATCATCCACCAGACAATAACGTGTGTCTATGGCGGAAGATTTCCGGCGCTTGGTACTGAACAGATACTGCCGCTGTATCTCAGCAGAAGTCAGGATGGCGTATTTGCCGAAAAGGGCGGCATTGAAAATGCCGTACTCCACAGCCAGGGCAAGAATGCGCTTCACGTCGGCAGCCGTCTTTTCATAGAGGCAGGCGGAAAGGTCTTCGTAGAAAAGCTCGTCGGCACACACGTAATAGCCTTCGTCGGCATAAATGCAGGAGAGGGCGCCCAGCAGAATGGCAAAGGAGCCGTCACCCTCACGCTTCATGATGCGGCGCACCAGACGGTCGTGTATAAAGTCTGTGTTCAAGGGGAAATAGTCAAGTCCCCGTTTTTTGATTCTGGACATGGTTTGATGATTAGGGGTTAGTGATTAGGGGGAGAGAGCGGCTTGTATCATTCTATATCACCTGCTTCGCATAGGCGTTTCCGCTTGCGGAGCACGCTTTCGCGCACTACCTTCAAAGCATTCAGAATAAGATACATACGAAGAGTACAGTCCGAAATTTCAGTGATGACCGGATAACGGAGGGGATTGCTTGCAGGAAGTGAGCGGCGGTAGCGGGCGTTACTCATCGCCCTACGGCATTCCTTGCAATAATTGTCGGGGGCAAGCGTACGCTTGTCTACATAAAAAGAATCAACGGGCAGTTCTCTGTGGCAACATCCACAGAAACGAACATTTTTTTCAATAATCTGTTCCATAACCATTTTTTGTTAAGAATTAGTACAATAATATTTTTTCGGCACGCCCCTGCCAAAGATGCTTGTAGGGGCTGTTTGCTGGAAGTATATATCCAGCGTATTCCATCTATACATTCAGCGCGTTGCATCTATACTTCCAACGCACCTCATCTATACATCCGGCAAGGCGGATGCCCATTTTTTCAAATTCGTAAGTATTTTTGCTAAATTCGGATGCTTCTGGATAAAAGACCAGATGTGTATTTTCCATAAATCCCTCCCTTTTATTTGCATTTATAAAACATGATATGTATTTTTGTCCCAACAAAGATAATGCTGTTTTCATTTATAAAACAAACAAATCGGGAATTAAATTCTTAAATAAGACGTAAGACAGTATAAATGAGGAGATAATAGTTTCTGAATAATTTACACGTAAAAACTGAAGAATATGGCGAATGACAAAGACCTGGTATTTTGTGCGGCAGACATCATAAAACGTGCCAAACTGGCGAAAGAATTCAAGACAGACAGCGAACTTGCCGCCTTTCTGGGTATATCACGCTCCACACTGAGCAACTGGAACGCCCGCAACAGCATCGACTTCCCCCTGCTGCTGGGCAGCCTGGGCGACGTGGACTATAACTGGCTGCTGACGGGAAAGGGCTCGCCTGCACATCATTCAAAATTCTGTGACAACGACTTGGTACAAGGTGAGGTGGAAATACTTCACACACCGAAAACAGCCGACCCTATGGACGACCGTAGCGTGACCCTCTATGACATCTCTGCCGCCGCCAACCTGAAGACACTGCTGGCAGACCGCCCGCAGTATGCCTTGGGGCGGATTGTAATTCCCAACATCCCCGTGTGCGACGGCGCCGTCTACGTCTCGGGCGACTCGATGTATCCCATCCTCAAGTCCGGCGACATCGTAGGCTTTAAGTCCATCCGCGACTTCACCGACGTCATCTACGGTGAAATGTATCTCGTCTCCTTCGAACGGGGCGGCGACGAATATCTGGCAGTGAAATACGTCAACCACTCCGAACAACCGGACTGCATCCGCCTGGTGAGCTACAACAACCACCACGACCCCATGGACCTGCCGCTGGCGGCAGTCAATGCAATGGCCATCGTGAAGTTCTCGATAAGGAAGAATATGATGATGTAGAGGGCGGCATTATCACCGGAAATTTCGTAAGAAAGCTCCTGACAAGGATTATTTAACAAGTAAAAAGAGAAATTATACAAATGGGAAATTTGTAATTTATGCTTTTTCGTCTTATTTTTGCAATGCCGTAAGTATAATAAGAAGTATCCAGAAAAAGAAAAACATGCTTATTCCATCCAATAGAGCGAAGGGGAGGTACATTCTTTCAAGGTTATGTTTTCTAGTGCTCTCAGCATGGGTGTCCCTACTTTCCGCAGCACAGAACAATCCCTACAAGATAAACGATGCACTCTACCCCATCTACCAGCGGGCCGCCAAGCAGGCACGCCAGCAAGAGGGGTTGCTGGTGGCCGACACTTTGTATCAACAAGCCCTGAAACTCGGTGACAAAAAAGCACAATGCCTGGCATACACTATCCCCCTGCAGTTCTATATGTCTCAAAAAGACGATAGCAAAATAGAAGAGGCATCCACTAACCTGAAAGAGATTTCACGCGCCAATAACTATCTGCAATATTATTATTACGCTTGGAGCAGCGAAATAATTTACTTTCTGAACCAACAACGCTCATTGCTCGCCTTGCAGAAAGCGGAAAAAATGAAAAAGCAAGCTTTTGCCGACAGATACCCTTACGGTATCTTCAGCTGTATTCGAACCATGGGCCATATCTACAAATCACGCGGAAACTTCGACCTCTCCGCCCAATACTATCAGGAAGCCTTGGACTATATGCTGAAGAATATGCCCGACCAGGACCCCAGCCAACTATACTCAAGCCTTGCCGAATATTACCGTAACACCCAAAAAGATTACGCCACCGCACTGGACTATTGCGAAAAAGCCTTGAAGAGCGCCAAAACAGAACGAAACATAGCCCATGCAATGATAGAGAAATGCTTGATACTGTTCAAGCAGAAACGTATGGATGAATTCAACGACTGCTATAAAGAAGCCGTACAAATGGTGGACCGTTGCAAGCTCTCTGCCAGCGTTTCCCTACTGATAGCCCACATCAGCAAGAACATACTGGACAAACAGTATGAGCAGGCCCATGCCCACGCTGACCAATTGTCCGAGAAAGGCTTGCAACAACATGCCTACATTTACGAATGCGCCAAAGACTATCCCAATGCCATCAAATATCTGAAAAAATATTACCAGCAGTTGGATTCGACAAACAATCTGCTGCAACTGTCGGACATCGCCGAACTGAACACCCAGATAGGCGCCGAACGCCTGAAAATAGAAAACATACAGGCCACCTCGCGCTACCGCATCACTCTTTTCAGCATTGTCACCGGCTTTTTACTGTTATCTCTGCTTTTCCTAATGCTCTACCTCCACCGCAAACGTAAAGTCAACCTCGAACTATGCCACAAGAACGAGGAACTTTCCGAAGCGCGCGACCAAGCCGAAGCAGCCAACAAGGCAAAGAGCATCTTCCTGCAGAACATGAGTCACGAAATACGGACACCGCTCAACTCTATCGTGGGCTTCTCACAACTCATCACTTCCCCCGACACGAACCTTTCCCAAGAGGAAAGGCAGGATTTCTGCCATCTCATACAGCACAATTCCGACCTCCTCCTCACACTGGTGGAGGACATCCTCAGCGCAGCCGAGTTGGAAAGCAACAGATACACCATGAAGATAGCGCCGCACAGTTGCAACAAACTCTGCCGGGAAGCCATAACCACCGTTGAACACCGCACGCCCGAAGGCGTGAAGCTCTACTACACCTCCGAAGTGGACGACTGCTACGAACTGAGCACCGACGGGCAACGTGTGTGCCAGATACTCATCAACTTCCTTACCAATGCCGAGAAACACACCACACAAGGCGAAATCCGCCTGCACTGCTCTCTCACAGAGAATCCCGGATACGTCACCTTCTCCGTCACCGATACCGGTACCGGTATTCCCCCGGAATACTCGGAAACCATCTTCGAACGTTTTGAAAAGGCCGACAACTTCGGGCAAGGCACCGGCCTGGGACTCAATATCTGCCGCCTCATCGCCGAACGACTGAAAGGGAAAGTGCTGCTGGACAAGGAGTACAAGGAGGGGGCAAGGTTCGTGTTTATCCTGCCGATGAAAAAATCCATTTGAAGAGCAAGACCAAAACAACAAAGGCTGCCTCTTCTGCATCCTCCGAAACACCGGTATCTGCAGAAGGGCAGCCTTCTATATAAATAGCCGTAAAGCTATGCTGATTATAAACCGAATGCGGCTTTCACCTTGTCCACATAGTCCAACTTCTCCCAGGTGAAGAGTTCCACTTCAATGTCCTTGTTGCCTTCGTAGCGGCTCTTGAAATGCTTGACGATGGTCTGCGGCTCGCGGCCCATGTGTCCGTAGGCGGCAGTCTCCTGATAGATGGGGTTGCGCAGTTTCAGGCGGTCTTCTATTGCCTTGGGGCGAAGGTCGAACAGCTCGTCAATCTTACGGGCAATCTCACCGTCGCTCATATTGACGTGGCTGCGGCCATAAGTATCTACGAAAATATTGATGGGGCGTGCCACACCGATGGCGTAACTTACCTGCACCAGCATTTCGTCGGCAACGCCGGCAGCTACCAGATTCTTGGCAATGTGGCGGGCTGCATAAGCTGCGCTGCGGTCTACCTTAGAGGGGTCCTTTCCGGAGAAAGCGCCGCCGCCGTGGGCACCCTTGCCGCCGTAGGTATCTACGATAATCTTGCGTCCCGTCAGCCCGGTGTCACCGTGGGGACCACCGATTACGAACTTGCCCGTGGGGTTGACGTGGTATGTGATATGGTCGTTGAACAGTGCCAGCACCTTTTCATGATGGATGGAAGCAATGACACGCGGCATCAGAATCTCGATTACATCCCGGCGGATTTGGGCGAGCATTTCCTCGTCGGCCTTCAGCTGGGCGGCATCACTGTCGTCGGCAGGCTGGACGAAGTCGTCGTGCTGGGTGGAGACTACGATGGTGTCGATGCGTACCGGCGTGCCGTTGTCATCATATTCGATGGTAACCTGGCTCTTGGCGTCGGGACGGAGGTAGGTCATCACCTTGCCTTCGCGACGGACATCTGCCAGCACTTGCAGGATGCGGTGTGCAAGGTCCAGTGAAAGCGGCATGTAATTCTCCGTTTCGTTGGTGGCGTAGCCGAACATCATTCCCTGGTCTCCGGCACCTTGTTCCATGGGGTCCTGTCGCTCCACGCCGCGGTTGATGTCGGGGCTCTGCTCGTGGATGGCGCTCAGCACGCCGCACGAATTGCTCTCGAACATATACTCGCCTTTGGTATAGCCGATTTTCTTGATTACTTCGCGTGCGATGAGAGGCATGTCAACGTACGCTTTGGTTTTCACTTCTCCAGCCAGCACTACCTGACCGGTAGTAACCAGAGTTTCGCAAGCTACTTTCGAACTGGGGTCGTAGGCCAACAGTTTGTCAAGCACAGCGTCCGATATTTGATCGGCCACTTTGTCGGGGTGTCCTTCAGACACCGATTCGGATGTGAATAAATATCCCATTTCAGTTGAGAATTGATAGTTGATAATTGATAATTCAACGAATGGCGGAAGGAGGTGTGTGGAGTAGATGCATCCGGCACACAAACGTGCCGTCAGAAAAGGATGTGTTTTAGCATTTTTTTCTGTGGTTGCAAGCTACTCAAATCTCTCCACATATCGTTTTCGGGCGCAAAGATAGTGCAAACCGAACGCAGAACAAAATGAACTTGTTCATTTTTTATGCTGAGGTGCAGCCTATCTTCGCCTTTCGGGGGCAAAGATAAAAAAGAAATCTTGTATCTGCGCTACAGATAGCAGAGATTAACACTGATTTTGCAACAATTCCCCGATTGTCTTTCCCAATACCGGATGCACCACGCCTGAAGCAATCTCCGCCAACGGCTCCATCACGAAACGGCGTTCCTGCATCAGCGGATGAGGAAGTTTCAGTTCAGGCGTATCCAGCAAAACGGGAGTACCGTCATCGGCAAAACAGAGCAACAGGTCGATGTCTATCACACGGTCGCTATACACTGCATTGACAGACTTATGCGTACGCCCCATCTCCCGCTCGATTTCCTGCGTCGTTTGCAACACCTCCAAAGGCGCCAAAGCAGTGTCTACGCAGAGTGCGGCATTCAGAAAAGTATTATCGGAAGAAAAGCCCCACGGAGCAGTAGCATAAAAAGCAGATAGGGAAATCACTTCACCTATCTGCTTTCTTATCTTTTGGACGGCCATGCGGAGGTTCTGCTCCTTATCGCCGAGATTGGTACCAAGACTGAAATAAACAACCATAATTACCGGTCTGTAATCAGCATCGCATCTCCATACGTACCAAAGCGGTACTCTTCCTTCAATGCCACATTGTATGCCTCCATCACCTGCTCGTAACCGCCGAAAGCGGCAACAATCATCAGCAGGGTACTGAGCGGCATGTGGAAGTTGGATATCATGGCATTGGCCACGGTAAAGTCGTACGGCGGGAAGATGAACTTGTTGGTCCAACCCTCGTATTCCTTCAAATGTCCGTCGGTGCTGACGGTGCTCTCGATGGCACGCATCACGGTGGTACCTACGGCACAGACTTGGCGGTTCAGGTCTTTGGCATGGTTCACAATCCGTACGGCTTCCTCGTTCACAATCATCTGCTCGGAGTCTGTCTTGTGCTTGGTGAGGTCTTCCACATCAATGTCGCGGAAGTTACCCAAGCCGGCATGCAGGGTGATGTAGGCAAAGTCAATACCCTTGATTTCCATACGCTTCATCAGCTCGCGGCTGAAGTGCAGGCTGGCGGTAGGCGCCGTAACAGCTCCTTCGTTGCGTGCAAAAATAGACTGGAAACGTTCGGCATCGTCCGGCTCTACGGGACGGTTGATGATGCTGTGGGGCAGCGGCGTTTCGCCCAGCGCATAGAGCGCCTTCTTGAACTCATCGTGCGGACCGTCGTAAAGGAAACGAAGCGTACGCCCACGCGAAGTGGTGTTGTCGATAACCTCAGCCACCATAGAGTCGTCGTCACCGAAGTAGAGCTTATTGCCGATACGTATTTTACGGGCAGGATCCACCAGTACATCCCACAACCGGAGTTCTTCGTTCAACTCACGCAACAAGAACACTTCAATACGCGCACCGGTCTTTTCCTTGTTACCGTACAAGCGGGCAGGGAAAACCTTGGTGTCGTTGAAGATAAACACATCTTTGTCATCAAAATAGTCCAGAACATCCTTGAACATCTTGTGCTCAATCTCACCCGTCTTACGGTGCAACACCAACAGACGTGACTCGTCTCTGTACTTCGTGGGGTGCAAAGCTATCTTCTCTTCGGGAAGCTTGAATTTGAATTGCGACAGTTTCATAATTAGTTATGAGTTATAAGTTATGAGTTATTTATTATTTATATCAGTCTGTTTTAGTCATAAGAGGGTATGAGTTATCCGGCAGTATGCTACACTTCATAGCAAATAACTTATAACTCATAACTTATAACTAAATATCTATCTCCTGCGCCTCTATCCACTCTTTGAAATCGAGGGGATTGAGGCAGTCTGCCAGCCGGACGTCGCCTACACGGGTACGCTCCAAGGCGGTGAGGTGGGCGCCGCTCTGCAGGGCTTCGCCGATGTCACGTGCCAGGGCGCGGATATAAGTTCCTTTGCTGCATACTACGCGTACCTTTATCCACGGTTCGGCAATACCCAGCCCGTCGTCCAGCAGCTCTATCTCGTCGATGACGAGCAACTTGGGTTTCAGCTCTACCTCCTCTCCCTTGCGGGCAAGGTCGTAGGCACGTTTCCCGTTCACCATACATGCCGAGAAGGCGGGAGGCACTTGCTGTATCTCGCCGATGAACTTCTTCAGCGTCTCATCCACCAGTCCGCGGGTGATGTGCTCCGTGGGATAGGTGGCATCTATCTCATGTTCCAGGTCGTAAGAGGGAGTGGTGGCGCCCAACCGGATGGTGGCGACGTACTCCTTCGTGTGATACTGGAATTCCTCAATCCGTTTCGTGGCCTTGCCCGTACAGACTATCATCACCCCCGTAGCAAGCGGGTCGAGGGTACCGGCATGGCCTACTTTCAACTTCTTCTCCTTTATCCGCCGGCAGATGTGGTAACGCGCATGTCCCACAACCTTGAACGATGTCCATCCCAGCGGTTTATTGAAATAGAGGACTTCTCCTTCTTTAAAATTCATTGGCCTCTCCCCTAACCCCTCCCCGGTAGGGAGGGGGATAAAATGGTACAACTTAATATTTTTCTCTTATTGATTTCCGGAGTAATCAGTCTTTCCCCCCACACAAGGAGGGGACTTTAGCTTAATATGAGCGTTATGACACCGGCTATCGCGCAATAGATGGCAAAATAAATCAGCTTGCCCTTCTTCACGATATTTATCATCCACTTGCAGGCCAGGCAGCCCGAAACAAAAGCAGCCAGAAAACCTACCACCAGCGAAAGTGTCGGAATATCCCCTGCAACCGCCTCACCTTTCATCATCTTCATTCCATCCAGCAGTGCCTCGCCCAGGATGGGAGGCATCACCATCAGGAAAGAGAACTGTGCCAGTTTCGCCTTGTTGTCGCCCAGCAACAGACCGGTTGCAATGGTGCTGCCCGAACGGGAAAGCCCCGGAAGCACCGCGCATGCTTGTGCCAGACCGATGATAAAGGCATCCTTCATGCTGATGTTCTCCTTCTGCTTCGGCTTATAATAATAGGAGAAAGACAGCAGCAGAGCTGTCAGCAGCAGGCAGCAGCCCACAACGACCAGTCCCGAACCGAAAATGGCCTCTACTTCGTCCTTGAAAAATACCCCCACAATGCCGATAGGTATCATGGATACCAGTATATTGATGACGTAACGTGTCTCCTCGTTCATCTGCCACTTGAACAGTCCCTTGAAAATCCAGTCAATCTCTTTCCAGAGTATCACCAGCGTACTGAACACCGTAGCCACATGTACCACTATCGTAAAAGCAAGATTCTCCTCTCCCTCAATGCCGAACAATGCCGAACCGATGGCAAGATGTCCGCTACTGCTCACCGGCAGATATTCGGTCAGTCCTTGAATAAGCCCAAGGATAAGCGCTTCAAACCATTCCACTGTTATGAATTATAAGTTATAAGTTATTAGGGTGTAAGGGGTTGGGTTACTGCTCCCCCACGCCACTGCCTTTAGGCTTGCGCAGCACGGCATATATCATGAACACAAACCCCAGCAGGCAAACTACCGGAGCCACCTTGATGCGTCTCACACTAAAAATGTCCGGCTCAAAGGTCGTCGGGGTAGACGCGGGACCGGTCATCAGAAGAAAACCAATGATAACCACCGCCATTCCGATGCCAAGCAGGATAAAATTGGTCTTATCAAAAGCGAATTTCTCTTTACTCATCTATACATTTACTATTTTACTATTTACAATTTACTATTTGGAGGCTGCGATAACAGTACTTTCTCTCTATGCACTTCAAGGCGTTAAATATAATACAGTGTGCTTGCCTTCATCCTCAGATATTTGTTGATGGAAAGCAAAGCGCACAGCCACGTAATAAGTACACCGAACACCAGCACGGCACCCGACACCAGCACCATCACCTCGGGCGTAATCACCTTGACCAACTCCGGTTCGTAGGACACCAGCCAATAGGCGGCTCCCCACAGAATGCTGTCGGCTATGAAAGCGGCCAGCACACCTATCCAGAAATTGCGCCGCAGAAACGGACGACGGATGAATGCCCAGCTTGCTCCCACCAGCTTCATGGTGTGGATAAGGAAACGCTTGGAATATATAGCCAGACGGATGGTGTTGTTTATCAGCGCAAAGGAGATAAACGTCAGTATCACAGCCAGCCCCAGCAGCATCAAGCTGATATTCCTTATATTATCGTTCACGGCATCTATCAAGTCTTTCTGGTAGAGCACTTCCTGGATATTGGTATTCTTTTTAATCAGTTTCTCTATTTTGGCGATGCTGTCCGAATTGGCATAGTCGGAATGCAGCTTGATTTCGATGGAGGCAGTGAAAGGATTGTAGCCGAGGAACTCTTGCGGGTCCGTACCCATCGCCTCAGTCTGCTCGCGGAGTGCCTGCTTCTTGGAAATGTATTCCGTCTGCTTCACAAAAGCCTCCTTGTCCAGCCTCTTCTGAAGCTTCAGGATGTCGCTCTCCTTCATGTCGTCACTGACAAGCACGGAGAAACTGATGTTCTCCTTGACGTACACGGAAAGATTATGAGCCGTGAGCACAAAGAATACAACCAGCCCCAACAGCAGTAACACCAGCGTCGTACTGATGCTGGACGTAATGAACTGCATGTCAAAATAGGATACCGAGTTATTCTTTGCTTTCATTATACCAATTATAAGTTACGAGTTACAAGCTATAAGTTATGTAAATCAGTCGCTATTAATCATTAATCCCTTTTCTCGCCCTTTCTTCCTGAACACGTAAATCATGGAACTGCTGCGTTCCTTCTTCACCAACGCGCTGAACCAGGCCAGTGTACCGGTCACCATTCCCCGCAGGAAAGTACACGAGTGCCTCATGTGCTTTTCCGTCAGCATGGACACGTAGAAAGCATCGAACGGCATGGGATGCCGCTCTGCCATGATGAAGCCATGCTTGGAACCGAATTGCTGGATGGTGCCCGGTGTGAAGTGCCACAAATGGCGGGGCACATCGTAGGCAGCCCAGTAAGCCCCGTATTTCTTTGCGTCGAAGGAGGAGCAGTTGGGCACAGCTACAATCAGCACCCCCTTTTCAGTCAGCAGGGAGTGCAGGGTTTCCCACGTTTCGTTGAGGGGTTCCAGATGTTCCATGACATGCCATAGGGTGATGACGTCGAAACTGCCCGGTGCAAAATCTTTCAATGCCGTATGGGGTTTCACATCCAGATTGAAGTGTTCTTTGGCAAAGGCACGCGCCTGCGCACTCTTTTCCACAGCTTCCACCTGCCAGCCGCGACGCTGCATGGCATCGGCAAAGTAACCGGTCCCCGTACCCAAATCCAGCAGGCGGCCCTCCTTGCGGTGTGCTTCACGGAACACAAGGCGTGCCTTGCGTCCCAGCATATAGTTGCGCACCCAATGGTACACGGAGTTCATCGCCCCCTTGCGGGTATCGGTATGTGATATGTAATCAGGAGTTTCGTAGTAACGACCGATTTCAGCCTCCACGGGAAAGTCTTGCGTGAAAAGGAAACCGCAATCCCGGCAGCGGCACAAGTGGAACATTTCGCCCGAGGCATAATGGTCTACACATGTCAGGGCACGCTCCAAATGCGTTCCACCACATAACGGACAAGCTTTTATAGTGAGTTTATTCATCGAACGTTCTGCCAATAAGGAAGTGCAGCCCGAATGAAACAGACCACACTATACCTAAATTTGGTGCAAAATAACAAATAAAAAGTGATTTATAGGGTTTCCATTAAGGAGATTTAAGAAAACAAACGCTTGTTCCAGCCAGCCGGCAGAACGAATGACCGACTGTTCGATATTAAGCGGACAACTGTCCGATAATGAACAGTTTTCGAAAGCATCTATTCATTGATTATCAACAACTTAAATCTTTGGCATGGGAATTGACTATAATTAGGCGAAGGCGTTTGAGAAAAAGATTAGTTGGAATGCAACTTTTTAATCGGGAACAACGTCTAAAAGAAACAGAGTAAGTAACAACAATTAAAAATAAAGATTATGAAAACTACAAATTTATTCAAGGCAGTCGCATTCGTAACAATGACTATCGTAAGCGTTATGAATACAGAAGTGAAAGCTCAGGAAAACAACTTCATCACCAATGAAGAAGTGAAAAACGAATTAGTAGTTGCCAAGACCATCTTTAAGCAAGACGGTGCACAACTTTACCGGCACATCCGTTATGAATACTCTTATGACGACCAGAAACGCCTGACCTGCAAGGAAGCCTCCAAGTGGGACGGTGTAAAAGACGAATGGGTACCTTACTTCAAGATGACATACCAATATGGCAATGATGAAATCACCATGTCCTACGCACGTTGGAACGAGTCTCACAAGGCTTATGACAAAGACATGAAGAAAAGTGTGTATGAATTGAACGATGAAAACATGCCGGTAGCTTACAAACTCTACAATCAGGACGCGCCAAAGTCCGAATTGACCCTGGTAAGCTACAACAGGACTGACTACGTAGCGAATATTCTGGCCATGGCAGAATAAAATTTAAAGTTTATAATATGAAAAGCACGGGCCGTGAGGCTCGTGCTTTTATTCTATATACCGGTGTCATCATACTGATGTCATCGAGACTTTTCTATCCCGTCAGCCGGCTACCTCTTCTCCTTTCAGCGTAGCCGAACTGGATTCGGTAACCTTCACCATCACAAAATCGCCCACACGGTGCGTGCCACGGTCAAACACCACCACACGGTTCTGCTCCGTACGGCCGAACAACTGGTCGCGGCTGCGTTTGGAAACACCTTCCACCAGCACCTCGTACGTCTTGCCCACGCAACGGGCATTCGCCTCGGCAGAGAGACGGTTTTGCAAGGCGATGATTTCATTCAGACGGCGAATCTTCACCTCCTCGGGCACATCGTCCGGCAGATGCTTGGAAGCATGCGTACCGGGGCGTTCGCTGTACTTGAACATGAAGGCGGAATCGTATCCGCACTCCTCCATCAGCGAGAGGGAAAGCTGGTGGTCCTCCTCCGTCTCACTATGGAAACCGGAGAATATATCCGTAGATAAGCCACAATCGGGGATGATGCGGCGGATGGCTGCCACGCGGTCCATATACCACTCGCGGTCGTACTTGCGGTTCATCAGCTTCAGGATGCGGCTGCTCCCACTCTGCACCGGCAGGTGGATGTGCTTGCATACGTTGGGCATGTCGGCGATGACCTGGAGAGTTTCGTCGCTCATGTCTTTAGGGTGCGAGGTAGTGAAACGGATACGTACGCCCGGCGCTGCCTCTGCCACGGTGCGCAGCAGCATTGGGAAAGTAATCGTCTCTCCGTCCGGCTTCTCGAAGCGGTAGGAATTGACGTTCTGTCCCAGCAGGGTGACTTCCTTGTAACCCTTTGCCACGAGGTCGGCCACTTCATTGAGGATGCTTTCCACATCACGGCTACGCTCACGGCCACGGGTGTAGGGAACGATGCAGTAAGTACAGAAATTATTGCACCCACGCATGATGGAGACGAAGCCGGAGATGTGGTTTCCGCAAATGCGCGAGGGGATGACATCCCGATAGGTCTCTGTGGTGGAGAGCTCCACGTTCATTGCTTTCTCACCGGCCTCTACCGAGGCAATCAGTTCGGGCAGAGTAAGGTAGGCATCCGGCCCCACCACCAGGTCCACATGATGGTTGGTGATTAAGTCGTCCTTCACACGCTCTGCCATACAGCCCAGCACACCCACTATCAAGCCGCGTTTCTTCTTCTTGAGCGAGTGGAAGAACTCCAGACGGTTCAGAATCTTCTGCTCCGCATTGTCGCGGATGGAGCAGGTGTTCATAAACACTGCATCGGCTTCCTCCAGGGTGTCGGCCACCGAATATCCCGCCATCTGCATGACGGATGCAATCACTTCACTGTCGGCCACATTCATCTGGCAGCCGTAAGTCTCGATAAACAACTTCTTGTTGTCATCAGCAGTTGCAGATTTAAAGTCTGCTCCCGTTACTTTTTCCATAATCAGTTCATTTAAAATCAGTTTATATCATAAGTTGGTATCTGTCATTCGGAGCGCAAAGATACTTCTTCCCTCCCAATAAACGGATGAAATGAAAGAAAAATGCCATTACAAGTTGTCAATCTGCGCCTTATCAGCTAATTTATGTTAAGAGAGCAAACATTTTCCGAGTGTTAATTTGGCATAGAGCAAATTAATTCACAAATTTGTGGAATGAAAGAAACATTAGATTTTTTCATAGTTAAGGTTTAGGTTAAAAAAATTAAGGGGAGCTGTGAAGCTGCCCTTTTTTATTACCAATTCCTTGGCTGTAATCAGATTAAATAATTAACTTTGCCCAAAAGCAAAGATAAGAGATAATTGCACTATCTTTGGGTGGAAAATCAAAAAGAATATGGAAGATGTCTTCAAGTTTCTGTTAGTTGCGGCTGTCATAGTAATCGGACTCGTCAAGCAGTTTAAGAAAGAAGCAGATAAAAACGCTGACAAGAGTCCCGACATACCTATGCCCGACGTCGACAACCCACTGCCCGAATACTGGGGCGGAGACACTTACGGAGGCTTTATTCCCGAAGGCCCCAAACCGACAGAAAAGCCCAAGCCGGTATCCAAACCGTCTGCCAAATCCAAGCACACTTCCATAAAGGCTTCCCCTCCCTCCCCGGCATCCCGTCCGCAGGAATCTGATGAAGCAATGTCCGAATACGGCATCCACTCGGCAGAAGAAGCGAGGAAAGCCATTATCTGGTCAGAAATACTTCAACGAAAATATTAAAGAACGGATAGTTTACAGTCGATAATTGCAGAACCAATTACGAGCCCCTTCAGAATCTTTACACGAAAAAATAACTATTTATATTATGGCACTCAATTACATTTCGGCAGCAGAAGCTGCGAGCCTCATCAAACATGGCTACAACATCGGCTTGAGCGGATTTACCCCCGCAGGAACAGCCAAAGCCGTTACGGCTGAATTAGCAAAAATCGCGGAAGCAGAACATGCAAAAGGAAACCCGTTCCAGATAGGTATCTTCACCGGTGCTTCTACCGGAGATTCCTGCGACGGTATCCTTTCACGCGCTAAAGCTATCCGCTACCGTGCTCCTTACACCACCAACTCCGATTTCCGCAAAGCCGTGAACAACGGTGAAATAGCCTACAACGACATCCACCTTTCACAGATGGCTCAGGAAGTCCGTTACGGTTTCATGGGAAAAGTGAATGTTGCCATCATCGAGGCATGCGAGGTTACTCCCGACGGTAAAATCTACCTGACGGCAGCCGGCGGTATCGCTCCGACTGTCTGCCGCCTGGCCGACCAGATTATCGTGGAACTGAATGCCGCCCACAGCAAGAGTGCCATGGGTCTGCACGACGTCTACGAACCCCTAGACCCTCCTTACCGCCGCGAAATCCCCATTTACAAGCCGAGCGACCGTATCGGCCTGCCCTACATCCAGGTAGACCCGAAAAAGATTGTCGGCGTAGTGGAGACCAACTGGCCGGACGAGGCACGTTCGTTTGCCGCCGCCGACCCGCTGACCGACAAAATCGGGCAGAACGTGGCCGACTTCCTTGCCGCCGACATGAAACGCGGAATCATTCCGCCTACCTTCCTGCCGTTGCAATCCGGTGTGGGCAACATTGCCAATGCCGTACTGGGCGCTTTGGGACGTGACAAGACCATCCCTGCTTTTGAAATGTACACAGAAGTTATCCAGAACTCCGTTATCGGACTTATCCGCGAAGGCCGCGTGAAATTCGGCAGCGCCTGCTCACTGACCGTAACGAACGACTGTCTGGAAGGTATCTACCAGGATATGGACTTCTTCCGCGACAAACTGGTGCTCCGTCCGTCGGAAATCTCTAACAGCCCGGAAGTGGTGCGCCGACTCGGTATCATCTCCATCAACACTGCCATCGAAGCCGACATCTACGGCAACGTGAACTCCACGCACATCGGCGGAACCAAGATGATGAACGGCATCGGTGGAAGCGGTGACTTCACCCGCAATGCCTATATCTCCATCTTCACTTGTCCGTCCGTTGCCAAGGAAGGTAAAATCTCGGCTATCGTGCCGATGGTTTCGCACATGGACCACACGGAGCATGACGTCAACATCATCATCACCGAACAAGGTGTGGCCGACCTCCGCGGCAAGAGTCCGAAAGAACGTGCACAAGCCATCATCGAAAACTGTGTTCATCCGGACTACAAGAACATTCTGTGGGATTACCTGAAACTGACCGACGGCAAATCACAAACTCCCCACGCTCTGCGCGCCGCACTGGCTATGCACGCTGAGCTGGCCCAAAGTGGAGACATGAAGAATGTAGACTGGGCACAGTATAAATAAACCGCTCCCTCAAAGGCGGAGAGAAACCGCCCGAAAGATATGCCGCGTTGCATGTATATTTCCGGTTTGCTGGATCTATATATGCAACGCGTTGCATATATAGATGGAACACGCTGCATCTATAGATCCAACAACAAGCTATTTCAGTACCTACTACATCCCTGCATCAATTCCTGGCAAAACCTCCTTCTTACCGGTAAACTCACTATCTTTTGCTTCAGTTTCCTTTTCAGTTTCTTCAATCGATCTCTCACCGAGCCAACACTTATCGTTCGCATTGAGTGAAAAACTGCAATAATTTGTCCAGAGAAATACTTGCCTCCATTTGATCCCTCCTATTCATTGAAAACGGGCTGTCCTGGAATCACTTCCCGGACAGCCCTTCCTTCACATTTAAAATGAAGATGCAGAGAGAGTAGTATGATGACACTCTATTCCTGACCTCCTCCTAACGCCTTGTAGAGGTTAATCAGGCTTTGTATTTCAGAAAATCGATTTGCCGTCTGTGCCAGTTGTGCGTTGAGCAATGTCTGCCGGGCGGTAAGCACCTCCAGATAGGTGGTGTTGCCATGCTCCATCAGCAGGGAAGTGCTGCGGGCAGCTGTCTGCAAGGAAGCTACCTGCTTGTCCAGCAGTTCGCTTTTGGATAGGCTTGTCTGCCAAGCAGTCAAGGCATCGTTCACCTCGCTGCCTGCATTCAGCAATGTCTGCTGGAAGGCAAGGGAAGCCTCCTCCTGCTGGGCACGGGCTATGCGGTACTGTGCAATGACCTGCCCGCGGGCAAAGAGCGGCTGCGTCAGCGAACCCACTGCCGAAGCCAGGAACTTGCCGGGATTCACAATCATTGAACCGGCGGAATTGGTCCAGCCCGCACTCCCACCCAGCGTAATGGAGGGATAGAAGGCGGAACGCGCCGCATTGGTACCGTAGAACGCCGCTTCCAGTGTCCGCTCGGCTGAGCGGACATCAGGACGGCAGGAAAGCAGCCGGACAGGAATCCCTATGGAAAAGTCCGCGGGGAACTGCTGCTCTGCCAGTACACCACGCTCGTAATGACGGGGCGTCTCTGCCAGCAACAGCGCAAGGCTGTTCTCCACCTGGTTTATCTGTTCTTCCAAATCAAGCACGGAAGTCTGCACCTGATAGTATGTGGCCTCCATCTGCGACACGGCAGACTCATTAGCCATGCCCGCATTCATCAGGGCACGGGTGGAAGCAACGGTTTCCCGCCACGTCTCTTCGGTCTGCCTGGAGATGGCAAGCTGCTCGTCCAACATCAGTAAGGTATAGTAAGTATTGGCTATCCCGGCAATGAGTTGGGTGCGCACGGCCTGACGGTAGTCCCGGCTCTGCGCATAGAGTGCCTTCGACTGTTTCTTGGCATTACGCATACGACCGAAAATATCCAGTTCCCAACTGGCAGTGACGGGCAACGAATAGGTCTGCGTAGCCTTGTGAGTATCAAAGCTGCTCACCGTGCCCTGCGGTGCAAGGGCAAAGGAGGGCAGAAAAGCAAGCTTTGCGGACAGCAAGGTGGCTTCGGCTTCCTCCACACGGAGTTGTGCCAACTGGTAGTCGGTATTGTTCTGTAGCCCTTGCCCGATGAGTGCCTGCAGATGCGGGTCGGTGAAAAGCTCGTGCCAGTCCATGCCGCCCAGGCCAAGGTCCAGGCTGTCTTCGGGAGCCACCGGAGAACCGTCGGTGCTCTCCGTAAAAGTGGCTATTTCTTCCCCGTAGAGGCCGTCGGGGACCTCGGTAGCGGGTTTGTATTTGGTGTACACGCCGCAACTGCTGAACAGCAAACCGGCGGCGGACAATAGGATGATATGTTTCTTCATTGTTCCAATCTGTTTTTATTTTATTTTCCTCAATCTTTCGCCCGTTCTGCCTCACTCTTCTGCTTTTCAAGCAATACCTGCATATCGGCTTCTTCCTCCATTGGCGGACGAACCTTCTCCTGCAAGTACTCAAAGATGATATAGAATACGGGAACCACAAATAGCAATGCCAATGTTCCTACAAGCATACCGCCTACTACACCCGTACCCAGCGAAGAGTTGCCGTTGGCACCCGCACCTCTCGAGAACATCAACGGAAGCATACCGAATATCATCGTCAGCACCGTCATCAGGATAGGACGCAGGCGGACCTGGGCGGCCGAGTAGGCCGATTCCACAATGCCCATTCCCTTGCGGCGCCGCTCGATGGCATACTCCGTAATCAGAATAGCTGTCTTGGCAAGCAGACCAATCAACATAATTACACCCGTCTGCAAATAGATGTTGTTCTCCAAGCCAAGGACTTTGGCAAAGAGGAACGAACCCATCAGCCCGAACGGTACGGAGAAGATGACCGCAAACGGCACCAGGAAGCTCTCGTAGAGACATGCCAGAATGAGATAGATAAGGAAGATACAGATGGCATAAATAAAGACAGTCTGCGCACCACCGGTATTGGCTTCCTCACGTGCCATACCTCCGTACTCGTAACCGTAGCCCAGCGGCAATGTCTGTTCCGCCACTTCCGCAATCACTTTCTGCACTTCACCGGACGAATATCCTTCTGCCGGATTCACGTTGGCAGAGATGGCGCTATACAGATTGAAGCGGTTGGCCGTCTCCGGACCAAGCACCCGATTCAATGTCACAAACTGGCTGACCGGAGCCATCTCCGTACCGTTGCGCACAAACATATTACCCAGTGCCTGTTCGTCCAGACGATATTCGGGCGATGCCTGCATCATGACGCGGTATACCTTACCGAACTGGTTGTAATTGGAGATATAAGCTCCACCGCAATAACTGCCCAACGCGTCGAGCACCACACTCGGCGAAATGCCCGCACGCTTACACTTGGCCGCATCTACATCTACCGATACCTGCGGGAAGTTCATAGCATAAGAGGTATACGCCATAGCCACCTCAGGACGCTGGTTCAGCGCACCCAGGAACTGTATCACTGCCTCGTAGAACGTTGCCATGTCACCGCCCGTTCTGTCCTGGAGGTTCAGCTCTAAGGAGTTACCCATACCGTAGCCCGGAATCATACCCGGCTGGAAGCTGAATATCTGCGCCTCCTTCACACCGTAGAACTGGGCATTGAGGCGTGCCACCACAGCATCGGACGTGTGTTCGCTCCCCTTTCGCTCACCCCAGTCCTTCAGACGGATGATGATGGTGCCGTAGGAAGTTCCCTGACCGGACATCAGCCCGTAGCCTGCCACCTTGGCATAGTGCTCTATCTCTGGTGTGCTCTTCAGAATATCCTCCAACTTGTTCATCACCTTCGTAGTTTCTTCCAGCGTGCTTCCCGGTGAGGTGCTGACGTTCACCATGATGACACCCTGGTCCTCCTGCGGCACAAGCCCTGTCTTGGTGGTGCTCATCAAGTAAACCAGCAATACGACGGTAGCCGCCAATGAAGTCCACACCATCCAGCGGCAGTGGATAAAGAACATCACACCTTTCTTATATTTTCCCAGCACGGCGTTGAACGAAGCATTGTATGCCGCGCGCACCCGTCCGTTGATGCTCTTCGCACTCTTCGTGCCGTCCGACGGACGCATCATGATGGCGCACAAGGCGGGGCAAAGCGTCAATGCCGAAATCATGGAGATGCCCACTGCCGTTGCCATCGTAATGCCGAACTGCGTATAGAACACACCCGAAGTACCACCCATAAACGTCACGGGGATAAACACCGCCATGAACACGCAGGTACAAGAGATGATAGCCATCGTCACATCGCCCATCGCATCCTTCGTGGCAAGGTAGGGAGACTTATATCCGGCGTCGAACTTGGACTGCACCGCCTCCACCACCACGATGGCATCGTCCACCACCGTACCGATGGCAAGCACCAGTGCAAACAGCGTCAGGATATTGAGACTGAACCCCGCAGCCACCAGGCAGGCAAACGTACCGACCAGCGACACGATAATGGAGATGGACGGTATGAGCGTACTCTTGAGGTCCTGCAAGAAGAAGTACACCACCAGGATTACCAGGATAATGGCAATCACCAGCGTCTCCACCACATTGTGTATGGAAGCGAAGAGGAAGTCGTTGGAGCTCATCATCGTTACAAACTCCGTCCCTTCGGGCAGGCTCTTCCTCATCTCGTCTATCTGTGCAGTAATCTGCTTGTTGACGGCGGTTGCGTTGGAGCCTGCCGTCTGGAACATCATGAAAAGTACAGCCGGCTTGCTGTCCATCTCACTGCGGAAACTGTAAGTCAACGTACCCAGCTCCACATCCGCCACATCTTTCAGACGAAGCACGGAACCGTCGCTCTGCGAGCGTACCACCGTATTCTGGAATTCCTCCACACTTTTCAGGCGTCCGCGATATTTCATCGTAAACTGGAATACGTTCTTAGAACTCTCGCCCAGCGAACCGGTAGGCGCCTCGATGTTCTGCTCGCCCAATACGGCGGTCACATCCGAAGGAACCAGTCCATACTGCGCCATCCGTTCCGGTTTCAGCCAGATACGCATGCTGTATGTATCGCCCAGCTCCATTACATCACCCACACCTTCGATACGCTTAATCTGCGGAATCACGTTGATATCGAGGTAATTGGCTAGGAAAGTCTGGTCGTAGCGTCCGTCGGTGCTTACCAAAGCACCGATTTGCAGGAAGCTGGTCTGGCGCTTCTGGGTAGTCACACCGATTTTCGTCACTTCGGCAGGCAGCAGTCCCTGCGCCTTGGATACGCGGTTCTGTACGTTCACCGCAGCCATGTCGGGGTCCGTGCCCTGCTTGAAGTAGACCTGTATGGTGGCAGAACCGGCATTGGTGGCGGTAGAGCTGATGTACATCATGTTCTCCACACCGTTGATACTCTCTTCCAACGGCATGATGACACTGTTCAATACGGCTTCGGCGTCGGCACCGGTGTAGTTGGCGCTGACGTACACCGTGGGAGGTGCAATATCAGGATACTGTTCCACCGGCAGCGTAAAGAGCGAGATAAGCCCTATCACCAGAATCAGTACGGAGATGGAGATAGCCATCACCGGCCGCTTTATAAATATATTTCCTTTCATCTTAATGGGTCATTGATAGTTGATAAATAGCAGTTCATTATTTCACCTGTGTCCCTTCGCGCAGCAGTCCGGCACCGGTGGAAACAATCTCGTCGCCGACTTCCAGTCCGTCCAGCACTACGTATTCGCGTCCGTCATTTATTCCGGCCACGGTAATCAAGGCAGAAACGGCCTTGCCATCCACTACCTTATATACCACTGTCTTGTCCTGCAACTGCACGGTGGCCTCTTGCGGAATCACAATACAGTTCTTATAAGTGGTAGGCACCACCACCGTGCCCGACGCCCCACTGTGGAGCAGGCGCGATTCATTGGGAAATACCACACGTGCCACTACCGTACCCGTCTGACGGTCAATGACGCCACTGATGGACTCGATGGTTCCTTTCTTGTCATAGACGGAATTGTCGTTCAGTCTCAGTTCCGCTTGAGGCATGTTCTTCAACGCCTCGTCCATGCTTCCGTATTGGCGGGTCAGGGCAAGCAACTGGTTTTCGGTCATGGAAAAATAAACGTACATGTCGCTGTTGTCACTGACCGTTGTCAACGGCTGCGGCAGGCTGGGGCTGACCAATGCTCCTGCACGGTAGGGCAATGCCCCCACCACCCCGTCGCTGGGACTCTTCACTTCCGTATAGGAGAGGTTGTTGCGCGCGCTTATCTCCTGGGCTTCGGCCTGCGAGAGCTGTGCCTTGGCGGTAAGATAGGCGTTCTCGGCAGTCTTCAGACTGAATTCCGAAACCACTTTCTGCGCATACAGTTCCTTGTTGCTATTGTAAGTCAGTGCAGCAGTAGCCAGTGCAGCGCGTGCAGCCTCCACATTGGCCACGGCCGTTTTGAGGGCAGCCTTGTAGGGCACTTGGTCGATAATGAAAAGCGACTGTCCGCGGCGCACCTTCTGCCCCTCAGTCACACAAAGCTTCTCAATGGTACCCGACACTTGCGGATAGATATCTATGTCCTGCCGTCCGCGTATCGTTGCCGAATACGAAGTGGAAAGCTCTTTGTCTGTCGCCTCCACTTTCATGGTAGCGTAAGAAGGTTTCATTCCGGAAGCATCCGTTGCCTGCTTGCAAGATGCCAAACACATTGTACAACCGACAATCCCTATCAGCCGTATCCATTTCCTGTTTAATGTAATCATACTCTTTCTCATTGTATTTTTGTTAAAACTGGTGGCAAAAGTAGGAGAAAGGAACAACGCCATAATGACCAATTACACTCCAAGGATGTCCCTTTTTCGACATTCATCTTTTTTAAGGCTAATGAATTGTCTATAAATGACATATAGAACAAGAAAGCCGCATAATGGAACATTCCATATTTCCCATTATTCACCAACTTTGCAAAACGAAAAAGGAAGAATATGGAGAAAGGGAACATAAAAATCGTAGAAATCGCGGACTTTAAGAACAGCGAACATGTCCTTGACTATGTAGACAATGACTTTGTCATAATCAACAGTCTGGAGGGAAGCCCCTACAATGAAGATACAATAAGATTAGGATGCTTCCTTATCGCTATCTGTCTAGAAGGCTGTATCCAGTTGGACGTCAACTACAAAACCTACCAACTGGAAGCAGGCGACTTACTGCTCGGCCTTCCCAATACCATTATCAGCCACGCGATGGTAAGCCCAAAGCACAAGATAAGGCTTGCCGCATTCTCCACACAGTTCCTACAACGCGTGGTCAAGATGGAGAAGGATACATGGAATACCGTTATGCATATCCACAACAATCCCATAAAATCTGTCGGGGAGGAAGGAGACAAGGAAATCTTCAAATTCTACCGGGAACTGCTTATGGCAAAGATAAACGACGAGCCTCATCCCTATCATAGGGAAGTGATGCAACACTTGTTTTCTGCCATTTTCTGTGAAATGTTGGGACACCTCAACAAAGAAGTGAACCCTTCAGCAATGACAGCCGATACAAAAGAAAGCATCAAACAGTCCGACTATATCCTGTGTAAATTTATAGAGATGTTGTCCAAAGACAACGGCATACACCGTTCTGTAGGATATTATGCCGATGCACTCTGCTATAGTCCCAAACACTTTTCGAAGGTCATCAAGCAGGCGTGCGGACGTACACCGCTGGACTTGATAAACGAGAATGCCATTGAACACATCAAGTACCGGCTGAAGCACTCGGACAAGTCCATCAAAGAGATTGCAGAGGAGTTCGATTTCCCCAACCAGTCTTTCTTCGGGAAGTACGTGAAGTCTTATCTGGGCATGTCTCCGGCACGTTACCGCAATACGAAAGAGGAGTGATTTCCCCTACTCTTGGGGCTCACTCCGTAAAGGTCTGCATTAGGAAGCCAAGCCTTAACTTTACGACGCTAAAGGTCAACTTTACGATGGCTAAACCTCAGCGTATCACTTCATCGCACACTGCATCCTGGAAAGCGCGTGCTTCTCTGCCCGACAGTGCATTCTGGTTCATGATGGCAAAGGCTATTTCGTGTCCGTTGCGGGCTTTAAGGTAGCCGGCCAGGCAGTTGATGGCGGTAAAGGAACCCGTCTTGGCATGTACATTTCTGTGGGAAAGGGTACCTTTCTTCATGCGGAATTCCAGCGTGCCGTCCACTCCACCGATGGGCAGAGCCTTATACAGTTTCTGGAAAACATCCGTACGCGAGTAGGCATATCGCAGGAAAGAAACCAAGAGTTCCGGTGAAATGTAGTTGTAATTGGAAAGGCCGCAACCATCTGCCAGATTATACCTATCGGGGTTATATCCCATCTCTTTTATCAGCATGCGGATGGCGGAAAGCCCGTCCTCGGCAGAGACACGCTTCTTTCCGCTGCTCTGCACACCCAACCGGCAGAGCATGGCTTCGGCATTGAGATTATCGCTCTCCTTCATTATCTGTTTCACCACATCCTGCACGGAAGTTTCATAGGAAGCCATCCGCACGGAAAGGCTGTCTTGCCGGAACTCACCGAAGAGGTAAGAGACTTCCGCTTCTGCCGCCGGAATGCACCGGATGCCTCGTGCCTGCAACCGTTCCATAAAGGTATGCATGAAGAAGTCCTGCGAAGAAAAGATATTGACCGTACCTGCACGGCGGGCATCGACGTTGCCCGTCACGGTGATGTTGTTCCCGTTCACCAGCCAGTCGCGCGACACACGGAAACGTCCGGCAGAAGGGGTACGGCTTTGGGTCTTGTTCGTCAGTGTATAATAGGAAGAGGCGGGAGTGCATTCAAGGCGTGCGCTGTCGCCCCGTTCGCTGGGTGTAGCGGTAACCTTTACCACTCCTTTATTCAGCATCAGCGGTGAGAGGTAGGGCTGGAAAGAATAAGGGGTGTCATCCCACAACCAACCGCTGCCCCAGTACAAGGAGTCTTTCATGGAGACATCTCCATACACCTTGCCTTTGATGACGGAGAAGGGGAAACGGGCCACGGCAGTCACCAGGGAATCCAACGCCTCTTCATCAAACTCCGGGTCGTAACCGCCTATCACGTACATATCTCCCTGCAAGGTATCGCGCTCAATGGTTCCCTGATACCACACTTCCGTACGGAACGGCTCGTCGGCTTCGGGACGAGAAAGGGCGGTAATGGTAGTCAGCAGCTTCATGGTAGAAGCGGGACGGGAAAGCTTATCCGCCTGATAGCCGTACAAGGGCTTTCCGGCAGTCAGGTCATAGACCGAAATGGCCACATTAGAGCCTGCGGGAAGTTTGTGTTCTATCAACGCATCAATCCGCGCAGAGAGCGGCTTCACCGGAGTTACCGTCTCTTGGGGCCATAATGGGAGCAGGCAGACGGATAAAATTAACAGCAACAATATCCTTTTCATAAATATATTTATCTTTAAAGGCAAAAGTACGACAATCTTACAAATGAACAACAACGAGGTAGTCTTTTCATAAATTATATCCAGCCATCCATCTTATATTCCTTTAAAAATACTACTTTTACATAGGCAAAATCTCCCAGTTACTATCACTCTAAAATTGATATATCATGAAACTACAACTTACAATTGCCAGCTTTACAATATGCCTCCTTTTCTTCCCCATGCTTCGGGCACAAGAATCTCCGCGCATTGTCAGTTATGACTTAACCGTACAGATTGATGTACCGAACCGACAGGTCGAAGTAGGCGGTTCGTTTGAAATCGATTTCCAGGACAGTGACTCAATCTCGTTGGTACTATGGCGCCATGCCCGTATCGACACACTACGCCACAGCAACCGGGAAATAACCTACCGTTTCGATACGCTTGCCCCGGCACCTGCCCAATTCATTCCCGACGGACGGACCTTGACCCTCTACCGGCCGGCAGGAGCCGATGACCGCTGCCGCATAAATACCCGTTACACACTCTACATGCAGGAAGTGCAAGGCCCTGCAAAATCATTCAATGACCATTGGATTGAACTTGGTTACTATACGGGATGGTATCCTGTCTGCAACGGTAACCGGGCAGATTATTCGCACTTACGAATCGGCATCACTGACGGTTATACAGTGAGCGGTTCAGGTATTATTTCCCATACAGAAGAAGGGATGTGGGAAATGGAGCAACCTTGGGAGAATTTCGACAATGTTATCCTGGCTTCACCCATGCTGAAAAGCCGCCGCATCAATGATAACGGAACTACCATTGAACTTATCTATACAGACTTCCCGGATGCCGGTGCAGACTCGGCACTTCAATGTTGCCACAATGCCTTGAAATTCTTCCGACGCCTTTATAAAATTGCGGGAGATGAGGATATTTACATGAAATTCCTGCTTTCAGCTTCCGGCACCTCAGGAGGGTACAGCCGTAAAAATTTCATTATGCTCAGTTCCCGAACATTCAATGAATATGTACTCAAGAACACCGCCCACGAAATCGGCCACTTCTGGTGGAACAAGGCTCCGGTGGAATCTTGGCACGACTGGCTGAACGAATCTTTTGCCGAATTCAGTGCTTTGCAATACATACGCCACGCCCGCGGCGAAAAAGCCTATGCCGCTTACATCGACGCCTACCGTAAGGAAACACGCCATATCCGTCCTATCTGGGGTATTGACCGCAACGACCGCGAAGCGCATCTTGCCCTCTATAGGAAAGGGTCAGTACTACTCGCCGACCTACTTGTCCGGGTGGGTGAAGAACCTTTCTTCAACTTTCTGGCAGGTGTCATCCAAGCCCATATAACAGACACATCGGCTTTCCTGGATTTTGCGGAAAGCCGATTGGGACGTAAAAACCGGAACTGGATTAAAAAGCGGTTAAAAGAATAAACACCTGATTATTCTTCAACTGTTCCTTTCGACACCGGCTTCTCAAAATGAGTGCCGCACTTCCTGCATACATACTCCCAATGCTCAGTGCCCGGAGGTGCGGCCGACAATGCCGCAATAACAGCAGCCACCACAGCACGCACCCGATGGCTCTTCTTCAGCACAAACTTAATCTCATCCGAACCGCAATGGGGGCAGTACCTCAACTGTTCCGGAATCATCTGGTTCCGTTCAAGCAGACGGAGGGCATTGTCATATTCGTCCTCATAGACAAATATATCCACTCCCGTGACATCACGGACATATCCGCGCATCACGGAAGACATGTTTTCATTATGCAAAACAGACGCAATGCCCTCATTCTTCAAGGCACCCTGAATAACATGTGCCTGAAAGGCATCGTCGCAGGTGATTAGCTTTACGGTTTTCATCTTTTATGTTTATATGAAACAATAGTCATGGGTTCTACAATGCCTCCTTGAATATCTCTCCCACCGTGGGGTGCGGAAAGACAATCTTCTTCCATTCATCGGCAGTAAGTTTCAGTTCAATAGCCATGCCTGCCAGCGTGATGATTTCCGAAGCGGGATTACCCAAGACATGTGCCCCCAATACGGTATCGTCACTGCCCAACAGTAACTTGCAGACGCCATTCACTCCTTCATTCTCTGCTACAAAGCGACCACTGTACGCCATCGGCAGCTTCACGACACGGTAGGCAACGCCTTTCTTCTGAAGGGATTCTTCTGTCTCGCCCACACCGGCTATTTCGGGATTGGTATACACCACGCCGGGGATGGCACGATAACTCATAGTGTCCTTCCGGCCAATGATGGAATGTATGGCTACTTCCGCCTCGCGGACGGCTGTATGCGCCAGCAAGGAATATCCCGTCAAGTCGCCGCAAGCATATACTCCGGGAACTGAAGTCTGCATCTGTCCGTTGACAAAGACATTTCCGCGCTCCGTTCTTTCCAAGCCCAGATTCTCCAATCCGAAGCCTTTCATTACCGGACGGCGCCCGACACTCATCAGAAGCCGTTCGGCAACGACGGAACCGGGACCGTCGGCTGTTTCATAATTCACCTGGATAAGGGAAGAAGCTTCGGCAGTATCCGGCATGACAGACACTACTTTTGCACTCAGCATGAACTTGATTCCCCGCTTGGCGTACTCTGCACGGAGCATACCCGCCAGCTCTCGGTCCATACCGCCTCCCAGTATCTCGTCCAGCATCTCGACGACAGTTACCTGCACTCCCAGGCTGTTGAAGAAAGAAGCGAACTCCATACCGATGACACCGCCGCCGATGATGGCAAGCGAAGCGGGCAGTTCCTTGTTATCCAGCGCATCACGATGAGTCCAATAGGACACTTTGTCTATGCCGGGAATGGCAGGGACAAAGGTTTCGGAACCGGTGCAGAGCAGCAGGTTCTCGCATTCGTAGGTTTCTCCGCCGCACTCCACATGATTCTTGTCCGTCACTGTGGCCTCTCCACTGACAATCGTCACACCATGGGCAGTCAGCTTTCCTTTGACTCCCAATACCAGCTTGCGCACTACCTTCTGCTTGCGGGCAATAATCTTGGGCAAATCAAACGATACTTCGGGCACACTGACCGCATACTTCGAAGCATGGCGGGCTCCGTCATAGGTCTTGGCCGAATACAACAAGGTCTTGGTAGGGATACACCCTTCATTCAGGCACACTCCACCGAGACTCTGCTTCTCAAATAGTACGACACTCAATCCTGCTTTTCCGGCAGCTTCGGCAGCAGTATATCCCGCAGGACCTCCACCGATAATGGCAACTTGGTATTTCATGGAATCAATGATTAATGGTTAGTGATTAGTGGTTAATTTGTGCGCAAGTTAATAAAACCCGTATTATCCGGCAAAAAAGAGTACTTCTTTCTTTCGGAGAATACACCGTAAAGAGGAAATAATTATCTTTGTCGTGCAGCATTTACAAAGAATGCCACGTCCAATGGACATAAATCAAATAATAACCAACATGAAAACGACTGACTTATTCCAACCCATCCTTCTGTTCGCTCTTTTTCTTTGCGGCTTGACAGCTTGTAGCAACGACGATGACCTTCGCCTCTCGCCCATGCAGGAAACTACTCTGGATGGAGATGCCTCTACCCTGCAGATAGACCTGACACGTAGTGACTGGCGCATTGCCTCCATCACCACCCTTGGCGGAACCACAATGGTAGACACCAACAACCGCCCCTTACAGTTGGAAGGCTTGGGAAGCCTTCACTTCCGCTGGTTTGACCTCACCCGCGAGAACGAAACCCGGCTCACACTAAAGACTGAAGATAATTTCGACGGAGAAGAACGCGGGCTTATCCTCAACCTTGAGATGAAGACGGGCTTCTACAAAGAACAAATCACCATACGGCAAGCGCCATGCGAAAATTTCTATCAGATAGAATCCATTGAATACAGCGTGGGAAATAATGACGGGGTGGAAGAAGCCGGGACGGAACCCGACAAGAGTACCTATAAAGATGAAACTATGGGCAACACAACCGGAAAGCATGACCATTATCCGTTCATCAACAAATGGACAGAATACGCATTCTTGCTCAACGACCACTCCAACGATGTCTTCAACTGGATAGACCCGAAGAAACGCAGCATCTGCCTGCCCGACCGTATAGAAGACGGAAAGGTGGTGATGGGGCAACAACAGCTATTCTTCCTTGCCCAAGGCAAGTACTACAAAGAAGACGAATTGAGATATAAACATTTTGAAATGGATATAGTGGGCATGAAATGGAACATATACACTTCAACCATCTACTACAAACGGCTTCAAGTGACATTCACCGCCACTCTTTCACGTCCCGGTAGCGATACAAAGAAGGTACTCAAGGGTAAATTCATGCAGAGATACCCTTATGACTGCTCGGAAATACATCACGAAGTAAAGGATTCTTTAGAAGATTAGAGTCCGGTGTCTGTCAGACAAGACTCCACCTCCTCCCTGCTCAATGCCGGAGCTTGCCCATCGGCAAGCTTGCGGCATACCAACCGACCGGCCGCCAGCGCTTCCACCTTTGTTGCAAATGGCAGGCGACCGCTCAAAGCAGGTATAAAAGGTTGATATATCAGGGTATCGGCTCCATGCAGCACCACGTAGCCGTAACCGCCTTCCACCTCCATCACCCGGCATTTCAACTCATTGCCACCGCCGGCAGTATGACCCGAACAGCAAGAAAGGCATACCGCCATCACAGCCGGTACACCTATCTTTATCATCATAAACATCAGCTTCATAAGTTCCGTTCAGTTATGGGGCGAATCAGACTTCCTCTTCCTCATCGGGCAGAAGTTCGTACACATCATCAAAGTAGCTGGTACCGCTTGTTCCCGTCAGCACAAAACCACGTTCGCCGGTAGAGAAACCAACGGCAGCCCTGCGCGAAGAAGCACCGGAAGGATAATTATGTACATCTGTAATGGGGGTAAAGTCGTCATCGGAATCGCCGTACCATAAGTCCTTGTCAGGGTCGTACAGCCAGTAGTCGCTGCTCAAGGAAGTGCTGTTACGTATTCCCGTAGCCACAAATCCCCTTCCACCGATGACGAAGGATACGGCTTCAGACCGTGTGATGGCGTAGTCATCGTCATAGTCATTGTCGGAGTCCGTATCGGCAATGTCACGCAATTGGGTCCAGTTGCTTCCGTCGAACTTCCAGAAATCCACCAGGTCGGTACTGTTGTTTCGCCCGCAACAGATGTAGGCCACCTCGTCGATGACGAATGCCGTACCGAAGTAGCGCTTCTCGCCTCCATACCCGCTCACCGCTTCCCATTGCGAACCTTCGGCTCCATTGGGATTGAAACGGTAAAAGTCCATCTTGTAGGCACTCTCGCTGCCGGTAGCGTCGCTGTTGCAGCCCGTACCGACATAGCCATATCCGCCTATACTGAAAGCCAGGGCACCGTCGCGCACCCCGCCTTTGAAGTCGTCTTTCCGTGTCCAGGCATCCGTGGCAGGGTCATACTCCCAGGTATCTGCCACACAGTAGGACGAGGAGCCGTCCTTCACGGAACCGGTCGTAATGTATCCCTTGCCATTCACGGCAAAGCCCACGGCAGCCTTGCGCCCGGCAACGGGCATGTCGGCACACTGCGTCCAGCTGTTCCGGCTCATGTCATACTCCCAAAGGTCGTTCAGGTAATCCTTGTTCGCTCCGTAGAAGCCACCACACAAATACCCATAATTGCCGATGGTGAAGCCGGAGGCATAAGCGCGGTACACACCGTTATAGCTGGCTTTCTTCATCCACTGCCCCTGAGTGTATTCATCCTCGTCCGTACAACTGCCGGCAATGCACACGATGGCCAGCAACATTATTCCTACCAATAGTCTGTTCATTGTTTATTGTTTTAAAGATTAATTTTTCATACCCCTCGTTCCCCTGAAGAGGAAGGAGAATAGTTTTAGTATCGGGATGCCGAAACTATTCCCCTCCTCTTTCAGAAGGGCGGAAGTTCTGCCCGCAAAAGTAAACCGCCGCAACCACACCGGCAAAAATAACCGACGAACAGTCCGAAATTCCCGTTAAACGCCTTTACCGATAAAAACCGTCCGAACGCCGATTTTTGTAGAAAGATATAAAAGTTTTGCCTTTCCTTTGCCGCCAACTAAAAGAACAGAAATGAAGAAATCATTGTACAGCTTATTCGCAGTCCTCGCTATCCTCTGCGCCTGCCAGGACGAGAACTCGCAGCTTGGAAAGAGCCTCGTGGAAAGCTCCTTCTATAATGTATACGCAGACACCTGCTCGGTAGACATCAGCACCATACTGCTGGACTCCATAGAAACCCGGGGCGACAGCATCTGCCAGCTGGGACATTACCGGAGCAGCTCTTGGGGAGAAGTATCCGCCACCTACTATGCCGAATACTCCACGTCCGACTTCACCCCCAACACAGACCACACCTATACCCTCGACTCCCTCGTACTGCAGATGATACCTTCGGGCCATTTCTGGGGAGATACCTTGACGCAACAGCGCATCTCCATCTACCGGCTGAAAAACCCCATCGTGCTGGACAACGACGAGGACCTTTACAACAGCACCGTACTCCCGACGGAAGATGCCCCACTCTTCAGCTTTGCCTTCACCCCCCGCCCGGGGCGGAAGAAGGAAGTAAGCGTCCGCCTGCCCGACTCATGGGGCCAACAACTGCTGAATGACCTCGTGGCCCAAGACGACTACTTCGATACCCAAGACAAGTTCAAGAAAAAATTCCCCGGACTGGTCTTTGTGCCCGAAAACGACGGGCAGTGTATCACCGGATTCATGGTGAACGACTCTGCCATGAGCATCAACCTCCACTACCAGGAAGTCTCCAACCAACGTACCGGACAAGTGCTGACTTTCAGCGTAAACACCGACTATGCCTATACCGGTATCCGGCACGACCCCACCGGCACCCACCTTGCCTCCCTGAAAAGCGGAATAGAGAACCTCGTCCACTCCGGCGACATGGGTTGCCTGGCCTATATGCAGGGATTGACGGGCTACTACAACCAACTGGAATTCCCCTACCTCAACAGCCTCGGAAGTGCCGGACAGATAGTCTCCATAGAGAGCGCCACACTCTACCTCTATCCTCTGGCCCGGAGCTACAACGAAGTAAGCCAGCTTCCCAATGACATCCGCCTTTATATCACGGACGAGAACAATGTGCTGGAGGACTATGTATACGGCAGCGACGGCGTAACCGTACAGACCGGCAACCTAACCATCGACGAGATGTACGGGAAAGAGACCTACTACTCCTTCGACCTCACCGAATTCATCCGCAACAACTACGGCACTTCGGGCATCAAGCGGCAGAAACTGCTGATGAGTCTGACAGACGAAGAAAGCACCACCACCTTCAACCAGGTCATCTTCACCAACGACCCCGAACAAGAAAACCAATGCAGATTAGACGTAAGATTCAAAATATACAACGAGCAATGAAACGCCATTACCGGATTCCCCTTCTGCTGTGCAGTCTGTGTACGGCAAGCCTCACCGCCGTGGCACAAAACACCACCAACCTGCCCACCTCCATGTACGGAGTGGGCGAACTGAGTGCCGGTGACGGCGGACGTTATGCCGGCATGGGCAACACGGGCATCGCCCTGAACCGTACCGGATTTCTGAACACGCTGAACCCCGCAGCCATCACCCGCATGGACACCGCCTGCTTCACGTTCGATGTGGGTGTATCTGCCTCATATGCCCGCTACTCCTTCCTGAGCGAACACAGCTCCAACTTCACCGGCAACCCCAACCGCATCAGCATGGGCTTCCGTGTCCTGCCGCGCTGGTATGCCCTTGTAGGTGCAGCACCATACAGCAGTGTGGGCTATGTCATCCAGACCGAAGAAGAGATAGAGGGAATGCCCGGCAACTACACCTACTCGCTCTTTGAGGGTACGGGCGGACTATACCGGTGCTACGTCACCAATGCCTTTGCACTGAGCAGGCAACTGTCGGTCGGCATCAACCTGGGGATGATAGTGGGCACAGTGACACAGAGCGAAACGCAGGAAAGCGCCATTGTAAAGTACGAATCCTCCAAACGGGCCTTTTATGCGGACTTCGGCATACATTACGAATGGGGTGCGACCGGACAACGGAAGTGGGCGGCAGGGCTGGTATTTGCTCCCTCCCTTCCCATCAGCCACGACAATACACTGACTTACAGCAACTCATCTACCAGCGAGAACCTCGATAAAGGATACCACAGCCGTACACAATATCTGCCCATGCACCTCGGCACCGGCCTCAGCATAACCACCGAACGCTGGGTGCTGACCGCCGACTACAACTACCTGGACTGGAGCCGCAACTCCTCCTCCTACACTTCCATGAAATACGAGAACCAGCACAAAGTGAACCTGGGAGGCAGCTACATTACCAAGCCACGTCTGGCACGTTCCACCGAGCTGATGGGCGGAATAGGTTTCGGCAACTCCTATATCAATCTGAAAGGCGGGAAGATGCAGTATCTGGAAGCCAGCGTAGGGGCGAGCTTCCCCATCCGGTACTCCTATCTCTCGCTGGGCGCCACGTGGCGGAAACAACTGAACTCACGCAGCAATCTGATGCAGGAAAGCCGGTTCAGTCTGAATCTGAACTTGACGTTCGGGGAAAGAATTTCGAGAGCAAAACTAAAGTAATACAAGGTTCCGGTTCACCACAGATTACACGGATTTTACACCGAATGATTATCATTTGTTGGATCTATATATGCAACGCGTTGCATATATAGATGCAGCACGCTGGAACTATAGATCCAACAAACAAAGTATATAGTATCTGAAAACGGGGTATTACAACACTGCCAGCCTGGACACATACCCTTTTACCCTTTCGCGGTAAGCATCGCCAATGGGGACATCCTTCTGCTCGATGAGCAGTGTGCTGCGCCCGATGGCGCTGATGCAGTCCATGCGGACAATAAAAGAACGGTGCACGCGGATAAATTCGTCCGCCGGAAGTTTTTCCTCCATGTACTTCATACTGCATAGGCTCAAGACAGGTTTGGAGGCACCCTTGCAGAAAATCTTGACGTAATCCCCCAAACCCTCTATGTAGTTTATCCGCTCCAGGTCGAGCCGCATGATGCGGTTGTCACACCGCATGTAAATCACCTTCGGAGCCTCTTCCAGACCTTGCCTGTGCTTGGAGTCGGACGTACCTGCATCTTGCAAAGAAAACCAGCGTGCCGCCTTGCTGACAGACTGGAAAAACGTGGAGAAATTGAGCCCGTCCATCAGATAGTCCAACGCATCCAGGCGGAAACACTCGGCAGCATACTTGTCGGTATCTGTAATGAAAATGACACGAGTGGACGAGGACAAGAGCCTGCAAAAATCCATTCCGTTGATTTCACCTTCTTCCACCGGATAGATGCCGACAAAATAAACTTCCACTTTTGTCTCATAATAATCCTTCAGCGCTTCAAGAGGATTGCCGTACTTTCCGTGCAAAGAGAGAAAAGGAACCTTGTCGATATACTCTTCCAACCTTCCGGCAATCTCCGGGTCTGCATGTAAAATGGCACAATTCAAATTCATGTTCGTTTCTTTTTTACATAATGGACGCTGCCATATCCGAAAAACTGCAAACAGAAGAGCTAAAATTAAGCTTTATTTATGATTCAAAGATTACCTGCATTTACAGAAAGACTAAATTATCAGGAAAATAAAGTGCTCACTATGAATAGTTTCAAAAAAATAAACTTATCTTTGTACGTACATCCTCACAAAAAAGTAAAGGCTATGAAACAACAGAAACTATTCCACCTCGTATTGTCCGCCATATTGATTGTCTGCACGACCGGCTGTTATGATAAAGACGAAATTAAAGATGCTGAAAAATATCTGTTCAAAGATATTCAATACTCTTTTGAAGAAGAAGGGGATGGATTCAGTACCTATGATGTAGAACTCCTGCCTTTCATCATGGAAAACAATTTGAACAGCAGTATTACCACCACAAACTCCCCCTTTGAAGACACATGGCAGGAAACCACCTTCCAAAGCAACGACCCCGGAGCATTTGCATGGATGGGGGAAGAAGACATATTCGTCAATGCCCCTTACATGTTTGGAGATGAACTATCGTTAAGCGGGACAACAATAAAATATGGCAGCGAAACAACAAAAGCCAAAGGTCCAAACAGCAGTACTTCCACCATCAGCATACCACCTCACTGTCGGCTCATCATAAAAGGAACACTACACTACAGCAAGCTTGTAGCTACCTATACGCTGACATTCGTAGGTGAATATACAAAAACGGAAAAACAGATAAAGGGAAAGTTCATACAAACAACTCCGGAAAGCTACACAGGAGACATTACCATGAAACCGATAACGGCAGATTAAAACGGAATCACATACGTGGGCACACCATATTGCTCATCCTCTCCGTTCCTCCATCAACCGGATGAATTCCTCCTCTTTGACCGGAAACAATACCTCGCACTTACCCGCTCCATACTTCACCAGTACGTAGCGCATTACTGCAAACCGTCCTATCTGCATGGAAGAGGCACGCTCCACGGAAATGACATCCTTCAGCAGAATCTCCTTGCTGCGCGAGAAGCGGCCGAAATACAATTTCAGCTTCCCGTCCGGAGTCACCGTATAGGTAGTATGAATCAGCTTCTCGATGACAACTATCAGCCAAAGCATGAAAAGCGCCGCAGGCAGCACGTATTTATCCCACAACATATAAATGGCAAGACCACTTATCAGAGCCAGAAACAAAAACTGCCCTACAGCAATACGGGCATGAAAGATTCTATTCATTCTATCGGATTTTTGCCGCTAAGGTAGGTCTTTTTACGAATAAATCCCTACGGAATGAACAAGGAATGTACTTATTTTGTAGTTTTGCAGCGATAAACACTAAATCCTATGGTAAGAAAGTTCGATTTCCTCGTTATCGGCTCCGGGCTTGCCGGTATGAGTTTTGCGCTGAAAGTGGCGCACAAGGGGACAGTAGCCCTTATCTGCAAGGCAGGTCTGGAAGAAGCAAATACCTATTTTGCACAAGGAGGTATCGCTTCCGTCACCAATCCGGCTGTGGACAACTTCGAGAAGCACATCGAGGACACCATGATTGCAGGTGACTGGATAAGCGACCGCGAAGCCGTAGAGAAGGTGGTGCGCAATGCTCCCGAACAAATCAAGGAGCTCATTAAATGGGGAGTGAACTTCGACAAAAAGGAGGACGGAGAGTTTGACCTGCACAAAGAAGGCGGCCACTCCGAATTCCGCATCCTCCACCATAAGGACAATACGGGTGCAGAGATACAGACCAGCCTCATCGAAGCTGTGAAGCAACACCCCAACATCACCGTACTGACCGACCACTATGCTGTGGAAATCATTACCCAGCATCACCAGGGAATCATCGTTACCCGCCATACCCCCGGCATCAAGTGCTACGGTGCCTACGTGCTGAACGAAGCGACGGGCGAGGTGGATACCTTCCTTTCCAAAGTCACCATCATGGCAACGGGCGGTTGCGAAGCCGTTTACCGCCATACCACCAACCCGCTGGTAGCCACGGGAGACGGCATTGCCATGGTCTACCGTGCCAAGGGAGCAGTGAAAGACATGGAATTCATCCAGTTCCATCCCACAGCCCTTTTCCATCCGGGAGACCGCCCCTCGTTCCTCATCACCGAAGCCATGCGTGGTTATGGCGGCGTGCTGCGCACCAAAGACGGAAAAGAATTCATGCAGAAGTACGACCCGCGACTCTCACTGGCCCCGCGTGACATCGTGGCGCGTGCCATCGACAACGAAATGAAACAGCGCGGTGAAGACCATGTGTATCTGGACGTCACACACAAAGACCCCGAAGAAACCAAGAAGCATTTCCCGAACATATACAAGAAATGCCTCAGCATCGGTATCGACATCACAAAGGAATACATACCGGTAGCCCCCGCCGCCCATTACCTCTGCGGAGGCATCACGGTGGATTTGGACGGACAGAGCAGCATCCGCCGTCTGTACGCCATCGGCGAATGTTCGTGCACCGGACTGCATGGCGGCAACCGTCTGGCAAGCAACTCACTGATTGAAGCCGTGGTTTATGCCGACGCGGCAGCCAAACACGCGCTGAGCGTACTGGAACGTTATGACTTCAACGAAGACATCCCCGAATGGAACGACGAAGGTACCATCTCCACCGAAGAACGTGTCCTCATCACACAAAGCATGAAGGAAGTGAACCAGATTATGGAGGCATACGTAGGCATTGTCCGCAGCAATACCCGGTTGACACGTGCCTGGAACCGACTGGACATACTTTACGAGGAGACAGAAGCACTCTTCAAGCGTAGCAAGGCTACCCGAGAGCTGTGCGAACTGCGCAACATGATAAACGTAGGATACCTGATAACAAAGCAAGCCATGGAACGCAAGGAAAGCCGCGGACTGCACTACACGATAGACTATCCGCACGTCGGGAAGTAACTAAAGTAAAACTCGCGCCACTATACTGGCACGGAAAACGAACATGGTCATTTAAACAAAGCGCCCGGATGCTCTGAAGAAAGCATCCGGGCGTTTCCCGTTATCCATACCTGCACAAGCAGGAGACATTATCAATAGTTTGACTTCTTTACTTCGAAGTAAGCCTGCGGATGCAAGCAAGCCGGACATACCTGAGGAGCTTCCTTACCGGTGTAGATGAAACCACAGTTGCGGCACTGCCATACCACTTCACCTTCCTTGGCAAATACGCTGGCAGTCTCTATATTCTGGATAAAAGCGCGATAACGTTCTTCGTGTCCCTTTTCGGCAATGGCGATGTTACGGTACATAAGAGCAATTTCGGGGAAACCTTCTTCGTCTGCAATATCAGCAAACTTAGGATAATCCAATGACCACTCTTCGTGTTCGCCGGCAGCAGCTTCCTGAAGATTTTCCAGGGTAGTGCCAATAACACCTGCAGGATAAGAAGCGGTGATTTCTACCATACCGCCTTCCAACCACTTGAACATACGTTTAGCGTGTTCCTTTTCCTGGTCAGCCGTTTCTGTGAAAATAGCGGCGATTTGTTCGTAACCTTCTTTCTTGGCTACACTTGCAAAATAAGTGTAACGCATTCTTGCTTGTGATTCACCAGCGAATGAAGTCAGCAGATTCTTCTCAGTCTGAGTTCCTTTAACACTTTTAGCCATAGTCTCTTTTTTTATTAGTTAATATAATTACGTATAAATGTCGTTCGTACTGTTCGTAAACAACACAAAATTACGAATTTAGTTTGAAATAACCACACTTCTGCCCCATCGGATTCATCTATCGTCTTATAGAAAGAATCTATCTTCACCGATAATCCGAAAAGGCATTTTAGCATAATTAATAGCACATATCTGATAAGGAAAACAAAATACATCACAGTTGTGTTCACTAATATCCATTATTTTATCTACTTTTGCAGGCAATTTGCAATATATACATTACATTCTGTATAAAAAAACGTATAAAAAAGTAGATTATAATGAAAGCGTTCGGATTCAGACCAAAGCTATACACGGCTTTAAAAAATTACTCTAAAGAACTGTTCATGGCAGACCTGATGGCAGGTATCATTGTAGGTATCGTTGCCCTCCCGCTTGCCATTGCATTCGGTATCGCCTCCGGCGTATCACCGGAGAAAGGTATCATTACGGCTATCATAGCCGGTTTCATCATCTCTCTGATGGGTGGAAGCAAGGTACAGATTGGAGGACCGACCGGTGCGTTCATCGTCATTATCTATGGCATCATCCAGCAATACGGTGAATCGGGGCTGATTGTCGCCACACTGATGGCAGGCGTACTGCTTATTCTGCTGGGAGTTTTCAAGCTGGGAGCTGTCATTAAGTTTATCCCCTATCCCATCATCGTAGGTTTTACAAGCGGTATTGCCGTCACCATCTTCACCACGCAGATTGCCGACATTTTCGGGTTGACGTTCGGAGGAGAGAAAGTTCCGGGAGACTTTGTAGGAAAATGGATGATTTATTTCCGACATTTCGATACCGTTAACTGGTGGAACACGATTGTAAGTATTGTCAGTATCTTCATCATTGCCATTACACCGCGGTTCTCGAAGAAGATACCGGGGTCACTTATTGCCATCATCGTGGTGACAGTGGCAGTCTGGCTGATGAAAGTATATGGAGGCATTGACTGTATCGATACCATCGGCGACCGTTTCAGCATCCGTGCCGAACTGCCGGATGCCGTGATGCCTGCCTTGGATTGGGAAGCGATAAAGAACTTGTTCCCCGTAGCCATTACAATCGCTGTACTGGGTGCCATCGAATCTTTGCTGTCTGCCACCGTAGCTGATGGTGTGATAGGCGACAAACACGATTCCAACACGGAACTGATAGCACAAGGTGTTGCCAACATGGCTACCCCGCTGTTTGGCGGTATCCCTGCCACCGGAGCCATCGCGCGTACCATGGCAAACATCAACAACGGAGGAAAAACTCCCGTAGCAGGTATGGTTCATGCAGTGGTGTTGCTGCTTATCCTACTGTTTCTCATGCCACTGGCACAGTATATACCAATGGCCTGCCTGGCGGGTGTACTGGTCATAGTATCCTATAACATGAGCGGTTGGCGTACGTTCAAGGCATTATTGAAGAATCCTAAATCGGATGTCACGGTACTGCTGATTACTTTCTTCCTGACCGTCATCTTCGACCTGACTATTGCCATTGAAGTAGGTCTGGTGATTGCCTGCGTGCTGTTTATGCGCCGCGTCATGGAGACTACCGAAATATCCGTCATCAAAGATGAAATAGACCCGAATGCAGAATCGGACATTGCAAGCAATGACGAGCACCTAATAATCCCCGAGGATGTGGAAGTATATGAAATAAACGGTCCTTACTTCTTCGGCATCGCCACCAAATTCGAAGAAATCATGGCGCGGCTGGGCGACCGCCCCAAAGTGCGCATCATCCGCATGCGTAAAGTTCCGTTCATCGATTCTACCGGTATCCACAACTTGACAAGCCTTTGTGAGATGTCCCAAAAGGAAAAAATAACCATTGTGCTCTCCGGTGTCAATGAAAAGGTACATAAGGTACTGGAAAAATCGGGCTTCTATGAGCTGTTGGGCGAAGAAAATATCTGTCCGAACATAAATGTGGCACTGGAAAGGGCCAAAATAATTATCCAACACTAATCCCGGCATGGCACGAAAAAAAAAGAAACAATCGCAAGGCGTCTATTATCTTATATTGTTTATATGTGCGGTCTGCCTTGCCTATGAACCCGTTGCAAAGATACTTTCGGATGCCAGGCAAAAGAGTTCTACGCCTGCCAAGATAGAACTCACGGCAGGCACACGCCTTGAAATACCGGCAAAGCTGAAGAACGTCTCCGAACAGATTCTCCAGCGGAAAGGCTACACAGTATCCTACAACAAGGATTTAAAGATACCCAATTGGGTAGCCTGGGAACTCACTCCCGAAAAACTGGTGGAGCGTGAAAGCCGTACAGACAAGTTCTTGCCCGACCCCGACCTGCCTGAGCACGAGGCAGTAACCACCGATGACTACAAAGGAGCCGGCATGGACCGCGGACATATGTGTCCGGCCGGTGACAACCGCTGGCACTGGAAAGCCATGCAAGAGAGCTTCTACATGACAAACATTTGCCCGCAGAACCACAATCTAAACCGTGGCGACTGGAAAGAACTGGAAGAGTCATGCCGCCGTTGGGCACAAGAAGAAGGCAAGATATACATTGTATGCGGTCCTATTCTCTATGACCAACGTCACCGTACCATTGGTAAGAAGCACAAAATTACAGTGCCCGAAGCATTCTTCAAGGTCGTTCTGTGTGCAGACAGCAATCCCCCCAAAGCCATCGGCTTCATTTATAAGAATGCATCAGGCAATCATTCATTGGACAGCTACGTCAATACAGTGGACGAAGTGGAACGTATTACAGGTATCGACTTCTTCCCCGCCCTTCCGGATGAAATAGAAGAGAAGGTGGAAGCCGAATATGACTTGAAACTGTGGTAAAGGAGCTATTCCTTTACCCAGGCATCTACAATCTCGGCTACATAAACCCGGTGCAATCCACCGTGGTCACCGCCATACCAACGCTCGTAGACGGAATGGTCGAGAAAGAGTTCTTCTTTCATATCGGTAATGAAAAGCTTGCGGCACTCCAATCCCAGGCGGTCCTGCTCAAAGAGAATGTTTCCCCGCTCGGTAACGATAGGATTCAGACCAGTTTCCTTTACCTTATCCACTTCCCTACCCGATTTACTGCCACAAAGGTTGTAAATGCTCCGGTTTTCCTTTCCTAAAAAAGAAAGGGTGAAATATTCGTTCTCCTCCATAAACTCATACGTATAGCGCTCGGAACGAATAAAGACAAACACCACCGGCTTGTTCCAAAGCCAGCCAATACCTCCCCAACTGGCAGTCATGGTGTTGAAATGTTCTTTACTGCCTGCCGTAACCAGCATCCACTCTTTGCCTATCACTTCGAAGAAGTTCTCGCTTAAATCTTTAATTGCTATTGATTTCATAAGTATATTATTAATAAGAAACACTTACCGGTATACCCGTTTCACGTATCCGTTCCGCAATGCGATCCAGTTCCTCGCGGGTGGCCTTCTGCAAATCATGGTCGGGCGTTTCACGGTCGATGGTATAAATCATCACTTGGCGGGGAGCAATCTCCTTGACAGCTTCCAGCCAGGGAAGAACAAATTTATCGGATGTATTATCCATATCTTGTCCTTTATAACTTCCTTTGAGAAACATGGTCTGGATAATGCAGTTCCCTTTGAACGCTTTCATCCCTTCTATAATCTCCCGGATGGAGTAATGTCCGGTAGGACGGTCAAGTACACGGACATACTCTTCATCCACCGTATCCAGTTTAAGGATGTTGTTGTCAATCTTGTTCAAAGCCTCGAATACGGCAGGACGATGAATAAAGGTAGAATTGCTCAGTACGCTCACCTTTGCATTCGGAAAATACTTGTCGCGCAAGGCAAGTGTATCTTCTATGATTTCGGGGAAACGGGGATGTGCCGTCGGTTCTCCATTACCGGCAAAAGTCAGTACATCCGGTGTAGGTCCGTTTTGCTGCATGTCCCGCAGACGGGCTTCAAGGGCCGAACGGACTTCTTCGCGCGTAGGCAACGGCTGTTTGGGACGATGGTCGGCATTGAAGCCACATTCACAGTAAATACAGTCGAAAGTGCATACTTTGCCGTCTGCCGGCAATAAATTTATTCCCAAAGATACTCCCAGACGGCGAGAATGAACGGGACCGAATATGGGAGATGGATAAATGACAGTCATACTATTTACGATTTGACGATTTACGGTTTGATTAATGCTTAAACAATCTTACCGCTCCAAAGTTAAGTGAAAACTATGGTATCTGGCAATGTTCGGCTTGCAAAAGTTTACCCATAAAAGAAAATATTCCCTTTATAAAGCATACATCTCATGTTAAAAAAGTAAATCATACATTACATTTTATCTATTTTACTTGTTTATATGTAAAGTATACATTACATTTGCAGATAACATCTAAATGCATAGTATTATGAGAAAGAACTATTTATTTCCAACCACTTTCAGAAAGATAGGTTGGTGTTTATTTGTCCCATTCGCCATCACGTCCTTCATCTGCCTTTTCGACGGCAGCAATGAAGATTGGTTGAAGGTAAACGCGTTGTCAGTAATTCCCTGGGGTATTATCAAGAACTCTTTATTCGACGAGTTGAGTATGATAGGGCTTACGGTTTCACTCTTGTTCATAGCTTTCTCAAAAGAAAAGGACGAAGATGAATGCATTGCCAATATTCGTTCAAACTCTCTTATCTGGGCTACCATAACAGCGTATTCCCTACTGATAGTATGCACTATGCTGATTTATGACATGCAATATCTTAATTTTGTATTTATAGACTTGTTCATGATATTGTTTCTGTTCATCATAAAGTACAACATTGAACTTTATAAATTTAGGAGGAGCAACAATGACTAATACATTAAGGGTAGAAAGAGCCATCAAGCATATGACCCAACAGCAATTGGCTGAAGCCATAGGAGTGAGCCGGCAAACCATCAATGCCATAGAATCGGGAAAGTATGTCCCTTCCACCTTGCTGTCATTGAAAATATCAGAGATATTCGGAAAGACTGTAAATGAAATTTTCATGTTGGAAGAAAGTGACAGATAAAGAGAAGACTCTAAAAAACTGTTTTAATTTTATTTTTCAGGTTGCCTCAGAAGAAAACTGAAATAAAATTAAAACAGTTTCTAAAACTTGATACGCAGTTGCATCTGCAAGTCCGCTTTCCTATTTCCCGGTATCTCATCATTGCCCGAACCAATCGTCTCCCTATCCTGATAAACCGTCTGTCCGAATTTGGCAAGAAACATGAAGTTCTTACTCAAATCATATCGCAGATGAGCGGAGTAACGGAACCCTTTGCCATAGAAGGAAGGGGTATAGAAAGTATATAACAATCCACGCTCGGAGGCGTAAACACGCGAATCGTAATCGTCCGTATGAAACCAGGTTCCCTGCACGGAAACTGACAGAGGGAAGGGGAAAGTGTACGAGCAAAGTTGAGTACACTGATAACCTTGCCGTCTATCAAAGCGATACCCTTTCCCATCCTGCTGACGGAAGTGGTTATAATCTATTGTAGTACGAAAGATATATCTTCCCGGCATATAGGTCAGCCGATAACGGAGTTTATGGTGATAGATAGGTTCGATAACTGCACCGCTTGTACCCGTCACGTCTCTTTCTTTCTGTTTGTACCGATAATTAAAATACATCGAAAGGCTCTTTCGAGGAGTATAAGTAACCTGAAACATGGCATCCACTCCCTTTGAGGGCTTACTTATACGGTATTTCCACCAAGGAAAAGAAAACATATCCAATGAAGCGAAAAACTTCCACCGGGCGAAAGGTGTGGCCTCTGCTGCCAGATACCATCCGTTCTCATTCTGCGGCATACTGCTTTCGCCAAAGGAACGCCCAAACAAAGTCCAATAATCATATGAATAATACCGGTGAACAAGTAGCAGATGATAATCGGAAGAAAGATTATACTTCAGCCGGTTCAGCAACGCATAGCCTTTACTGCCGGTTGCCGCCTCCCCCACCCACACCAAACGGCCCAGACGATACCTATAATCCATGCCCACGTTATAGAAATTACTTCCATGAAGATTGTACTTTGCATACTTGTTCAACCGAGGCTTGTAAGGACGGTCGAAAAAATAGTAAATCCCCGTCACTCCCACCTTCAGAGAGTTCTTTTCATAGGTCATGTTTCCACCTATTACCTGCAAGGCAAAGGCATTCATTTTATCTGCCTCCTTCTGCGTGCGATGCAACCCTGTCTTGTAAATGGAAATTATCTCGCCATCCTCCACCACACCGTCCATGGAGCGATGCGAATAGAAAGCCGAAATATCCAAGTAAGGCAATACTCCCACCGTTGCCGCCACTCCCCGGAAATAATTGTACTCATCAGTAGAACTATGCTTACGGATGCCTCCGGTACGATATTCTGTTGTAGACATAGAGAATGTTTTTCCTAAACGAAAATCCGTACTAAGTACCAGTCCCTGCCCGAAGCTCAGACGGTAATTGCCCAATGCCAAAGCCTTCAGCCGCCCCAGATTCTTTATCAGAAAATAGAAAGAATAGTAATCATAGCCTTTTCTGTTGTGCAGGGCAAAGAAGGGTTCTCCGGCATCCTTCTCTCCCGTCACGCCTATTTGGAGATAATCTCCATAATGAAAATTATAGCGCAAAGAATGGTAAAGGGAAGGTCCCAGGTAATTCTTCTCATATCCTTTACGGATATAGAACGGTACATCCAAACGTGCCAATGTTTCGTGTTTCCCGTATTTCAGTATAGATTTTAAAGCAGGATACCCCCTACCCGCTTTCACTGCCCGCACACAGACAAAGGGCAGCAGTAGGTCGATGGTACGTTTATCCATCTCCTCCACCAGTTGCAATTCATAAATGGTCTGCATCTGTCCGTATATATAGACATAAGCCAGAAGATTCTCTATCTGTATATCCGTAAGAAAAGGAAACTGCTCCAATTGCTGTTTAGTGGCGGCATTGAGGTTGACAGGCTCTTGCAGACGTCGGGACAACTCCTCCAATTCATCTTCCCAACCGTATTCTTCCTCATTCCCGATGGAAAGTTGTTCCAAATTTTCTTCCAAAAGAAGTAAAGGCTGTTCTTTCTGAAGGCCGGATATATTTTGAGCTTCAAGCATAGGAGTCATTGACAGCATACTTACAAAAACTCCTATCTTGAGTAATTCCATTAATAGTAGGTCACTTTCATGTTTTGGGAAGCGAAGTTACCTTAAATAAGTTAATTGAGCAAGGAAAAATCAACATGATGCAACAACATTACACAGAATGGTGTACTTTTGCAACATGAACGCAAGGCTTAACATAGTAATACTCATCATGTTTCTTTCTCTCGGAAGCCTGAAATGTTTTGCACAGCAGCAACCACAGTCTGCTGCGCAAAAGAGTGTCTATCTTACTCCCATGTGCGTTTACGAAGGAGATACCATCCCTTATGTCAAGCTCCCCACTGTCTACATCTTCAAGCCGCTTAAATTCAAGAACAAGCGCGACATGAACAAGTACTACAAACTCATTCGTGACGTAAAGAAGGTACTTCCCATCTCCAAGGAGATTAACCGTGCCATCATTGAAACCTACGAATACATGATGACCCTGCCCACCGAGAAAGCCCGCCAGAAACACATGAAAGCAGTAGAGAAAAGCTTGAAGGAGCAATACACTCCCCGCATGAAGAAACTTACCTTTGCCCAAGGCAAACTGTTAATAAAACTGGTAGACCGACAGACCAACTCCACCGGATATGAACTGGTAAAAGCTTTTATGGGCCCTTTCAAAGCCGGTTTCTACCAGACTTTTGCCGCACTCTTCGGCGCCAGTCTAAAAAAACAATACGACCCTATGGGAGACGATGCATTGACCGAACGGGTGATATTGATGGTAGAAAGCGGACAATTATAAACTGATGTTTATTCCCGCCTTGCGTGCCTGCGAATGTTGAAATTGGCGTTTCACATTATATGTCTTTCCGTCTTTGACGAACTTAGAACCGGTCTGCTTGAACCAGAAGTCCACTTTATTTTCCACACAAATTCTGCGAAGGTCCATCACCCATTCAAAATCACAAGGGCGGGCTTCGTAACCGGATTCTCCCCCTGCAACTATCTGTTCAATCCATTCGCCAACAGCATAAGTACTTAAATCTATCCTTTCCAGCAGCGGTTCACAGATTATTATCTTATGCTTTATAGGAGCCCTCTTATAAATGGGCAAGCGATAATCGGCGCAAGCCTGGTTTTCAACCGTACAGCAGATGGTTACATTATCGTATCCGTCTCCCCAATCATTGGGCAGACAGTCAGAAAAACGGTCTATACGCTTGGTAATCATCATAAAATGCAGGTCACTGCGACAACGAATCATCTCCCATGCTTCGGCCCGCCATTTGTCAGCATCTTCCACAAAGAAATCGGAAGTAAAGCAGGTGTAGACAAATGTTCCAGGTGGTATCTTGAATTCTCCGTTACGCTTTTTACGCAAAGGCAGGTCAAAGTTTTTTGTCCGCACCACCACCGAACTGTCCACCTCTCGCCGGGCATCACCACGATAAACATAACAATGCTTGCAACCTGCACTCAATTTATGGCAACCATGCCATAAGTTCCACATCATCGACTTCGCAACAATACCGTTCATTCAAACAAAAAACTTATCGTTAACACCATGTTGAAAACTATGTTAGCAACATAAATAATCAGTTATTAAACAATTGATATTAAGCTATATATTCAGTTAATAACAGAATGAACAATTGTTTATTACTACCTATTCGGGTTGTACCTCTCCTGCCATCGGAAGCTCTTTCCAACCTTCACCAAATGCATCATAAGCATCGGTAACCACTACAAAAGCCTTTGGGTCTACTTCCCTTATCTTCTGCTTGATACCTACCACTTCCTTGTAACTCACCACAAGAAACAGCATTTCCTTGTCTACATTGGTATAAAGACCACTACTTTTGATGCAAGTGGCTGTACGGTCCAAATCTTTAAGAATATAGTCGTGCAAAGCGGTAAGGCGCATATCACTGATGACAAACAGTATCTTGTCATTCTTCTCCCCATTTATCACATAGGCCAATACCCTTGAAGTGACAAAAATAGCTATCAGTGAATAGAAAGACAAATGCCACGAAGGTTGTGTAGCATCATCCGGATTTCCGATACCGAAACCGATAACCAATAGGCCGAATCCCACCACAATACCATCTACCAGCAGTATCGCCTTTGAAAAACGTATATGGCAATATTTCTGCAATATCATCGCCACAATATCCGTACCTCCTGTAGTAGCCCGGCTACGCACTACAATACCACAGCCTATACCGATAACCACCGCACCAATCACAGAAGTCAGCATCAAATGGTCGGACATATTCAGACTGCCACCCAGCAACTGTGTAGGGTCCAACTGATGGAGCGCTTCTTCAGAAGGATAGGAGAGGAGAGACAGCACATTCATGGCAAGCGGAGTGAATAGTGCCGCCACGATAGTACGTGCTCCCAATTTTGCTCCCAGTACCAGCACGGAAATGATAAGCAAAGGAATATCAAACATATAACCGAAAGTACCTACCTGAATAGAAGGGAACAGATTATGAAGCACAATACTAGCTCCATACACCCCGCCAGGAACAAGATTATAAGGATTGATAAAGTAAACAAAACCTGCTGCCAGAATAGTACAACCTACAAAAATGCCTATCCATGAAGATATTATCTTTTTCATATCGATATGATTTATATATATTCAGCAAATATACAAAAAATAAGAAAAGACACCAACTGTACAGCAAGTTTTCCACATACAACCGATATGTGTTGAATACATGGTTAACAAAAAGGATAGATTAGGAGATAAAGCATTAATTTACAATGAATAAAGTGGTTGATTTTTATAATCAACCACTGTTCATAAAATCTCTCATCATACCTATATAGCTCCAACAAACCCGATATATTGACAGCTTATTAACAGCCCTGTTATTATCTCAGTTTCTTGAATAAATCCCAAATAACAATACCCGCCGTAACCGATACATTCAACGAATGCTTTGTGCCGTATTGAGGAATTTCAATGCAACCGTGCGAATGGTCAATCACTTCTTGTTGAACACCCTTCACTTCATTTCCCATTACCACAGCATACTTTTTAGTCTTGTCCAGCACCAGTTCGTCCAGCATCACACTACCTTCCGCCTGCTCTACAGAATAAACGATGTATCCCTCGGATTTTAGGTTATCAACAGCTTCAACAGAGTTATCAACATATTTCCAATCTACGGTAAATTCCGCTCCCAAAGCTGTTTTGTGCATCTCCGGATGGGGTGGGATAGCTGTAATGCCACAAAGATAAATGCACTCGATGCGGAAAGCATCCGAAGTACGGAAAACGGAACCTATATTATGGAGACTGCGGATATTATCCAATACCACTACCAAAGGCAGTTTTTCGGCTTCCTTAAATTCCTCTACACTAATACGATTCAGTTCAGTTATCTTCAGTTTACGCATGACAATATACTTTTAAATCTCCCCGCAAAGATACTTTTTTCCGTTTATATCCCGGTTAATAACCGTTGAAAAGGTGTCAATACAATAGGGAAACAATTTTAAAAATAATCCTTGCATTATTCAAAGGTCTGCATATTACAGCAGTGAAACGAACAAACCAAAAAAGTTAAGGAGAATTTTCCAGGCTTCATTCAACATATTTTTCAGCCTAGTTTCATCGGTTTATAACTCTAAAGTTATTAACTTTGCATATTATTAACAACATGTTAATGCTGTTTAGCAGAAGTCTTATTATCAACGGATAAACTTAAAAACCCCGGTTTATAAGCATAAGAGTAAAATTCAGCTTGATACTAATAACTTCATAGGCAAGAAAAATCGTATTTATTTGTCCACACTGTTAACAGTCTATCATCACTATCAAAGGATTTTTAAAGAAGAAAGAGAAATTAAAAAATATAATTATGGATAATCTTATAGAAGCTATCAAGCAGCTGAAGAAGGAGAAGAACGCAATCATTCTGGGACACTACTACCAGAAAGGTGAAATACAAGATATAGCCGATTACGTGGGCGACAGTCTGGCTTTGGCACAATGGGCGGCCCGGACGGAGGCGGACATCATCGTGATGTGCGGTGTGCATTTCATGGGAGAAACGGCAAAGGTGCTTTGTCCCGACAAGAAGGTGCTGGTGCCCGATATGGCGGCAGGCTGTTCGTTGGCAGACAGTTGTCCGGCAGACAAATTCAGTCAGTTTGTCAAAGAGCATCCCGGATATACGGTGATATCCTATGTGAACACAACGGCTGCCGTAAAGGCGGTGACCGATGTGGTGGTAACTTCTACCAATGCAAAGCAGATTGTGGAAAGCTTCCCCAAAGATGAGAAAATAATCTTTGGCCCAGACCGGAACTTGGGTAATTATATCAACTCCATTACCGGAAGAAATATGTTATTATGGGATGGCGCATGCCATGTACACGAGGAATTCTCGGTTGAAAAGATTGTTGAAATAAAACGGCAGCATCCCGATGCGGTGGTACTGGCACATCCCGAATGCAAGAGTACAGTCTTGAAACTGGCCGATGTGGTAGGCTCTACGGCAGCTTTGCTGAAGTATGCAGTGGCACATCCCGAAAAGAGCTACATTGTAGCTACCGAAAGCGGTATCCTGCACGAGATGCAGAAACAATGCCCGCAGACAACATTTATTCCGGCTCCTCCCAACGACAGCACTTGTGCCTGCAATGAATGCAGTTACATGCGGTTGAATACACTGGAAAAGCTTTATGATTGTTTGAAAAACGAATCACCAGAAATAAAGGTGGATGCTGAGATTGCAGAAAAAGCAGTGAAACCGATTAAGAGGATGTTGGAAATATCGGCTCAACTGGGATTATAATGTGCTGATATACTAATGTGCTAATTGGCTGTGCTGTCACGTCGAAAGGTCATTAGCACATTGGCATATCATTACATCAAAAACATTATCTCGTTAAGAACTTACACAACTTGTTAGTGGCCACTGCTCGGTGACTGATTTTATTTTTCAGTTCATTCCCCATTTCGGCAAAAGTCTGTGTATATCCTTCGGGAATGAATATGGGATCATAACCGAATCCAGAAGTACCTTTTCTGTTTTTTGTGATTTCTCCTTTCACGATGCCCTCAAACAGATGTTCCTTTCCGTCGATGATAAGTACAAATACGGTACGGAATTGTGCTTTCCGGTTCTCGATGCCCTCCATATCTTTCAGTAACTTCTTCATATTTGCTTCCGAATTGTGTGCATCGCCGGCATAACGGGCAGAATGTACACCCGGTGCCCCACCAAGGGCCTCCACTTCCAAACCGGTATCATCGGCAAAACAGTCCAGATGATAGTTATCGAAGATATATCTTGCTTTCAGTAAAGCATTTCCTTCAAGTGTGTCTGCAGTTTCCGGAATGTCAGTATCGCATTTGATATCCTTCATGCTGAGAAGTTCGACCTTCTCTCCCAAAATGGCAGTCACTTCTTCCAGTTTGTGTGAATTGTTGGTGGCAAATACAAATTTCTTTCTCATATTATGTTCTCCTTATACTTGTGGCTTATACAAGTCCCTATTTCACTTTTAACCGGTCGAAACCTTCTCCGTATACACCGATGACGGAACTTTGGGAAATGAAAGCGTTCGGATCTATATCTTTCACCATTCGGAATATTTCTACCGATTGACGTTTGTAGGCAAGCACGACCAGCACCTTCACGTTGTGTTTACTGTACCAGCCGATACCGTCGAGTACCGTTACACCGCGATGGGTTTCTTTGGTGATGCGATCGGCAATCCTTTCATATTCTTTGGAGAAAATAAAGAATTGAACAGATTGCCGGGTGCTGTTGACAATGTAATCCAGTACAAACCCGATGACAAACAAAGTTACAAAACCAAATATCACACGTCTCCAGTCATGAAATACCACGTAGCAGGAACTGATGATGATGAAGTCACAGGCCATTATCATGCGTCCCAGTGTGACATCCTTGTATTTGTGGATGATGGCTGCAATAATATCCGTACCTCCCGTGCTACCGTTACAGTTGAATACGATGCCCAGGCCGGCACCGCACATTGCAGCACCTATCAGACAAGCCATGAAGTCTTGTCCTTCGCCCAGCAGTTGGGGAGGGACACCATCGGGACCATTCACCAACAGCTGGAAAAACCATAGAAAAAAGGTCAGTCCGAAGATGGCAAACGTGGTCTTGATACTGAACTTCGGTCCGAGTATCTTGATGGCAAAAGTCATCAGTACGGCATTGATGATGAAGTATGACCACTGGATGGGAAATCCAGTGGCATAATAGATGATGGCACCAATACCGGTAGTACCTCCGGTCGTAATCTGGTAAGGGATGAGGAAAGCTGCCCATCCCAATGCATAGCTGATGAGCCCCAAAGTGATGAAGATATAATCCTTCAGTTCTCTCGTCACTTCCGCTTTGGTTGGTTTTGTAATTTGCATATCTGTTATTTAACAACGATGTTCACAATCTTCTTTGGTACTACGATTACTTTGGCAATGGTCTTGCCTTCTATCCATTTTTCAGAGCGTTCGTCGGCCAATACAGCAGTCTGGATGGCATCCGATGCTGCATCTGCGGGGAATTCCATGTTGAACCGTGCCTTTCCATTGAAGGAAATGGTGTAGTTGACCGTATCTTCCACCAGGTATTCTTCGTTGCATACCGGCCACTTGGCATCGCATACAGAACCTGCATTGTCCAGAGTCTCCCACAATTCTTCGCATACATGCGGAGCAAAGGGAGCCAGAACGATGATGAACTGGTTCAGAATTTCCTTCTTGCTGCATTTCATCCCGAACAACTCGTTTACACAAATCATGAAAGCACTGATACTTGTGTTGTAAGAGAATTGCTCAATGTCTCCCGTCACTTTCTTAATCAGTTTGTGGAGGGATTTCAGTTCTTCCTTGGTGGCAGGTTCATCTGTTACCAGATAATTGTCGTTGCGGTCGTAGAACAGTGACCAGAACTTCTTGATGAAGCGGTGTACACCGTCTATTCCGTTTGTATCCCATGGCTTTGATTGTTCTACCGGGCCGAGGAACATTTCGTACATGCGGAGAGTGTCGGCACCGTATTTGTCGACAATCATATCGGGATTGACAACGTTGAACATGGACTTACTCATCTTTTCCACAGCCCATCCACAGATGTACTTGCCGTCTTCCAGAATAAACTCGGCAGTTGCGTATTCGGGACGCCATGCTTTGAAAGCTTCAATGTCCAGAACATCATTGGATACGATATTCACATCGACGTGGAGTGGGGTAGTATCGTACTGGTCTTTCAGATTTAGGGACACGAATGTATTGGTATCTTTGATGCGATAGACAAAATTGCTTCGTCCTTGAATCATGCCCTGATTCACCAACTTTTGGAACGGTTCTTCGGCTACGGAGATGCCGAGGTCGTATAGGAATTTGTTCCAGAAACGGGAGTATATCAAGTGACCAGTTGCATGTTCGGTACCGCCTACGTAAAGGTCTACATTGTGCCAGTATTCATCTACTTTCTTATCCACAAGTGCCTGGTTGTTGTGTGGGTCCATGTAGCGCAGATAATAGGCGCTTGAACCGGCAAATCCGGGCATAGTATTGAGTTCCAGTGGGAAGACGGTGGTGTTGTCTATCTTTTCGTTTTCCACAACACATTTGTTCACAATATCCCAAGCCCATTTTGTGGCATGTCCCAATGGAGGTTCACCGGTTTCGGTAGGCAGGAATTTGGCAACTTCGGGTAATTCCAGGGGTAGGGCACTTTCATCAATCATATAAGGCATGTTGTCCTTGTAGTAAACCGGGAACGGCTCGCCCCAATAGCGCTGACGTGAGAAAATGGCATCACGCAGACGGAAGTTCACCTTTACACGTCCCAGATTGTGCTCTTTCACATATTTCTTGGTAGCAGCAATCGCTTCCTTGATGGTCAGTCCGTTCAATGAAAGGTCACAATAGGGAGTAACGCCTTCTCGTGGAGAGTTACATACAATACCTTCCTTGGCATCGAAGCTTTCTTCGCTTACATCGCAACCTTCTACCAGCGGGCGGATTTCGAGGCCGAAGTGCTTGGCAAAAGCATAGTCACGGCTGTCGTGTGCAGGCACAGCCATGATGGCACCCGTACCATATCCGGCAAGCACATAGTCGCTTATCCAGATGGGCACTGCCTCACCGGTAAAGGGGTTGATGGCATAGCTTCCGGAAAATACACCGGTAACGCTACGGTCGGCAATACGTTCGCGTTCAGTACGTTTCTTGGTGCGTTCCAGATAAGCGTTTACTTCATCTTTCTGTGTGTCGGTGGTAAGTTGCTGTACCAGTTCGCTTTCGGGAGCCAATACCATGAAGGTGACACCGAACATGGTATCTGCACGGGTAGTGAAGATAGTGAATTCCAAATCACTGTTTTTTACTTTGAATTGTATCTCCGCACCTTCACTGCGTCCTATCCAGTTTTTTTGGGTTTCTTTCAAGGATTCGGTCCAATCAATGGTATCGAGTCCATCCAATAAGCGTTGTGCATAGGCAGATACACGGAGACACCATTGGCGCATTTTTTTCTGGATGACGGGGAAACCGCCGCGTTCACTGACACCGTCTATTACTTCGTCATTGGCCAATACGGTACCGAGTTGTGGACACCAGTTAACCATTGTCTCGCCCAGATAGGCAATACGGTAGTTCATCAGGATTTCCTGCTGTTCCTTTTCACTCTTGGCATTCCATTCTGCGGCGGTAAAACTCAATTCCTCGCCACAAGCCACATTCATTCCTTCAGTACCGGTTTGGCTGAATGTTTCAATCAGTTCCTGGATAGGACGTGCCTGCTTTTTATCGTTGCAGTAGTAACTGTTGAACATTTTGAGGAACGCCCATTGGGTCCAATGGTAATATTCCGGTTCGCAGGTACGAATTTCGCGGTTCCAGTCGAAAGAGAAACCTATCTTATCTAACTGTTCACGGTATCGGTTGATATTGTTGACGGTCGTAATTGCAGGGTGCTGTCCCGTTTGTATGGCATATTGCTCTGCTGGAAGACCATAAGCGTCATATCCCATGGGATTCAGTACATTGAAACCTTGCAGTCGTTTGTAGCGGGCGTAAATATCCGAAGCAATGTATCCCAGCGGATGACCTACGTGCAGTCCCGCACCGGAGGGGTAGGGGAACATGTTCAGCACATAGAATTTCTTCTTCGTTTCGTCTTCCGTCACTTGGTAGGTTTTGTTTTCCACCCACCTTTTCTGCCATTTCTTTTCAATCTCCCTGAAATTGTATTCCATAGTGGTACTAATTAATATTTTGTTGAAAACATTGTTTATTCAATGGTTAAAACCGGTTAGTATCCGGTTAATATCGGTGCAAAGTTACGGGTTTATTTTCAGATTTGTAACTAAGTAACATAAAAAACAATGGTAAAGACTTGATAATTCACTTTTTATTACTTACATTTGTGATGTGCTTTTAAAACTAATTTTTTGTTTGTAATACAAATAATAGCTAAATTAATTCAATAGGATATTTACTAAAAGATTTTTAGGATATAGCGAAGGATGAAGTCTGGGAAGATTTCATCCTTCGCGTTATTGTGTTGAAGAAGAAAGTCGTATCTTTGCGCGACTTATCGGAAGTGTATGAACACAATGAAAAATTATACTTATCATCTTGTCGCCGTCCTTACGGTAGGTATTTGGGGGCTGACCTTTATTTCAACGAAAGTATTGATCGGGCATGGTCTTTCCCCACAGGAAATATTCTTGCTTCGTTTCCTAATAGCTTATCTGGGCATCTGGTTTATTTCTCCCCGAAAACTGTTTGCTGATAATTGGAAAGATGAATCTTGGCTGTTTTTAGGAGGTATAGCAGGCGGTTCATTTTACTTTTTTACGGAAAATACAGCTTTGGGGATTACATTGGCGACGAATGTGGCATTTATTGTCTGTACGGCACCATTGCTCACGACCATTCTTTCTTTGTGGATTTATAAAAAGGAAAAGGTTACCCGTGGATTGATGGCTGGTTCTTTGCTGGCGTTGGTTGGTGTGGCATTGGTGGTTTATAATGGTAGTTTTGTATTAAAGATTTCTCCTTTAGGTGATTTCCTTACTTTACTTGCAGCTTTTTCCTGGGCATTCTATAGTTTAATAATGAGAAAAATGTCCAACCGTTACAGTATAATTTTTATTACCCGTAAGATATTTTTTTATGGGGTATTGACTATTCTTCCTGCATTTCTGATTCATCCCTGGAACTTCGACATTGTCCATCTTCTCGAGCCGGCTATTTTGTTCAATTTACTTTTCCTGGGTGTATTGGCTTCTTTGATTTGTTTTGTAGTCTGGAACGTAGTCTTAAAACAGTTGGGAACGATAAGAGCTTCCAACTATATTTATCTGAATCCTCTCTTCACTCTGGTAGGTTCTGCTTTTCTGCTTGGCGAACAGCTTACTATAGTTGCTTTGATGGGGGCGGTGCTGATATTGGGAGGAGTATATTGGGCGGAAAAAAAGTAAAATTCTCCTTTTCTATGATAAAATTCTATCTTTGTCTTCAAAATAATAGGCAAGACGAAACTTCTTTCACTCTATATCCTTTCTATTGTAGGATTGCTACTGGTAATTGTGGTGCAGATTGGTGGTATGATGTATGCTTATGACAATAAGCAAGAAAGAGGCGGAACGTACACTGAACGAATATTTCCGTTTGGCTTTTATCGAAACGGTGGACAACGAGATTAATAATTTACTGTTTCGGGCAGATATAGACAACATTTGCTGGATATGACAGAACATACGCTTGCGGGAGCTAAGCAAACGGTAGTGGCAATTGCGCAAGCAATATCCTTTTAAAGTCTTTTCGATTGTTGGGTTGATTGTCGGCTGTCTGCTGATAGTAGTCTGGTTTGTCTATCTGTACCCGTGCTTCTTTCAAAGAAACGGCCTATCAGGTAAATGATTGTTTTGAAGCAGCTTTTTATGACAAGGTCTTGAAACGTCGCCTTCCTTTGCTCTACGGACAGACTGATAGGAATGGAAAGGATGAATGGGAAGAGAGTGTTGAATCGCCTTTTGGAAAGGAGCGAAAGGAATTTCTGGAGAAAGAGCAGTCGAAGTATAAGGTGAACCGCTTTGGAGTGGTACATATGTACAATCCGGTCGATTTGAATTATCGACTACGCTCTGCTTTGATTATGCAACGCAGCATTAATGAAAGCGGGGTTGTTTCTCTATGTATTGACTGAAACAGAATCAGCATTGGTTATGGAGACTATGATGCCGTATTTATTAATCCTCTTGCCCGAAACTACTATCTCTGTCCTTTTCCGGCTTTTGGTTATTGAAATATCTGCTTTCATTGTATGGATTAAAATGTTATTTCCTTGTATTGATGTTGTAAAGGTAGAGTGGGGCACATGCTTTATAAGTTATCGCTACGTTAATGTTAGGTTAAGAGGTGTTTTTTCCCTTATTTATTTTATGACATCTATTACTGGCAGAAAGAGAACTGACACTCTCGGTGATGTTAGTGGAGCTGTTGTGGCTGCTTTTCCCAACTTTCAGATCTCTGATTATTGAGAAAAGGAGTCTATATTTCATTTTTCGTAGACTCAAGGCATGTTTCTGAATTATCTATAAAAAATAAGAAGAGACAAGCTTTTAATCCGGCTCATCTCTTCCATTATCTTATCTGTCTCCCGCATGTCACATCATACACGGAGCAACTTTTTGTGTAATCATCTACCCCAGGTTCGAACTCCTTCCACCATTTTCAGACATACAGACCATATTACAGCATCTCTGTCCTCACCAGTAAATGTCCTCAACTCTATTGCCATTACCGAGGAGCTCTACCGTTTACAGAACTACCTATCAGTACGCTTTGTAGATTGGCGTGACACAACATTCCAAGAATCTGGCAAGTGCATCCGTTTCGAGTCTAAATCTCCACTTATAGTGATTTTTAAAAGGAAACGGATTTTGATATTAAGTGGGAAAGACTGTTGAACATGCCCCGAAAATAAAAGTTTATTTTATTGTAATATGCTCAGGCTTCAGGTACATGTTGGGCAAGTCCTTGCTGAAGTAAGTCAATTCATTGTTATAGAATTTTATGAAATCGGTTTCACTGGCATGTCCTTTGAAGACGGAAAAATAGTGCATGTCTTGGTCGTTTCCACCTACAAACTTGTTACGCCACATCACAATCATGCTTATTTTGCGGCCTGTGACGGGAGTTAGGATTTGCTTGCTCCAGTAGTCTTTGGCAGTGAAACCTTCCACGCCGGTTTCTGTTACTCCACAAGGTTTCTGTTTCTTTTGAGACAAGTCGGAAATTGTTTTCAAATTATAAGAAAAAATTGTAGAGTTCAGTCCGTGGTAACAATCCATGCCGATGAAGTCTACATAGTCATCACCCGGCCAACGGAAGAGAAAATCATCCTCTGTCTTCACTGTATCCATTTGTGGGGAGATGGCGTAAATAAATTGATGTATACCTTTCGTATCACGTAGATAATTCACCGTGAATTTCCAAAGGGCAATAAATTCAGTGGCTGTGGTACAACTTGCTCCCCACCATGACCATGTTTGCGTGTGTTCGTGGAAAGGACGGAAGATGATAGGGATAGGCTTTCCCTCGTCGTCTTTCAATTCTCCGGCAAAAACAGCTAGGCGATCGAGCCAAGTCTTGAACTTGTTTTGCACTTCGCTTCCTTCTTTCAGAATCTCACTGACCACACGGGTATTGGAATTATCCCAAGAATCACCGCCGGTCAGAGGATTGTTCAGATGACAGCAAGCTGTAATAACCTCTCCACGGCGACGTGCCTCAAGGATACAGCGTTTGCGGATGGCATTGGCTTTGTTGTCTTCGTGGCGGTCATCCATAATTTCGGCGAAGTCCAGACTGAATACTCCAGGATAATCCCCACACACATCTTTGGTGTCCGAATTTCCAGATACATCATACCATTTACGACCATAAAACAAGTCATCGTGATGGCCAAATATTACCCCCTTTTGTTGTATCTCCCATAAGTTGGCATACAATGCTTTTGTTTCTGAGGTTGCATTTTTGTCGACGATGCTCAGTTCTATATTTTCAGTAATTGGTGGTTCTGGTGTAAGATCGTCAGGTGTATCATTACTTTCGGAACAAGCGGTGAGTCCTGGCAAAACTAGCAGAAGTGTTAACCAAACGTTTCTCATATAGCAATTTGTTTTTATTAGTGTTGAATATTTGTTAATAACTTGAATGATTGAGCTTTTAGTGTTGTTTCGTATATTCTTCTCAGACTCAAACCCGATTCTTGAGGAATGGGGAAGCCGTCACTGTCTTTGGGTTGCCTGTGTTCCTCATAGGTATAAAGTAGCACATCTCTCATTGGTTGTGGTAATGAAATACGTATAAATTGGTCTTGTTTACCCACGTTCACCATACCTATGGTCATTTTTCCTTTGTAGAGGCCTGCTACAACGTAGATGTCCTTTTCCTGTTGTGATACAGTTGTGTGCAAGATGTCTGTACCTGAAGGGAAATAACGGCACATCAGTGACCATGTATAGAACCAAGGACGAATTGCTTCTTCCTTGGAAGCATGGAAAACTTCTTTTCCTAATGTATTCCAAAATCCCCATATCTTTATATCTTCTGTTTTACCGGAGTCACCGTTACTGTGCATGGCGTCGTCCAGCATCCATGCAGCCATGCCCGAATATCCACTGTTCATAACCTCCATAGCAAGTAAGGGCATGTCCAGCCCATAAAAGTAATCGTAACAGAGCATATTGCAATCGCTTCCTTTCGTGAAAGGATGTCCCTCTACGCGACGGTTATACTCTGCCATCAGCAGAGAGTCGGCTTTGCGCCAGTATTTATATCCCGCCTCTCCCAATACGATTTTTTTCCCTTTTGGAAGATGCTGTTTGTAGCGAGTGAGTATTTCTGGATATTTCCCACTACGTACCTCATTTTGTCCGGGATAGGAGTGTACATCATATAACCCAATGATGGAGTCGGCATCGAGTACGCTCTGTTTTACCCAATCTTCAGCGTCATAGTTGGATGCTTTGTTGCGGTAATCTGCTACCACATCCGGACCGGCAAGTGTTACTTTCTCTGTCAGTCCCGGATATTCCTTCATTTTTCTTTGGAATCGGAAAAGCATCTTTTTCCACATCTCATAATCTCCATTGGTGGATGCCCAGCTTCCGTCAGGCTCGTTGAAGATAACGAAATGCTTGATACAAGAGAAACCGAGGTCGTTGACCAGATGGTTGAGGTAATCAACGGACATATTCACCCATTTCTGATCTTCTTTCATCTCCCAGGCTGGCGGGTTATATTCACCGTAGATAACGTAAATACCTCGTTCTGTGCAATACTTCAACAAACGGGATATGGAGGCGATATTCCGTGTTTTGTCATACTTGCCGGTTGCGGCGTCGTAATAGCGGTAAGGGCTGTTTATCATGCAGCGTATGTATTGCGGCTTCATGAAGTCAAGACGTTTGTAGAGAGTTTCCCAGTCTTTGTCAGAAACGGAGGTGCCCCAAGATTCAGCTTCGTCATAGGGGTCCCACTCGGCACCGTTGCCGATGTAGTCGGCGTTGATGACTTCTGGCGAGACTGTGATTTCTATCGCTTCTTTGGGAGTGCAGGCTGAAGTTATTCCTAAAAGCAGACTGTTCAGTAGGATATTTATCTTTTTCATATATTTGAAATGCGGATAGTTAATAGTCGAAATTGGTATATACGGTCAATGATTCTCCGGACATACGTATAGTCTCTCCCTTATCTAAATGTAAGGTCACTCCTTGACGGTGGGGAAGCAGTCGGCAATCACCTTCCTTTTTCAGCTGCCCTTCGGCATATAAGTATTCTTTTACCTCTTTCAGTAGGGGAAGGGTGGAACTTTTCAGCATGACCGTTTTTTTTTCTTTGGAAACGTTGACCACGGCAAGCATGTGGTTTCCGCCTTTCTCCACGGCAATGGCTTTGATGCAGGAATCTCCTTCTACATAGACTTTATAGGCTCGCGAGCCAGCCGGCATGTAGCGTGTCAGTAATGACCAGGCGTAAAACCAGGGACGTACTTCCTCTTCTTCCGAACCGAACTGCTCTTCACCGAAGATGTTCCAGAATCCCCATATCTTCAGTTTGTCCAGTGCTTCCTTGGAGTGCATGGCATCATCGAGCATCCATACCACTGAACCGGAATATCCGGCATTGATTGTTTGGAAAAGTGCGTCGGCCATGTCTGTACCATACATGGAGTCGTACACAAACATCTGGGAATCATCCATAGAAGCATGAGGCTTGGCTTCGGCTCTGCGGAGGTTCTCTTGTTGGAAGAGGGAATCTTCCGGAGCTACGAACTTGAATCCGATTTCTCCCATTACTATTTTCTTATCAGCGGGGACGCTTTGCTTGTAAGCACGGATAATGTCGGTATAGGCGCCGCTGTTTACCGTTGATTTGGAGGGATAGGTATGGATGTCGTACAGACCTATCTCATTGTTTAGGTGGGTGGCACAACTGTCTGTCCACCAAGATTCGTGAGTACTCCAGATGGCGACGTCAGGGCCTATGATTTGCAGTTTGTCAGTCAGCTTATTTTCTTTCAGTTTTTTGTGAAAGAAGCGGATGGCGCGTGCCCATAGGGAATATTTTCCGTTTGTTGCAGACCAGTAGCCATTAGGTTCGTTTATCAGGTTGTAGTATCGGATACAGGAAAAACCTTTCTCTTCTATCAGGAAGCGGACATATTCGGCAGCTGCCGTGAGATTCTCTTCATTGATGGTTTCCTTGTGTGAGTCCACTAGACTTCCTCCCCAATCACCGAACATCACGGTTACATTACGTGTCTGGCAGTAGTTCAGGATATGTGAAAGGTGTTCCAATCCTTGTTCGGGATGGAGTATGCCGTCTTTCATTACAGAGGTTGTATTGGTCATTACTCGTATGAATTGCGGGCGCATGAAGTCCAGTCGGTGGTACATTTTTTCCCAGTCGGCTTCTGAAATTTCCAATCGTCCTTTACTGTACTCCAACTGATAGGGGTCCCATTGAGCTCCATTGCCAATATAGTCTTCATTGACAACTTGTTCTGTATCTATGGAAACGACAGTCTGTGGAACTGCCTCACAGCCCCACAGACTTAATATGAGAAGCATATAGAATATACTCATGTTGTGTTTATCGTTTTATGACAGAAATCCAATAACGGCGTACTTTCTTCACGAACTTGTCATAGTCGCTGTAGATGTTGTCCCAATCGTCCGTGCCGTTCAGATTAAAAGCGAAAGCATTCTGCTCTATTGTCATGCTTAGTCCGTTCCCTAAGTCTTCTTTACCGGTACCAACAAGGGAACCTACGGTTTTCCGCCCGTCTTTGTCTATGAAGGTAATAGTCTTGGCGGCATAGTCGCGTACCCAAGTGCTTTCCCCTTCGGGAATCTGCCGGTAGAACTTCTTTAAGTCAATGTCTACACCCGGATTCTCTTTGTTTTGTGAACCATTGAAGATGAAATCGGCATATTTACCGTCATTTCCCGGACTATTGATACAAGTTCCGCTGGTATTCCCCTCCTCCGACACATCAGTCATGATGAAAGTTAACGTGTTGTCGCATTCCACCTTCGGTCCATGGGTGCTAGACCAGCACCATGGCTTGGCAGCTAACAGCATTACGGCACCACCGCCATATTCAGGTCCTGTACCACCGTAGACAGTCAGTGCTTTGATGTCCCATGTACCAATCAACTCCTCTTTGAATTCAGAAACGGTAATGGTATATTCGCGACTCTCACCGGTAGTGGAAGTTACTGTAAAGGAGGCGCTTCTTGAATCGTTTTCAAAGTTTAACGCTTCACCCGGTTTCAATGAGGAAACAGCCTGATAAGAAACTTCTATTTTTTTCAGCTTGATGTTTGACAAGTCAGGGGCTGCATCAACATTGATGGACAATTCTACACTACCAGTAGTTTCGTCTATATTTTCAATGGTAGCAGTACCTACTTGATTTTCAAACTGTATGTTCAGTAATGAGCGTTCATGATTCCATCCACCTTCGTTGATGTCATCCATTACATCCTTCTGACATGCTTGCTGAGTGAAAGCGATACAAGCAAGTAATATAATTTTTATTATTTTTTTCATATCATATAGTATTAATCTCTAAGACTTCCATTCAAATTAATTTCTGCTTGGGGTATCGGATAGAAAGCGACTTGGTCTTCCGATAACCCGGTAGCTTCTTCCACATCTGTGGTGATGCGGTTCCAACGGCGTAAGTCGTACATGTGATCTCCTTCGAAGGCCATTTCAAAAGTCCGCTCTTTGAAAATCTCCTTACGGAAATCTTCTTTGGCTAAGTCCGGTTTTAGATTCCCTAATCCGGCACGGTTGCGGATAAAATTTACCAATTGGTAAGATTTTGAATTAGGCCCCGCCGCTTCAGCATAAATCAATGCAACGTCCGAGAAGCGTATCAAAAAAGGACGGGTAGAGGTTTTGTCTTGCTCGTATTTCGGATCGATATATTTGCGGCAGAACGGATAGGGCAATTTTCCTGGATACTCGCCTAACAAGGAACCGTCCTTATTATACACTTTGTCCACAATCAAGTCTTTCTTACGCTTGTCATTTGCATCGAAACTGTTGAAAAAAGGAATAGTGGTCCGATACTCGGCATATCCGTCATGTGTGGGTATATACTCGTTCTTATCACCTTGTTTTAAATATAAGACAGAACCGTCCACGTAAGGGATGAACATCTTCGAAATCTTAGAATACTGCCCTTCGCTGGATCCAGAACGGTCCATTGCCATAATGAAAATATGTTCTTTTCCACGTGCTTTTTCTACATCGTAAATATCAAGAAGGTTGTCTTCAAATCCATACACCGATTGCTTTTCTATAATTTCGTTTGCAAAATACGCAGCACTATCATACATGACTTCAACATCACGGTGCATATCTTTATATAGTTTTACTCCATGCTCTTTGGCAGAAGCGATATACAAGTAAACTTTAGCGGCTAATGCTTGCGCGGCAACCTGGTCTGCACGACCTATTCTGGGCGTACTGTTTATAGGCAATAATTCAGCCGCACGACGACTGTCTGCCAAAATCAAGTCATACACGGCATCCATATTGGGTGCCAGTGCAGATGATGTCTGTTCTACTGTCTCCACTACAGTATAATGGAGAGGAACCAATCCGAAGTTGCGGGCTAAGTTAAAATAATTCCAAGCACGCAAGAATAAAGCCTCACCCAAGAAATGATCTTTCTGCTCTTGGCTGAAGTTTGCGGCAGGAACTTTCTTGATGACAGCATTGGCACGATTAATCCCAATGAAAGCATATTTAAAGAAGTTTTCTAACGAGCCGTTTGTTTTAAAATTGTCTATTTTCCACAAGTTCAAATCCTGATTGTCAGCAGTCGCATCTGATTTTGTGGTCATTACCTCACTTGGCATATCTCCAAGGAAGAATATCGTTCGTGAATACTCTATAAAATTGAGTGCACCGTAAGCATACAATACTGCTGCTTCCGCATCGGCAGCCGTCTTGAAAAAGTTGTCTTCAGAATAAAAACCGTAAGCTGTCTCGTCCAAATCACATGACCCCAATGCTAAGGATCCCACAAGCAATGATATGATAAGTTTGTTTTTCTTCATATTTTATATTGTTTTAAAAGGTTAAGTCAAGGCCGAATGTCCATTTTCGCAAACGTGGATAGCCACCGCTGTAAACACCGTTTAATCCAACTTCCGGATCGTACCCATCGAATTTTGTGAACGTATACAAATTAGAAGCATTCATATAAAGCCGCACCTTAGAAAGGAAAGACTTTTCCGGCAATTCGAATGTATACCCTATATTCAGATTCTGAATGCGTAGGAATGCCCCGTCTTCTATCCACCAGTCAGAAATCTTAGTCTGACGTCCTTCACGCAGACTAGGATATTTGTTGGTATGATTTTCTGGCGTCCAGCGCAGAGGTGAATTGTTGGGTTGACCGAATGCTTTTGTGTTTAGTACATCTTGTCCGAATACGCCATTGAAGAAGATGCTTGCATCGAACTTCTTCCAAGAGAGATTCAATGCCAAACTAGCCGTAAAATCGGGATTTGGGTCACCAATGATGGTCTTATCTGCTTCAGAAATCTGGTTGTCTCCATTCAGATTCATATATTTGAATTCTCCTGGTTGAGCGTAATCCCCTGATAAACCAGCATCTATTCCTTCATTTAGTGTCTGTACGATTCCATCCACCTTATAACCATAGAACACGTTTACCGGTTGGCCTATAGCCAAAATATTGGTGTAGTCGCGATACTGTTCAAGATTATTTCCTGAATATTCGAAAAGCATACCAGTCATGGGGTCTGTAATCAGCCCAGACTCTATGGAATTACCCAAGTCTTTCACTTTATTCCGATTACGTGAATAAATCAAAGTTCCACTCAAATGCCAATCCTTGGTGCTCACAATGTCAGCATCTATAGTGACTTCAAAACCACGGTTTTGAATTTTACCATCGTTTACCCACATCTTATCATAACCGGAAGAAAGGGCCAGATTGCGTTCACGCAGCAAATCACTGGTCTGCTTGTCATAATAGTCAAAAGACACCTGTAAACGGCGATTGAAGAAAGCCATATCAATACCGAAGTCGGCTTGTGCAGTAGTTTCCCATTTCAAGTCAGGATTCGGAATACCGCTCCATACACGGTAAATCCATCCCGGACCCGTCCATCCAGAAACGTAGCCCGGACCAATAGTCGTAGCCCAATCTCCGTCGTTGTAATATTTGTCTGTGCCATAACGGCTCAATGTCTGGTAGGGACTGATACCTTGATTACCGGAGATACCATAGCTGAAGCGGAATTTCAATTCATCAAATACATTTAATTTTTTAATGAACTCTTCTTCGTGGGCTTTCCAGCTGACTGCACCCGAAGGGAACATTGCCCATTTGTTGTTCTTGCCAAACTTGGAGGAGCCATCGGCACGAGCTGTCAGAGTCAGCAGGTATTTATTGTCATATGTGTAGTTCAGGCGGAACATACCAGAAACCAGTTTATTTTCAGAATAACCGTTCCAGACTTCATTCTTTTCAGGATTTCCGGAACCCATATTTTCATTACCTAATGACTCATTAACGAAATCTTTGGCTCTGAGACCGGAACTACGCGACATATAGTATTCATAAGAATAACCTGCCATGGCGCTTATTTCATGTCTGTCGAAAGTCTTTAGGAAATTGGCGAATGTTTCGGATACAAGGCTATGTCCTTCCCAATTCTCAATTTCGGCTTGGCCATTACTGAACTGTCCCGCTTCAGTATAGGTTTTCGGATAATATTTGTCTGACACGGATTTCCCGAATTTATAGTTCAACTGTGAAGTTAATTTAAGGTAAGGGAACAGTTGCCATTCTAAAGCCAATGAAGAAATTACGTCTAAACTCTTTGATTCATTTTTGCGTAACTCCGTCAGGGCTATTGGGTGGCTGAAGTCATTGGCGTTACTCAACCAATAGTTGCCGCTTTCATCATAAATCGGATAAATGGGGTTTCTCCAATAAGCTAATCCTCCGTTTGAGTTGCGTACACCACGTGAAAGTATGTTCGAGAAGCGCACTTTGAGGTTATCGTACAGATTATGGTCTATGCTCAGGTTGTAACCTCCCTTTTTATAGTTATCCTTAATGTACATACCATTGTCTGTATAGTAGTTGGCACTAAGATTAAATACGGTACGGTCGTTGGAACTGGAAATTGTGGCAGTGGTATTGTTGGAAACCGGAGTGTCGCGAAACACCAAATCATCCCAACGGGTGTTTGTCGTCCAAGTTGTCTGCAACTCTTCTATAGACGGGTAATAAACACCTGTAGAATTCGTTTTTCCCACATAGAGCGGTTCAAAACCACCGTTGATGCGCGATTCATTATTTAGTGAGGCCATTAATACTGGGTCGCGCCACAAATTCAACTTACTGTCGAACTGTGAAAGGGTAATTTGTTGACGGAGTGTTATGCTGGTTGTTCCAGTTTTGGCACGTTTGGTGGTAATCATAATAACACCATTTGCACCACGTGAACCATAGATAGCTGAGGCTGAGGCATCTTTTAGAATTTCTATATTTACGATATCGGATGGATTGATCTGTTTCAAGTCTCCCGCGTCTCCCAAAGGAAAACCATCCACAACTACCAATGGAGAATTGGAACCGCGCAAAGAAGAACCGCCACGAATACGTACTGTGGCATCGGCACCTGGATCTTGTGAAGAATTGATCACTTGTAGACCAGCCGCGCGTCCTTGCAACAATCCTTCTACCGAATTAGCAGGAATTTCTTTTAAAGCCTCTGTTTTGACGGAAGCTACGGAACCGGTCACATCACTTTTCTTTACACTACCATACCCTATGACCACCACTTGTTCCAATTGTTGTGTGTCATCACTTAAAGTGACATTGATAGTTTTCTTTCCGTTGACAGCTACTTCTTTGTTCTGCATACCTACAAATGAAAATACCAATATTCCCCTTGCTGGCACATTCTTTAGCATATAGTTGCCATCCACATCAGTAATGGTTCCACCAGTGACACCTTTTACCTGTACTGTGGCACCAATAAGCGATTCGCCGGTGGCATCTTTTACATATCCCGTAACCGTTATGCTTCCTTGTGTTTGAGCAAGAGCTGGCATACTAAAGAGCATACATAAAGCTATTGAAAATAATGTATACCATAAACATTTTGCTTCGTTTTTCATATATTTATAATTTAATTAATGAAAGGTTTGTTTCAGTTCATATTGTTTTTTTATTAAGAAGATTTAGTACATGACAAAATTATAGTATTAATTAAAAATATAATTAATATTATTTGCTCAATCATTGTACTTTTTTGAATAAGTTATCTCTGGCTGATGAAGTTATTGGCTAATGCAGCACTCTTCGGAAAGCAAATAATTGATTAATTCGTCTACTTGGCAAGTTGCTGTACACACGTATTTATCGGCAGCTCCATAATATACGAAGAGCGTGCCGTCTACTATCACATTACCAGTGGGGAATACACATCCGTTATAGTACCCTTTAGTTTCAAATTCAGTTTCAGGTTCCAGTATCGGTAGTGGTGTCTTGCCGATGATGCGTGTGGGATTATTGCTGTCCAATAGCATTGCACCTACTCGGTAATAGCCCAAGCCTCCACTTTCTACTCCATGGTAGAGCATCAGCCATCCTTTGCTTGTCTTAATGGGAGGGGTGCTTCCACCTATTTTTTCTTCCCAGGAATTATCACGACCGGTTAGCAGCAAGTGACTTTTCTTATCCTCCCAGCATAAAAGGTCATTAGAGAACTTTATCCAGATAGAGGGGTATTTTACACCGTACTTTTGGCCGATGTATTCTTTGGGACGATGGAGAATCACGTATTTTCCTTGTACTTTTTTAGGGAATAAAATGACATCTCTGTCATCTAGTATAGGGGAGGTGAGCCTACCCAGTCTTCTGAATTTGTGGAAGTCTGTAGTCATAGCTAATCCAGTGTTACCTAAATTATTGCGAAGAGCCAAGGGGGCATCATCTCCGCATTCGGGAAGCAAGATTTCATCGTGCCCGAACTTCCAGTATTGACCGGGAGCATATGGACGGTAAGCATAAGTAATATAAAATTCCTTGCCGTATTTCACTATGCGAGGGTCTTCTACGCAACCTGAGTCAGGACCATCCTCACTGGGGCCGAATACAGGCTGATCGGAGACACGCTGAAAATGAAATCCGTCTTTACTGATGGCCAAGCCAAGGCGAATGACATGTTCGGGGTCATTTCCGGCAGCTCTGTATAACATATAGAATACTCCATTGTCGTAAATTACTCCCGGATTACAGGTAACCAGTGATTCCCAATCGTTTGTTTTCAAAGGAGAAAGTATTGGGTTCCCTTCAAACTTTTTTAATTTCATATTTTTAAAATTTATGGTTATATATTATGGTCAATTGAATATAAGCCATATTAATGCGCTTAAAATCAGCAATGTTGTAGCCCATGAATAGTAATTCTTGTACCAAGGCAATGCTTTGTTGGCTTTGAATTCTGCTTTTAGTTCATCTGGAATGAACACGGTATCTTTCAGCTTCTCGATAGAGGGCTTGGGATAGCACAGGCTCACTACATAGATGATTATTCCACTGGCTAGGAGCAGGAAAGGTACAATGAACAGGAAATGCATGGCTCCAAAAATTTTATCTTTCATGAAGAGCATACTTATAGCTATGACTAAGCCACCAAATAATCCGGCAAAAGCTCCATTTCCATTAATCCGCTTGTTAAAGACACCTAATAGGAAGGCGGCAACTATAGGTGGGGCGATATAGGAGAGCATTTCTTGGTAATATTTTAATAAAGAGCCGAACTTGCCAATCTGAGGTGCCCACAAGGCAGCAATGACAATGATAACGCAAGAGGTGATTTTTCCGATAATGACCAACTTTTTGGAACCTGCTTTCTTGTTGTATTGGGCATAAAAATCCATTGTGAATAGAGTGGATGTGGAATTCAGTATGGCACTCAGGGTGGAGGTTAAGGCTGAGAGTAACGCTGCGAGCATAATGCCGAGTAGTCCGGTAGGAATCAACTGGAGTACCATGTTGGGGTATACCATATCGGGTTTTTCCAATCCAGGAAATAAGTGGCGGGCAATTACTCCTGGTATGGCGATAATGAAGAGAGTCGACATGGTCAAGAAGCCTGCGAAGAGAACCCCTTTGCGTCCTTCATCTATTGACTTGGAACTTAATACACGTTGTACTAGTGTTTGATTGTTCGCCCAAAAATAAATACCTAAAATAGGCATACCCACTATCAGACCAAGCCAAGGGGTAGCAGTGTCAGTTAGCGGACGAATCAGTTTGGTCATCATATCATTGCTATTGAACAATTGATAGAAGTAGTCACCTCCTTGTTGGAAACAGAAGAAGGTTAGCATAATGGAACCTAATATAAGGATAACAGCTTGTATCAGTTCGGCATTGATAGCTGAAGACAATCCTCCGGGGATGGTATAAGAAGCTGCGATGATGGCAAATATAATGATGATTAATTGCAGGTCAGCATTAGGAAGTATCAGTTTGATTATCAATGCAGCTGCATATAGTGCACCAGCTGCATCCAAGAAGATGTTTCCGATGATGCAGATGCCCGAAAAGTAATAGCGTGAACGTCGGTCAAAACGTTTTTCCAAGAATTCGGGGATGGTGAAAATGCCAGACTTGATGTAGAGAGGTAGCAAGAAAATGGCAAAGAATACCATCACTATGATTCCTGTAAGATTGTAGTTGAACACAGCCAGTCCCGTATGATAAGCGTCGCCGGATTGTCCGATTAATGTGGTACTTGAAATACTGGCTGCAAATAATGACAGCCCTACTACCCACCAGGGCATGGAACGCCCTGCGAGAAAATAGGATTGCGAGTCTTGGCTTTTGCCATTCTTTAGTCCCCACCATACGATGAAAACCATATAAGCGAATACGATTATAAGGTCTAAAGTACTGATTGAAAATGTTTCCATGGTTTAATTTTTTTGCATTGCTAAATTTATATTGCAAAAGTAGGGCTGATTTCGGTAACATGCTTATGGTATTTTGTTTGTTGATTATACTTTTTTGAAAATTTGATTCTTTATTTATTGGAATTTATATCTTTGCAACTATAAAATCTATACTGACATGAAAGATATACAGAAAGAAATTACTCCTATTGCTGCTGAAGATTTATTTATTGTCCTTAACCATCCGAATGCCAAGTTTGATTATCCGGTTCATTATCATTCGGATTATGAAATCAACTTGGTAATGGACACATATGGTACTCGTACAGTAGGCGATTCTGAAGAGGAATTTAATACTCTAGACTTGATTATGATAGGGCCTAATATACCTCATGCCTGGAAGGGAGAAGTGGTGGAAGGTAACCATGTGGTTACTATTCAGTTCTCTGATAAACTGCTTAATTTCCCTATTTTAGGAAAACGGTTGTTTTCCTCTATCAAGCAGTTGCTGATTGAATCGCAACACGGCATTAGCTTTTCGGAACAAATACAGTTGCTGATGAAGGATAAGATTCTGAAACTAACAAAAATGCAGGGATTTCATACGGTATTGGAGTTCTTTTCTATTCTTTATGAACTTTCCATCGCTGATCGCCGTATTTTGGTAAGCAATCAATATGATACAAAAGATACAGTACGCACCTCTAAAAGCAGGCGTATAGCTAAAGTATGTGAGTATATTGATAAGAATATAGAAGAACCTATCCGTCTAGGGGATGTGGCGCAGTTAGTAAGCATGTCCGAGTCGGCTTTCAGCCACTTCTTTAAGAAAAAGACTAATTGTACGTTCATTGATTATGTTACCAATCTACGGATAGCTCGTGCTTGTCAGCTGCTATCGGAAACAACTTATACGGTAGCCGAAATTTGTTATACTTGCGGTTTTAACAACCTCTCTAACTTTATACGGATATTTAAGAAAAAGAAGGGTAGTACACCGCAAGAGTATCGCATGTTTCTACAGCAGATGTTGATAAAGTATTAATGATGGAGAATTGGACTGTATGGGAAGGTGAATTGGACAAATATTCTTTGACTTTACTTTAAAGTTAACAACTGCTCAACTACATCTTGTGCATTCGATTTTTAGTGAAGTATACTCCGCATCTCAATTTTCATATACCAACTTATCTCAGGGGTGTTTTTGGATGGTAGTTTCGTTTTTTCCTGCATTTTCCCGGAACTGCCTTGATTATTTTCCCCATACGTCCGACAGCTGTTCCTGCAGGTCTCTGTCTGATTTAGGAACCTGACAATAAGGTAGTTTACCGATTACATTATTCAGCCACTCTCTAGGGGCGGCATCACGTTCCTTACATGAAAGAGCAGATTATAGCCGTATTCTCAGTTGCCTCCCGACTGGTGAATTTTTAGAGAAAACAATGGATAACACTATTTATTTTAACGTGAATTCGAAATAAGAATAAATATAATCTATTGAGGAATAAGAATATAGTAATAAAAGTGTTAAATTTATAGTGACAAATTATAACGTTTAAACGATTACCACTATGTTCTCAGAGTCTACACTTACAGAGATTTATTGTTTGTCCGATGATTTTTGCAAGAAATTTGTGTTGCAACAGGAAAAACATATGATTAAGGACAAGAAAAAAAGATATCGTAACAAGTCCAACCGCACGAGTGATGCTGAGGTTATGGTTATTCTTATCCTGTTTCATTTAGGTGATTTCGCCGCTTCAAGCATTATTACAAAGGGTATGTATGCAAACATCTCAGACACTTGTTCCTGGATCCGGTTTCCTATAACCGTTTCGTAGAGTTGGAGAAAGAAATACTGCTTCCTCTAACTATCTTCATTAAGAAAGTTCTATTGGGGAACATGTACGGGTATTAATTTTGTCGATTCCATTCCTTTGCGTGTATGTCGTAACTAAAGGATGCTGATTCATAAAACATTTGAAGGACTTGCGGAACGTGGAAAATGCTCTATGGGATGGTTCTTTGGATTTAAGCTGCATTTGATAATTAACGATAAGGGGAAAATTTTCAATTTTATGTTTACTCTCGGGAATGTGGATGGCCGGGAACCGTTAAAGCAGGGTAGGTTTTTGGAGAACATCAAAGGGAAACTCTGTGCAGACAAAGGATATATCGGACAAGGCTTATTCGAGAATCTTTTCCTTAATGGCATACAGCTTGTCACTAAAGAGAAATTCACTGATGAGTATTGTTGACAAGATTCTGCTTAGAAAAAGAACTTTGATTGAAACAGTCAATGACGGGCGTGTAAAATAAGCAGTGTTAGCAAAGTTAGTATTTTATTTTTTTCTTAGCTGACACAGTTTAAATTACGGTCTCGGTCAATGGCGAGTTGAAGAACATTGAACAGATAGAGTACTCCAGACATCGTTCTTTTAACAACTTCATTGCCAATTTCTCAGCTATCGTTGCATACTGTTTCTTTGAAAAGAAATCTGCCATTGATGTCATTTATCAATGATGGGCAACTGGCTATTTTCTAATTTTATTTCGAACTCACGTTAATTAGTGTGATAGCCCTGTGTTCTATATTCTTTTGGGTGGTTACAAAGATACTGCTTGTATTCGGAAAAATAAAGTTTCAGCTTATTGATTTTCTCGTTGGCGACCGTATTGTTTTCGTTATCCAGTTCGGTCAACCGGCAACTGATGTAAGCTTCTTGTTTCTTTACGTTCCACTAGTCCGGATATACTCTCACTCTGGTAGAAAGTTTTATCTGCTTGTTCCTAACGCGGGCCACAAAATAGATATTTGCCGGCTTTTCGGACTTGGGCTTTCTCTGATTGAAATTGTATCCGATCTCATTGCTGAAAAACTGTGCATTCATAAGGCAGTTTTTTTAGTTTGTTCTTTTTTTATGTTCTTTAATCTCGTTCTTTTAAAACACACAGTGACGGATTTGATTAATTTATAGCCCTTTGAGAATATACCAGAACAAAACTTTTCACTTTCGAACAAAATAAATAGATTTTTTTCGTTATTTTTGTATAGCAGTATTATAAATATAAAGAAGGAGGGTATATGCGTATAAAACGGAAAGTCAGTATCTCTTGTCTTGGTGGCCGTTTGGGAATCTGCCTGCTGTTGGCTTTTGTGCCGCAATTGCTTTTTGCGCAGGAAGACAGTGTACGTTTCATTCGTGACAGTATACAGATACAGCCGGAATTCAATGAATCTCTATTCTCTCCTTTTGAGCTTCCTTCTGAAAACTCTGCCCCTTCTTCCATGTTTCATCCGGAGTACTCCTATTCCCTGCCCGATTTTTCACTGAAAGAGTCTCTTCGTCTGCCTTATCAGACCAATCCTTCCCTGCTATTTCGGGGAGATTACAGTACAAGTGGTGTATTAAGACAGTTTCCTCACGGCATGTTATTCGGTTCCGGTGGGCAGACCAGCGTACCGGGTATCGGACGTTTCAACAATGCTTCCCTGGGATATCAGCATGCCTTTAACCAAAGGCTGACGCTCCAGCTTGGCGTAGATGCCATGAAGATAAATATGATTCATTCCACCGGGCAGGCTTTCAGTACTTCGGGAGCTTTGCGGTATCAGGCTTCGGACCGTGTAGCTTTTAAGGTTTTCGGTTCGTATGCCATAGGAAATACTTACGGGATGGATACCCACCGCTACGGTGCCACCATGTCTTTGGATATGTCCGAACGTTTTGGTATGGAAGTTGGAGTACAACGTTATTACGATGCTTATCGCGGTCGTTGGGAGACGGTTCCCGTTGTGATTCCCTATTATAATTTCGACAAGTTTAAATTAAGTCTGGATGTAGGTGGAATTTTGTATGAGATTCTGCGTAACACCGTCTTTGATAATAGAGGGGGCAGTGGCGGAGCGACTATTGCCCCACCACGTTTTCAGATGCCGCCATTGAGATAAGATAAGTATAAATCAGCTTTTTGTAGGGACAATCATCAAACAGTTTACTACTGTTACATAATATTATTGCTAATGTAGAAATACTTTCATGATATTTCGTTTATTTTTTGTTTTGCTGTTCGTTTTTGTGCGGACAGTTGTCCGAAAATGGACATTACTATAAAATAGTTATTCTTTGATAATCAGTGATTTAATTCTTTGGCACGCAGATTGACTATATATAGGCGAAGGCGGTTATGAAACAACAACCTCCTCAGAGAAAGAAGTAATAACAATAAAAAATAACGATTATGAAAGCAACAGTATTTTCAAAAGCAGTGGTAATGATGGCAGTGGTAATGGCAAGTGTAATGAACTTTTCTGCAAGTGCGGCAACTCCTGCCGATTATGTGAAAAACGAGGAGATGACCGGCGAACTGATGACCGCCAAGACTATCTTCCGCAATGAGGACGGACACCTTTTCCGTCACCTCCGCTACACTTACACTTATGACAGTGAGAACCGTGTGACGAGCAAGGAAGCTTTCAAGTGGGATAGCGTAAAGGAAGCCTGGGTGCCTTATTTCAAGCTGGATGTTGAATACGCTGACAGTGAAGTTGAGTTGAACTATGCCCGTTGGAACAGTAGAACTAATGGTTACGACAGCTATACGCAAACTACCGTTTACGAACTGAATGACAGCAATGCGGCTTTGATGTTGGCAAGTACCAAATAAAGGATAATATATCAAATACAAAAGAGCCAAGTATCGCGAGGTGACACACCTTTGATACTTGGCTCTTTTTCGTTGAGGAAATGTATTATTGTTTCTCTGTTATCAGTCCGACAGCATAATTCAGCACTGTATCTTCATCCTTCATGAAATCTGCTACGGTTTGGGATACTTGATGATGGGGTGATATGCCTATACCTTCCATGGGGAAACCTTTAGAAGAGACGTCCGGCTGGCGGGTAGGAATACGGAAATAGGTCCGCTGTTTGGTACAGAAAGGACGGGGGCCATTGCCGGTATCCCCTCCAGTGGCTTCGCCGATGAGGGTGACATTTCCGCTTTCCTTCATGTCGAGTGTGAAGCTTTCGGCAGCAGAGAGCGTATAAGTGTCGGTCAGCAGATAGATTTTACCCTTATAGGCGTCGGCTTCGGGTTGTATGATGTAGCTCTTGCTGACGCAGTGTGGTTGTGTTTCGCGGATGAAGTACTTGCAGATATTTACTCCATTCATGCTGTTTCCTCCGCTGTTTCTACGTACGTCTATAATGAGGTATGGTAAATCCTTGACTTTGGGATAGACCGCCTTGAAATCTTCCATGACGGGGTTCATCATGGTTTTGATGGTAAGGTAACCAATGCTGTCTTGTAATATCCTGCTCTCCACAGTTTGTTCTTCGTTATCCGGAAAATAGTCCCTTTGTTTCAAGGGAAGGGTGACGGTCAGAGTATCGCCCCCTCTCAGCAGTGTATAGTTTCTTAGGGTGTCTGCATAACTACGGAACGCATCATAGGCTGTACGGAGCCGTCTGTGGGGGACGGTAGATGCTTCGGTATATTTTTCGTTCTGTTCAATCCATTGTTTATAGGGGAGTCCGTTGATAGCTATAATCCGGTCTTTGTCCTGGAAGCCGTATTCTGTCAGATAGTCACTGGGTTTGTCAACGAACAAGGAATCCTCTATAAAGGCTACGCGCTGATTGGCTGTGTACCTTTTGTAGCAGGTAATGGCGTGGGCGCATTGTAAGGCAGAGATGTATTCCTGCACTATCAGTCCGTAGTCTGTGGTGGTCTGCGCCTGGCGAACGCGGGCGTCACAAGCTTGATACAATGAATCCATATTCAGATGCTTGGCTTGGTATAATGAATAATTCTCCATGACAATCTGGTGTATTTCTTTGAAATCTTCTTCAAACTGCGAGGGGGTTAACGGTAGTTCCGCGATGTAGAAGTTTTCTACATCAATCTGCTTGTCATTATAGAAATAGTTGGCATAAACATACAAACCACACCAAATGGTTGCCAGTACAGCCATTACGATGACTATTACTTTTGAAATTTTTTTCAGAATCTTCATGTTTTATAGAGTTTAGTCGATATTTGCTTTTTCGGCAAAAATAGTAATAATTTTCGTTAATCTTATTTTTCTAACCCCTTATTTGCCAACGATGGTAACATGGAAGTAACTAACTGATCTTCAAGTGCCTTCTTGTACGATATTTAGTAGTTGGCTAACTTTGCAACCGTAAATCAAAACATACTAAGGAGAAGTGATTATGAAGAACTATCAGAAAGTAAATGTGCCCGCAGGCGAGGCACGTGTCGAGTTGCACGATTCATTGAATCTGACTGGTGCAGAAGTATCTATCAGCAATTTGCCGGCTGGTGCAGGAGTACCTTTTGTGCATTCGCACAAGCAAAATGAAGAAATTTATGCCGTCCTCTCCGGACGCGGCACCATGGTGGTTGACGGAGAAATCGTAGAACTGCAGGCGGGTGACTGGCTTCGCGTGGCTCCGGCAGGAGAACGACAATTGTCGGCTGCGGCAGACAGCGCCATCAGTGTGATTTGTATTCAGGTGAAAGCCGGCTCTTTGGAAGGCTTTACGATGACGGACGGTGTGGTGAAGTAAGAGGAAGTCACACAAGTAGAATTAAGGTAATAGGGGATGGGCTGTGGTGCAGGCTATTCCCTATTGTCATATGATGTGCAGTGATTTATTGACTGCGATTTGTTTTATAGTCAAAATAATCATATATTTTGTGCTATACCTAAGAAAACAGACCATGTCAACGATGCAATAAAGCAGAAATTATGATTAAATTGAAGAAAGAGCATTGTTTCTGTCACATAACGAGGACCCAATCAAAGAGTTTAAAACTAAGAATTGAAAACATAATATCATGGCCCAGCATAATGCCATCAAGTTTTTCGAAGCGAAGAAAGCCCGAACCGTTTGGGACGACATAGAAGAAAAATGCTACTTCTCAATAGTAGATGTGGTGGCAGTCTGCTGTATGCCTATCCAGTTACGTCTCCGATAGATTGAAAAAAGGAAAGATATAAGAGGAAATGTGTTTTCATTTTGTTCTTGTTTTGGGCGCAAAAGTAATAAATATCTCCGTTAACCTAACATTAACGTAACGATAACCTAAAAGCTTTTTACCTCCCTCAATCTTTGCAATGTCGAAAGGGAACAACTTCCCCGAAGACAAGAACTTAAAACAAAATGTATAACTTAAAAAATAGAACCATTATGAAGACTTTAGTAATTTCAGCAATCATCGCAATGACCTCTTTAGTAAACGTAGTAAGCGCAGCAGCCGTTAACCGTACAGACAACTTTGCCTATAATACCGAAACCAACGACGGCCGTGTGGAAACACAAACCGTATTCAAAGTGGAGAATCAGAAATTCCTGCACCACCACTTGAAGTACAATTACATTTACGACAACTCCGGTCGCATCTCCCAAAAAGAAGTGCTGAAATGGAACGAATCCACGCAAAGCTTTGAGAAGCACCACAGTCTTAACTTCTTCTATACGGATGACGTCACTGTGGAATACGCCCTCTGGAACGAGCAAAGCAATGCCTACACCGACATCAAGCAGAAAGCCGTCTATCGGCAGACCGACAGCAGTGTCCTGCGCTACCTCAGCTACGAATGGGACGAAAAGAACAATGACTGGAGCTTGACAGCACCATCACATGACGGGTGAATCTGTGCAGTTATTGGCAGAGAAATAAGAAAACACGATTTCTATTCTATTTATTTTAAAAACCAAGACATTATGGCAATATTATTTCGCAAACACGAACGTTTAAGTAATTTGGCACAGAATTCTGTAAAAAGGTATATCCTACAATTATATATAAATACAGCAATCCGGAAGACTGAAAGAAGTGGCAAAGGAAATCAGCACCATGTCCAGTGGGAGTGAGGGTAATTCCTATAGTGTGCTGAAAGTTATCTGAAGAAATCACTGTTGGCAGGTCGTATCGTGACTGAGTAAATTCTGAAAATATAGAGACTATGGGCCTCCTTTCTACACTGTGTGCGGGAGGGAGGCCTTCTTCTCTTCCAAAAATAACCGGATTGCCTTTCTTGAACAAACAATTATAAATATCTTTGGAGCATTATTCACTCATTAAACTAACAGAAAACACCATGAAAGTCACAAACAAATCAACAGTGAGAGTAGGCGCGGCAGGAGTCGCAGTCATTGGAATTATAGTATTGTTCTTGGTCATGTTTGCCGTGGAGCGTATTGATTCGGGACAGACGGGCATCATCGTCAATCTGGCCGGTAGTGAGCGTGGAGTAGATGATGCCAAGGTGGAAACCGGATGGGTGGTTTACAACCGTTTTGCCAAGCAGCTATTCGAATATCCTGCATTTGCGCAGATTGTAGACTACGAACCTTTCGACATTCAGGACAAGAAGGGAACCATCTTCAAGACAGACCCTACTATAGAATACTTCATTGAGCGGGAGGATGCCAAAGTAGTTTTTCTACGCTATCGCAAGACTACCGAAGAATTGGAACAGAGTGTTATCCTGACGGAAGTGAAGAACGCTTATAAGGACGTGGCAGGACTCTATGAGACGGATTCGCTCATCAACAACCGTCCGGCTTTCGAGAAGGAGGTGGAGGCATTACTGAAGGAGCGTCTCAGTACCCGTGGCTTTACGTTTACCAACATACAGTCGTCCGTGAAACCCAACGATGTGCTGCAAGCTGCCATTGACGAAAAGAATACTGCTGTGCAGAATGCCTTGAAGGTGGAGAATGAAAAGAAAGCCGCTATAGCCGAGGCGGAAAAGGTAGTAGCTGCCGCCAAGGGTAAGGCAGATGCCAACCGTATCCTTCAACAAAGCATCACGCCGGAATTGATTCAACTAAAGGCTGTGGAGAAATGGGACGGGAAATTGCCGTTGTCTACCGGTGGAAATACGTTGCCATTCCTGAAGTTGCAATGACAATCTCTATGAGACCCCATTGGCAACTTGATTCTTTTGGGGAGGTACTGATTGTGTGCGCGGATAATCACAAATAAATCAAGCGGTAAGCCATCTATCTCTCTATTTGCTAAGATTTATTCGTCCGACAGCCGTTGAATTATCGTCCGACAATTGTCGGACGATAATTCAACGGCTGTC
>OLWF01000018.1_pt1 | contig 147932 bp, 144 predicted proteins | sample 1644131 | NCBI WGS metagenome assembly OLWF01 (sample SAMEA103958163, study PRJEB25191) | human gut metagenome
GGCAAGTCGTACCAACGCCGCATGAGGCGTGGCTGGTAACATAGGGCTTCGCCCGCAAAATAAATACCCCCGGCTTCGCCGGGGGATATTTATTATTCTTTATTTTCCTCCTCCGGCTCCTCGGGCTTCTCCTCCACCGGTTTGTCCTCCGGCTGGTCGAAGTCCGGCATGGGCACCGGCTCGGACACGATATTGATGTGCTTGGCGGGGGCCTCGATGGTCTCCGGCACACTGGGGCGGAACAGCTTCTGATCCGGCTCCCTCGTGGCGCCGTAGTTGTCCACCGTCTCGGGGTCGCGGCCCTCGATGATGGCCATCATCTCCTGTCCGGTGATGGTCTCCTTCTTCAGCAGGTACGCGGCGATCTTGTCCAGCAGCTCCCGGTTGTCCCGCAGGATCTGCTTGGCCTCCTCGTGGCACTGGCGGATGATCTTGATAGTCTCCCGGTCAGCGGCGGCATACGTCTCCTGCGCGCAGGTCATGGAGTAGCCGCCGTCCAGATACTGGCTCTGGATGGTCCCCAGCGCCATCATATCGAACTCGTCGCACATGCCGAACCGCGCCACCAGATTCCGGGCCATCTCCGTGGCCCGCTCGATGTCGTTGGCCGCGCCGGAGGTCATGGTATCACACACGATCTCTTCGCTGGAGCGCCCCGCCAGCAGGGTGCGGATCTCCGTCAGAATGTCCTCTCTGGACATGAGGAACTTCTCCTCCTCCGGCAGGTGCAGCGTGTAGCCCAGCGCGCCCTGGGTATGGGGGACGATGGTGATCTTGCTCACCGGCTGGGCGTTCTTCTGCTTGGCCGCCACCAGCGCGTGACCCACCTCGTGGTAGGCGATGATGCGCTTCTCCTCCTCGGTGATGACGGTGCCCTTCTTCTCCGAACCGGCGATGACCAGCTCAAAGGACACCAGCAGGTCGTTCTGATTCACGGCCTTGCGGCCCTTGCGGACGGCCCGCAGCGCCGCCTCGTTCACCAGATTGGCAAGGTCCGCGCCCACACAGCCGGCGGTGGCCTGCGCGATCTTGTTCAGATCCACGTCCTCCGCCAGACGGATGTTGCGGGTGTGTACCTGCAGCGTAGCCAGACGGCCCGCCAGATTGGGCCGGTCGACGGTGATGCGCCGGTCGAAGCGGCCGGGGCGCAGCAGCGCCTTGTCCAGCACCTCCGGGCGGTTGGTGGCGCCCAGTACGATGACGCCCTTGCTGGGGTCGAAGCCGTCCAGCTCCGCCAGCAGCTGGTTCAGGGTCTGCTCCCGCTCGTCGTTGCCGCCGAACTTGCTGGCGTCGCGGGACTTGCCGATGGTGTCGATCTCGTCGATGAAGATGATGCACGGAGCCACCTTGGCGGCCTCCTTGAACAGGTCGCGGACACGGCTGGCGCCCACGCCCACAAACATCTCCACGAAGTCGGAGCCGGAGATGGAGAAGAACGGCACCCCGGCCTCACCGGCCACGGCCTTGGCCAGCAGGGTCTTGCCGGTACCGGGGGAGCCCACCAGCAGCGCACCCTTGGGCAGCTTGGCGCCGATGGCGGTGTACTTGCCGGGATTGTGGAGGAAGTCGATGATCTCCTCCAGCGACTCCTTGGCCTCGTCCTGTCCGGCCACGTCCTTGAACGTGACGCCGGTGGATTTTTCCATGTAGACCTTGGCGTTGGACTTGCCCACGCTGCCGATGCCGCCGAAGCCGCCGCCCCCGTTCTTGGCCAGCATGCGGAACACCAGCATGAGCAGACCCACCATGATGATGGTCGGCAGAATATACTGCATCATGAACACCAGCACCGGGTTCATCTGCGTCTCGTAGGCGCTGGTGTACGCCACGTTGTGCTCCCTCAGCAGCGCCACCAGTGTGGTATCGCTGACGTTTTTCAGATAGGCCGCGTACAGCGTCAGCTGGGAGTCCTTGGACTGGGTGTAGGACTTGGGGGGCGTGGTGCTGTTCTCGTCCTGCTCCTCGGTGTAGGTGTAGCCCTCCACCGGTGTGACATAGATGGCGTCGTCCTTGAACTGCACCTCCGCCGCCTTGCCGCTTTCGATAAGTGCCACCATCTCGCTGTACTTGATCTCGTGGCTGGTGGCCTTGCTGGCGGCATTGCGGTTGTAGGCGCTGAAGTAGTTGAACGCCACCGTCAGCACCAGCGCCCACGCCACCAGCGTCAGGATGCCCCGCAGATTATTGCGGCCCTTGCCGTTTTTGTTGTTTTGATCGTTGTTGGCCATGCGTATCCTCCGTAAAAACCACTGTGTGGTATACTTCTGCAGTATCGCACAGTATACCACATTTGCCCTGCCGTCACAAGCGGCACGTTGTCGGAATTTCTGTAAAATTTCTATGAATGCTTCTTTCTATCGGGGAAATAGTGTGTTATACTGGTCGGTATATAAAGAAGAACGAGGTCATTCCCATGAAAGATACAAAGGATACCCAGCGCCGCCCCCTGCCCGACGCGGAGGCTGACGGCATCATCGAGGGCCGCAACGCGGTGATCGAGGCCCTGCGCGTGGGCACCGCCATCGATAAGATCTATCTGGCCAAGGGTGAGACGGACAAAACGCTGGGCCACATCGCCTCCAGAGCCCGGGACGCAGGCATCGTGGTGGTGGAGGCCGACCGCCGGAAGCTGGACGGCATGTCCCGCACCCACGCCCATCAGGGCGTCATCGCACTGGCCGCCGTCCGGGAGTACGCTACGGTGGAGAGCATTCTCGCCGCCGCCGCGGAGAAGGGCGAGCCGCCCCTGCTGGTGGTGTGCGACGAGATCTCCGATCCCCACAATCTGGGGGCCATCCTCCGCACCGCCGAGTGCGCCGGAGCCCACGGCGTCATCATCCCCAAGCGCCGCTCCGCCGGTCTGACCGCCGTGGTGGCCAAGACCTCCGCCGGTGCGGTGAGCTACATTCCCGTGGCCCGCGTGGCCAACATCCCCTCCCTGCTGAAGGATCTGAAAAAGCAGGGCGTCTGGGTGTTCGGCACCGCCGCCGGCGGTGCCACCGACCTGTACGGCGCGGATCTGAAGGGCCCCGCCGCCATCGTCATCGGCTCCGAGGGCAGCGGTATGACCCGCCTCGCCGCGGAGAACTGTGATTTTCTGGTCAGCATCCCCATGAAGGGCCGCATCTCCTCCCTGAACGCCTCCGCCGCCGCAGCCATCCTGCTGTACGAGGCGGTGCGCCAGCGGAGATGAACGGCGCTTCCCGTCTATCTAGATTTGAGGTAACATGAGCAGGCGCAGCCATCCATCGTCCTATACGCCCGTCCCCGACGACGAGTTTTCTCTGGAGTCCATCCTTGCCGAGTACGGCCGGGGTGGGCGTCAGCCTGCCCCGGAGCCGGAGCCCGTGCCCGCCCCGGCGCCCGTTCCCGTCCCGGAGCATGTCCCGGAGCCTGAACCCACGCCGGAGCCCGAACCGGCTCCCGCGCCTGTACCCGAGCCCGCACCCCTCTCCGACACGCCGGATCGTGTCAGCCTGAAGGACGTGATGAGCCAGACGGTGGACGCCGTGCTGGAGGACGAGGAGGACGGCGTTATCGACGATCCCGTGCCGCTGGGCCAGCGGCTCTCCGACCTGCTGCACCGCTTCACAGACCGCCGCAGCGGCCATCCGCCCCGTGGCCTGTCCCGGGAGACGGAGCAGCTGTTCGACGACCCGGAGGAGGAGCCGGAGCCGGAGGAGCCGGAGGAACCGGAGCCCCGGATGGACGATGCCCTCCGGGCGGAGAAGCGCCTCTGCAACCGGCTGCGGCGCGGTCTGGTATTCGGCGCGTTCCCGGCGCTGGGCCTGCTGGTGGCCGCCGTGCTGCAGGAGCTGGAGGTGCTGCCGCCCGCGTGGCTGGACGCCGCGTTCCTGCGCTGCGTAGTGCTGGGCGGCGGTCTGCTGCTGACGGCGCTGCTGTGCCTGCCGGTGTGGCAGACGGCCCTCCGCCTGCTGCGTGACGGCCGGGTGGGCTGCGAGCTGTGCGCCGGTGTGACGGTGCTGGCCGACCTGCTGTGCTGCGTCAGCGGCGCCGTGACCGGCAGCACCCTGTCCACCCCCTATGCCGCCGCCGGGGCGCTGCTGCTCCTCAGCTGCCAGCTGGGCCTGTACCTGACGGCGGAGACGCGCCGCATCGCCTTCCATCTGGCGGATGTCAACGGCGTACCGCCCTATGTGGTGTCCGTTCTGCCCGCCGGTATCTGCAAGCAGCGGGGTGTGCTGGACGGCTTCTACCGTATGACCATGCGCCCCGATCCCGCCCGCCAGTGGCAGAACTATGTGCTGCCGCTGCTGCTGAGCGCGGCGGTGGTGCTGTCCGGCGTGGTGTGCTTCACCGCCCGGCCCATGGACGAATTTCCCTGGGTGCTGGCGACCCTCACCGGCGCCGGCGTCCAGCTGTCCCTGCCCCTGACGGGCACGCTCCCGCTGTACTATCTGACCCGGCGGCTGGAGCGCAGCGGCGCTGCCGCCGCAGGCTACGCCGGTGCACGGGCCGTGGCCCGCTCCGGCCGCATGGTGCTGACGGACGACGACCTGTTCCCCGCCGGTACCGTGACCCTCAACGGCTACAAGGTCTACGGCGAGGAGCGTGTGCGGGCCGTGTCCTATGCCGCCTCGGTGGCCAAGGCCGCCGGCAGCAGCCTTGCACCCCTGCTGGATCGCCAGCTGACGGCGGAGGGCGGCTACCCCATGCGGGTGGACGAGCTGCGCTACTGCGAGGAGGGCGGCGTGGAGGCCGCCATCCGGGGCGAGACGGTGCTGATGGGCAGCGCCTACTTTATGAAGAAGCGCCGCGTGCCCCTGCCCCGCGACCTGAAGCTGCAGACCGGCCTGTTTCTGGCGGTGGACGGCGTGCTGACGGCGGTGTTCGCCGTGAAGTACCAGCCCTCCCGCAACGCGGAGTGGGCGCTGCGGGCCATGCGCCGCAGCCATATCACGCCGGTGCTGGCCGTCCGCAGCAGCAACGTGACCCCCGGCCTGATCAAGCGGAAATTCGGCGTGGACGCCAAGGTGGTCTACCCCGATGTGTCCACCCGTCTGGCGCTGGCCCAGCTGGCCGCCCAGCAGGGTGAGGCGCCCAACGTCATCGTCTGCCGGGAGGGGCTCCTCCCGCTGGCGGAGTCGGTGGTGGGGAGCCGCCGCATGGTGCGGGCGGTCCGCACCGCCACGGTGCTCAGCTACATCGGCGCGCTGTGCGGCGTGGCGCTGTCCTACTACCTGACCTCCGTGGGCAATTTCGCGGTGCTGACGCCGCTGTCCATGGTGGTGTTCCTGCTGCTTTGGCTGCTGCCCACGCTGCTCATCGCCGGACTTGTCCGCCACTTCTGATGCGAAATCGTAAGGGTGCCCATTGATATGCGCATAACGATATGTTAGATTATAAGTTGTCGGTCTATTGCGATCTTCCAATGAGGGAGGGTATATCTTATGAGCGATTTTATGCTAGCCTTACCCGGCATCATTTTTTGGATCGTGGTCATTTTTGTGATCAAATCCGCAAAGAGTAAAACCGGGCCTAAAAATAATGCAGAAAGGGAACTTGTGCACGATGTCATCTCGACTATAGAACGATTTGCTCCCGATTTCGATGGGGCTACGGTCAGCATATCCTCAGAGGGTTCTGTTGGTGGCATTAAATTTGCTTCTCTGAGCGGGCAGAACTTTTCTTATGATTACGCTACTCATGGATACTTTGTCAGCGACCACATGGCAAGACTGCTTGCCGCTGAAATTGCCAAGCGATTCGGCGGTGAATCTTGTCAAGTCAGTCGATACGATTTGACGGTGGCCTATCGAGTTATAGGCCCGCGTCAGCTTGCTGCTGAGCGAGAGAAAAAGCGCCGTGAGGACAGTCTGAAGCATCTTTAAGGAGGGCGAATATGGAACTGATTCAAATTGATTCTGTAAAGAAAGTTTTCACCGACACTACATATGTTAGTCCGTACCACCCACTTCCAGACGTTCTTTTTGTGGATGCAGAAACCGGCGTTGTCTATTTTAATGGCCAATATCCCCGCTACGACTCCAACGGCAGGATCATGGTCATCCCCAAGGATCGACTTCCGGACATCATTGCGCGGGCCAAAGCCCAAGCAGCCACTTTGGTAGCGGAATCACAAAGGAATCATAGCATTCAGGTATAACCTGCTGCCCACGTTGCTCATCGCCGGACTTGTCCGCCACTTCTGATACGAAAAAAGACATCCAGCGCATCTGCGCGGGATGTCTTTTTTTCACTTTTCACATCTCTGCCGGCACAGGCTCCGGCAGCTTCTCCGGCCAGCCGGGCCAGCTCTGGCGGATCAGCGCCGCCACGTCGCCCCGCTCCGTGCCCAGCACGGCGGCCAGCTCGCCGTACAGCTGATCCTCGGCCCGCTTGAGATAGCGCTCGTCTATCTGGCTGACCTTCTTGCCGTGGCGCAGGGCCCACGCCCTCTTGCGGCACACGCTGTGGATCATGGCCGCCAGCTCACCGCACTCGCACCGCATCACCACCTGATGGTAGAAGTCCCGGGCGGCCCGGACGCCTGCCTGCTCCGGCTTGCAGGGCGGCAGCGACGGGATGGCCGCGATGAGGGCCAGCGCCGCCTCCCGGGTGATGACGGGACGCATCAGCACGCCGGTGTCCACCGGTGTCAGCACCATTCCGCTGCGGTACAGCGGGGTCAGATGATAATAGAGCCTGTCCCCATCGTCGTAGGACATGCCGGACGGGCCGATACGCTCCACCCGGCAGACGCCCTCGCCGCCGTACACCACCAGATCGCCTGCTGCAAACATTCTGTCACGCTCCTCACACACAAAACACGCGGAAACACGCCGCCCGTCCGCTCTCTCCTTCGGACACGCGGCTTTTCTATCTGGTAGAATTATACCACATTGTGTCAAAAAATGTAAGGGCGATTTTTAAGAAATTTCCTGAAAACCGGTGGATATCCGAAAAAAACGTGGTACAATAGGGGAAATTTTTCGAGAGGAGCACCCTTTTATGAAAACCCCCGACATCCATCCCTCCGCTTTTGTGGCCCCCGGCGCCGTCGTCCGGGGCGAGGTACATCTGGCCGAAAACAGCAGCGTGTTCTACAACGCGGTGCTCCGGGGCGACCGCGCCCCCATTTCCATCGGCGAGGGTACCAACATACAGGATAACTGCGTGGTCCATGTGGAGTACGACCTGCCGGTAACGGTGGGCAAAAACGTCACCGTGGGCCACGGAGCCATCCTCCACGGCTGCACCATCGGCGACGAGACGCTGATCGGTATGGGCGCCATCGTCCTCAACGGTGCGCAGATCGGCAAAAGCTGCCTCATCGGCGCCGGCGCGCTGGTGACGCAGAACGCCGTCATCCCTGACGGCTGCATGGCCGTTGGCTCCCCCGCCAGGGTGAAGCGCCCCCTGACGCCGGAGGAGATGGACAGCCTCCGCCAATCCGCCGCCGACTACCGGCAGGAGGCGCAGGCGTGCAAAGCGCTGGAGGAGACCCTGTAAGCAAAAGGAAGGCCGTAGGCACGCCTGCGGCTTTCCTTTTGCTTATTTCTGTACGGCGGCCTTCTCCCGATCCCGCAGGATCAGCAGCTTCAGCGCCTCCACGCCTACCTGTACGGCGGAGGTGGTGTCCTCGCTCATGTCCTGATCCAGACCGGCGGCCTCCCGTTCCTGGTTCCACACCACATGGAAGCAGGAGCCGCACCGGCACGCCAGCGCGTTTGCCACCACGAACAGCGCGGCGGACTCCATCTCGCTGGCCTTGACGTGCAGGCGCTTCCACGCCTCCCACTTGTTCAGCAGCTCATAGGACACCGGCATCTTGGCCGGGCTGTGCTGGCCGTAGAAGGCGTCCTTGCACTGGACGACGCCCACCTGCGTCCGCTTGCCCAGCGCGTGGGACGCCTGCACCAGCGCGGTGGTCACGTCGAAATCCGCTACCGCCGGGTACTCGATGGGCGCGTACTCCCGGCTGGTGTGCTCGAACCGGATGGCGCCGGTGGCCACCACCACGTCGCCGCTGCGGACATCCAGATCAATGCCGCCGCAGGTGCCCACCCGGATAAAGGTGTCCGCGCCGATGTTGTGCAGTTCCTCCATGGCGATGGACGCGGAGGGGCCGCCGATGCCGGTGGAGCAGACGGAGACCTTCTCCCCCAGCAGCGTGCCGGTGTACACGGTGTACTCCCGGTTGCTGGACACGAAATGCGCGGCGTCAAACAGCGCGGCGATCTTCTCGCAGCGGCCCGGGTCGCCGGGCAGGATCACATAGCGGCCCACATCTCCCTCTTCACAGTGAATGTGGTACTGTTTTTCCAGTTTTTGCATGGTCTGACCTCCTGAAGGCTATACGGGCGGTCATATCCGTCCCGAAAAATACTTTTTGCTATCGTTTGTGCCGGTCTTTGAATGTTCATTGTACCATATGCCGCCGCAAAAAGCAACGCTCCCAAGGCCGGAAAAACCGGGAGCAAAAGCTGGGGAAAGAAAGGGGATGCGGCTTGCGCCGCATCCCCTTGCGTTTTTCAATGGCTTAATACATGCCCATGCCGCCCATGTCGGGTGCGGCGGGAGCCGGAGCGGGGGGCTGGGGCTTGTCGGCCACCAGAGACTCGGTGGTCAGCACCATGCCGGACACGCTGGCGGCGTTCTCCAGCGCGCTGCGGGTCACCTTGGCGGGATCCACGATGCCGCTGGCGATCATGTCGCAGTACTCCTCCTTATAGGCGTCGAAGCCGTAGCCGTTCTTGCCGGAGGTGCGCACCTTCTCCAGCACCACGCTGCCGTCGATGCCGGCGTTGGCCGCGATCTGGCGGATGGGGGCCTCCAGTGCCTTGGCCACCAGCTGCACGCCCACGCGCTCGTCGCCCTCGGTGCTGTTCAGCAGCGCGGTGACGGCGGGGATGACGTTGACGTAGATGGTGCCGCCGCCGGCCACGATGCCCTCCTCAACGGCGGCCTTGGTGGCGTTCAGCGCGTCCTCGATGCGGAGCTTCTTCTCCTTCATCTCAGTCTCGGTAGCGGCGCCCACCTTGATGACAGCCACGCCGCCGGCCATCTTGGCCAGGCGCTCCTGCAGCTTCTCCTTGTCATACTCGCTGGTGGTCACGCCGATCTGGGCGCGAATCTGGGAGACACGATCCTTGATGGCCTGAGGATCGCCCATGCCGTCCACGATGATGGTGTTCTCCTTGGTGACCTTGATCTGACGGGCGCGGCCCAGCATATCAATGGTGGTGTCCTTCAGAGCCAGACCGAACTCCTCGCTGACGACCTGACCGCCGGTCAGCACGGCGATATCCTGCAGCATCTCCTTGCGGCGGTCACCAAAGCCGGGGGCCTTGACGCACACCACGTTCAGAACGCCCTTCAGACGGTTGACCAGCAGAGTGCTGAGGGCCTCGCCCTCCACGTCCTCCGCGATGATGAACAGCTTCTTGCCGCTCTGGAGCATCTGCTCCAGCAGGGGCAGGATGTCGCTGATGACGGAGATCTTCTTGTCGGTGATGAGGATATAGGGATCGTCCACCACAGCCTCCATCTTCTCCATATCGGTGGCCATGTAGGGGGTGATATAGCCCCGGTCAAACATCATGCCCTCCACGACCTCGGAATAGGTCTCGGCGGTCTTGGACTCCTCAATGGTGATAACACCGTCGGCGGAGACCTTCTCCATAGCCTCGGCAATGAGCTTGCCGATGGTCTCATCGCTGGAGGAGACAGTACCCACGCGGGCGATATCGTCGGTGCCGTTGACCTTCTGGCTCTGCTCCTTGATGGCGCTGACAGCGGCCTCCACAGCCTTGGCCATGCCCTTCTTCATGACGATGGGATTGGCGCCTGCGGCCAGATTCTTCAGACCCTCGTGGATCATGGCCTGTGCCAGCAGGGTAGCGGTGGTAGTGCCGTCGCCGGCCACATCGTTGGTCTTGGTGGACACCTCGCGCACCAGCTGCGCACCCATGTTCTCAAACGGATCGTCCAACTCGATCTCCTTGGCGATGGACACGCCGTCGTTGGTGATCAGGGGCGTACCGAACTTCTTATCCAGCACCACGTTGCGGCCCTTGGGGCCCAGCGTGACCTTAACGGTATCGGCCAGCTGATTGACACCGGCCTCCAGAGCCTTGCGGGCCTCGTCGCCGCGCTTGATGATCTTAGACATATAACTTACCTCCTACTTTTACTCCACAATGGCCAAGATGTCGCTTTGCTTGACGATGATGTACTCCACATCCTCCAGCGTCACCTTGGTGCCGGCGTACTTGTCGGTGATGACCTTATCGCCGGCCTTCACGGACATCACCACGGTCTTTCCGTCCACGGTGCCGCCGGGGCCCACGGAGATCACCTCTGCCACAGAGGGCTTTTCCTTGGCGGAACCGGTGAGGATGATGCCGCCCTTGGTGGTCTCCTCCGGCTCGGACATCTTCAGCACCACGCGGTCGGCAAGCGGTGTCAGTTTCATAGCTGCTTCCTCCTTATATACTCAATATTGAAAAAATAAAGTCAGCGTTAGCACTCAATGTCTTGGAGTGCTAACGCCGCTTATCATACCACACTATACGGGATTTGCAAGGGGGAAACGGGAAAATTTTGAAAAATTCACAAAATGTTCAACTGAGGGACGGCTCTCGGGCGGTGCGATTGCAGCTGCACCCGGCGGGGCCGAAGAAATTCAGCTTCTTGTCGGCCATTTTGATGGTCACGTCCTGATTGACCACGCATTCGCCGTCCAGGCAGGTGACGATGTCCGGTTTTTCCGACTGGATGCGGATGACCTTGGGGGTGGAACAGTGGGCATAGTCGGGGAACTTGCGATAGCCGCCCTTGGAGTAGGGCCCCACGAACTTCAGGAACGTCCGGCGGTTCACGGCCTTCACCACCAGCGTGTTCAGCACACCGTCGTCCATCCGGGCCTCGCCTACGGGCATGAAGCCGCCGCCGTAGTACCGGCCGTTGCACACCGCCACCAGCGACCAGTCGCCCTTGACGGCCACATCGTCCAGCGACACGGTCCAGCGGGAGCCGATGCCCTTGAACAGGAAGTTCACCGCCAGCGAGTAGATGTAGCTGCCCTTGCCGTCCAGCAGGGGGCTTTCACTGTACTTATGTACGTCCCGCGCCACCCGCGCATCAATGCCGGAGCAGGCGATGGTCAGGGCCACGCGGCCGTTGACGTCGATGGCGTCCATGGGGAACTGCGGCCCGTCCCACAGGTTCTCCGCGTCCCGGAACTTCTCCAGATCGTCGCCGAAGTTCTTGAGGAAGTCGTTGCCGGTGCCCACGGGGATGGCGGTCATGGCGGCGTTGTCGTAGCCGATGATGCCGTTGGCCACTTCGTTGACGGTGCCGTCGCCGCCGCAGGCGTAGAACCGCAGCTCCTCGCCGCTGTCGCACAGCCGCCGGGCGATCTCCGTGGCGTGGCCCTGCTTCTTTGTCAGGATGCACTGGACATCCAGATCGTGCTTTGTCCGCAGCGCATCCGCCATATCGTATATCTTTTGGCGGCTGTCCGCCTTGCCCGCAGTGGGATTGATGATGAAAACGTGCTTCATCTTAGGTTGCCTCCTCGAGCCAAGCAAAAGTTTAAGAATTCCTTAGCATTGTACCATGCCGCCGGAAAAGAAAGTGAACAAATTGAAAATAAACGGCAAATTTATCTGCGTCGCTCACACGTTGCCGTACATGAACACGTCGCACTTGATCATGCCGTTGTACAGCTTGCGCTTCTTGTCCGCCGGTCGGCCGAAGGCGCGCTCAAACTCCGTGTGGCTGCTGAGCACCAGCGTTCGCCAGCCCTCCGGCAGGGTTTTCCACACCCTGCCCAGCATCCGGTACAGCTCCTCCGCCTCCTGCCGCTCCAGCAGCCGCTCGCCGTAGGGGGGATTGGTCACCAGCTGGCCATATTGGCTGTCCCGGCGGAATTTGGCGGCGTCCGCCACTTCAAAGCGGATGCAGTCGTCCACGCCGGCCTTCCGGGCGTTGTCCCGGGCGATGTCCACGGCATGGGGGTCAATGTCGCCGCCCCAGATGTCGTACTGCCCGTGGAACTCCCTGTCCTGCGCCTCGTCCGCCGCGTCCATCCACGCCGCCGCCGGCAGGAACGCCCAGCGCTGGGCGTCGAACCGCCGGTCCAGACCCGGCGCCCGGTTTTTGGCAATGAGCGCCGCCTCGATGGGAATGGTGCCGCTGCCGCAGAACGGGTCGCAGAACGGGTCGCGCCCCCGGTAGCGGCTGAGAGTCACCAGTGCCGCCGCCAGCGTCTCCCGCAGCGGGGCCTCCACGCCCACGGCCCGGTAGCCCCGCTTGTACAGCCCCTCGCCGGAGGTGTCCAGACAGACGGCGGCCTCATCTTTGAAGATGGAGAAGCGCACCTGATGCTTCACCCCCGTCTCCGGGAACTGCTCCAGCCCGTAGGCGGTCTTCATCCGCTCCACCATGGCCTTTTTGATGATGCTCTGGCAGGCGGACACCGCGTGCAGCTGGGAGGAGATGGCGTAGCCCTTCACCGGGAACGCCGCGTCCCGGGGCAGATAGTCCTCCCACGGGATGGCCCGTACGCCCTGAAACAGCTCCTCAAAGCTGCGGGCGGGGAACTGCCCCAGCACCAGCATCACCCGTGCGCCGCAGCGCAGATTGATGTTGAGCCTTGCGCAGTCCGCCATGGTGCCATGGCACAGGATGCGCCCGTTTTCCGCCTGCACGTCCTGCAGACCCAGCCGCTTCACCTCATCAGCCACCAGCTTTTCCAACCCCAGCAGGCAGGGGATCATATATGTCACCATAGACGGCGCACCTCGTTCGTTCAGATTCGTACCCATCAGTATACCCGACTTTTGTCCGCCGCGCAAGGCGTAAAAATCCTGTGGCATTTCCGGCGCGGATAGGCTATAATAGGGGATGTAAACTTCAGGTTGCGCGGCTTTGTGCAAAAAATTTCCCGGCGCAACTTCAAGGTGATAGACAAAACCGGCGGAAGTGCTACACTGTCGGAAAGAGGAACGGAGGAACGAGCCTATGTCATTCGGAGAACAGCTGTCGGCTGTGCGCCGCCGCAGCGGCCTGACCCAGGAGCAGTTTGCCGAGCAGCTGCAGGTCTCCCGTCAGGCGGTGAGCAAATGGGAGTCCGGCCGGGGCTACCCGGAGATCGAGAAGATACTCTATATCTGCAACCGCTATCAAGTCTTCATTGCCGACATGTTCGCGCAGGAAGCCCCTGCCCCGGCGGCGTCCCCCGCACCGGACGCGCCCGCTGCGCCCGCCGCGTCGGAGCAGCCCCTCCCACGGGAGAGCCTGCACAATGCGTTTTCCGCGTTCCTCACCAACCTGTCCCCGAAAAACAAGTGGATGGCCGGGGGCGTGCTGCTGGGCGTAGGCGCTCTCAGCGGCCTCATCGGCCTGTGTCTGAAAGGAGGAAGCACGGATATGTCCACGATTATCTGGATCGTCGCCATCGTTATCTTCGGCGTGGCGGAAGCGGTCACAGCGGGCCTGACATCCATCTGGTTCGTGCTGGGCGGCGTGGCGGCTCTCATCGCGGCCATCTGCAACGGCCCCGTCTGGCTGCAGATCGCGCTGTTCTTTGTGGTGTCCATCGCCACGCTGGCGGCTACCCGCCCGCTGGTGGTCAGGCTGATGAAAAAGGACATCAAGCCTACCAATGCCGACCGGGTTCTGGGCGGCTCGGCCCGGGTCACGGAGCGCATCGACAACGATGTGCCCACCGGCGCCGTCTACATAGATGGCAAGACCTGGTCTGCCCGCAGCAGCACCGGGGAGATCATCGAGCCTGACGCCATGGTGCGCGTCGTGCGCATGGAGGGCGTCAAGCTGTATGTGGAAAAGGAGATGTAAATGCCGTACTTCATCAAGGGCCTGCTGGTAGTTCTCGCCTTTGTCGTCACTCGCATCGTCCACCTGACCCGCAAGCACAGGAAGAAAAAGCAGCACAAAAACACGGAGAAAGAATAAGGAGGAAACACACATGCCGTACAACATGCCCGGTACCATTGCCATCATCGTTCTGGTCGTTCTCGTTCTGGTGGTGGTCGTCAGCTGCATCAACATCGTCCAGCAGTCCAAGGCCTATGTGGTGGAGCGTCTCGGCGCCTTCCACAGCGTCTGGGGTGTGGGCCTGCACTTCAAGCTGCCGTTCATCGAGCGGGTGGTGAAGAAGGTCAGCCTCAAGGAGCAGGTGGCCGACTTCGATCCCCAGCCCGTTATCACCAAGGATAACGTCACCATGCAGATCGACACCGTCATCTATTTCCAGATCACCGACCCCAAGCTGTACACCTACGGCGTGGAGTATCCCATGTCCGCCATCGAGAATCTGACGGCCACCACCCTGCGCAACATCATCGGCGAGCTGGAGCTGGACCAGTCCCTCACCAGCCGCGACACCATCAACGCCAAGATGCGCTCCATTCTGGATGAAGCCACCGACCCGTGGGGCATCAAGGTCAACCGCGTGGAGCTGAAGAACATCCTGCCGCCCCGCGAGATCCAGAACGCCATGGAAAAGCAGATGAAGGCAGAGCGCGAGCGCCGCGAGTCCATCCTGCAGGCCGAGGGCGAGAAGGCCAGTAAGGTGCTGATCGCCGAGGGCGAGAAGCAGTCCACCCTGCTGCGGGCGGACGCCGCCAAGCAGGCCCGCATCATGGCCGCCGAGGCGGAGGCACAGTCCATCCTGAAGGTGCAGCAGGCCATGGCCGACTCTATGCGGATGCTGAACGAGAACGCGCCCAACGATCAGGTCATCAAGCTCAAGGCGCTGGAGGCGCTACAGAAGGTGGCGGACGGTAAGGCCACGAAGCTCATCATTCCCAGCGAGATCCAGAGCCTGGCGGGTCTGGCGGCCAGCGCCAAGATGCTGGTGGAGAACGACGCGCCCGCCGCGGAGTAAGCCTATGGCGAAGAAGGAACAGCGTTTTATCAAGGTCGCGGAGGAGAGCGGCATCATCAACAACAGCGAGGTCTGGGCAGACACGCAGACCGGTGTGCAGTACTTTTATCACGCTTCCGGCAACTCCGGCGGCATGTGCGTACTGGTAGATGCCGAGGGCAGACCCCTGCTGTACCGCAAGGCCCCGGACGCGCCGGAGTTTTGAGAGAATGTGCCCGGGCGCTGAACCCGCAAGGGTGCTTCCGGATTCTGAGCTCAGGGGGCGCTTCGGATTTTGAACGCAGCGGGGCCTCCCGATTCTGAACCCGAAAGGGCAGGGCAAAGCCCTGCCCTTTTCGCATCGCCCCTGCGATCCCGCTTGCATGCATCGCGGGAACCGGCGTCCCCGCATTCCTGCGTAGGGACCGGCGTCCCCGGCGGCCCGTTCGCAGGGCGGCGCGCCCCACGCCGCCGCGATGATTTTTACGCGCCTGCCGGCGCGCGGGGGGCGTTTCGCGCTCCGGCGCAGCGCGCCGGGAAAATCAACAACAAAAAAAGGAGCTGTGACCCTGTATGTACTATCTCTTTGCCAACGGCCTGCAGCCGCTGCCCACGCCGCCATCGGACTGGCGCGGCGTACTGGCGGTGCTGACGCCGCAGGAGCTGCATGACGCGGCGCTGCCTGCCGGCATGCCGGCTCCCACCGCGCCCGCTGACCCGCATGAGTCTCAGTTCTGCTGGCTGCGCGTTGACCGCAGCGGCATTACCGGCCACCTGCGGACACCGCCGCAAGCCAACCAGTCCGCCCGCCGTTTCAGCTTTTCCTGGACGGGCGGGGCTTTGCTGGTGGTCGACCACGACCATGCGGCGTCGGACTGCATTGCCCGTCTGGCAGAGCAGAGCGCCCCGCCGCCGGACGGCCCCGACGGCTTTTTGACGGCGCTGCTGCTATATCTCATCCGGGATGACCTGCCCTACATCCAGCAGCTGGAGAGCCGGCTGACCGTTCTGGAGCAGGCGGTGCTGGACAACGACACCGGGCGGTTCCTCCACCGGATGAGCGTGCTGCGCAAGGAGCTGAACCGCACCAACCGCTACTACGCCCAGCTCAGCGACTTTGCGTCCTCCCTGATGGAGGAGGCGGAGGAGCAGCTGTCCGGCCACAGTAAAAAGCGGCTGAACCACTTCCTGCGGAAGGTGGAGAATCTGCGGGGCGAGACGCGGATGCTTCACGAGTATGCCAGCCAGATCAGCAGCGAGTATCAGTCGCAGGTGGACATTGCCCAGAACCGGGTGATGAAGGTGCTGACCATTGTTACCGCCATCTTCCTGCCGCTGTCCCTCATTGCCGGGTGGTACGGCATGAACTTCACGGATATGCCGCTGCTCCGCTGGCGCTGGGGCTATGTGACGGTGGCGGCGGTGTCGGCGCTGGTGGTGGCGCTGCTCATCTGGTACTTCAAGAGGAAAAAGTGGTTCTGAAAACCGAACGGCGGCGGGGCGCATTGGCCCCGCCGTACGGGTGCGCGGGGCAGGCATAAGGGGGACACAGTGAACCGGGAGCGCGATTTATTTCAGGAAAAACGTGAAATAAAGGCGGGATTTTTGAAAATAAATCGGAAATAAACCGGAAATTGACCTGAAAAACAATTTCAGGATGCGGCGGGGCGGCAAGGCCCCTTCAAGCGCAAAAGCGATGCCCGCGCCGGGGCCGGCGCGGGCATCGCTTTTTGCTGTTTATACGAAATATCGAAAATCAAAGTATGCAGGAAATTTCCGGATATTTACAGCTTTGTCACCATGGGGATGATCATGGGGCTGCGCTTGGTGGTCTTGTAGAGGTAGCTGGACACGGCGGAGCGGACGGTGCGGCACACGTCGCCGTCATCCCGGCGCTTCCGGGCGGACATGCCGTCCACGGTGTCGGTGGCGATGCGGCGCAGGGTGTCCAGCAGCTCCTCGGACTCCTTGACGTAGACAAAGCCCCGTGTCACGATCTCCGGCGGACACAGCAGCTGGTGGTCGTGGCTGGACATGGGCAGCACGATGACCACCATGCCGTCCTCAGCCAGCAGCTTCCGGTCGTTGAGCACCACGGCCCCCACCTCGCCGACGCCGCTGCCGTCCACGAACACCTCGCCGGCGGGAACGGATGTCTCGCACTTGATGTGCTTGGTGGTCAGCTCAATGACGGAGCCGTTGTCGGCCACCACGATGTTGTTGGGGTGCATGCCCATGCTCTCCGCTACCCGCTTGTGGATCTGGAGCATACGCTGCTCGCCGTGGAGAGGGATGAAGAACTTGGGCTTCGTCAGGGCATGGATGATCTTCAGCTCCTCCTGGCAGGCGTGGCCGGAGACGTGGAGCATGTCGGCCTTGTCGTAGACCACGTCGGCGCCCTTGCGGAACAGCTCGTTGATGACGCGGCCCACCGTCACCTCATTGCCGGGGATGGCGCTGGCGGAGATGATGACCTTGTCGCCGGGGCCGATGTCCACCTGCTTGTGGGTGGAGAAGGCCATGCGGTACAGGGCGCTCATCTCCTCGCCCTGGGAGCCGGTGGTGACGATGACCTGCTGCTGCAGGGGCAGGCCCTTGATGCGGTTGATGTCCACCAGCGTGTTCTTGGGCACCTTCATGTAGCCCAGCTCCGTGGAGACCTTCATGATATTCTCCATGCTGCGGCCGGTGACGGCCACCTTGCGGCCGCAGGCCGCCGCGGCGTCCAGCACCTGCTGGATGCGGTGGACGTTGCTGGCGAAGGTGGTGACGATGATGCGCTTGTCGCAGCCGGTGAACTGCCGCTTGAACGTGGCGCCCACCGCCTTCTCACTCATGGTATAGCCGGGACGCTCCACATTGGTGGAGTCGGCCAGCAGCGCCAGCACCCCCTGCTTGCCCAGCTCGCCGAAGCGGGCCAGATCGATGACCTCGCCGTCGATGGGGGTGGAGTCGATCTTGAAGTCGCCGGTGTGGACGATGGTGCCCATCCGGGTATGGATGGCGAAGGCCGCGGAGTCGGCGATGGAGTGGTTCACATGGAGGAACTCCACCTGAAACTTGCCGGCCCTCACCGTCTGGCCGGCCTCCACGGTGATGAGCTTGGTGGAGCTTACCAGACCGTGCTCCTGCAGCTTCAGCTTGATGAGCCCGGCGGTGAAGCGGGTGCAGTAGATGGGGGTGTTGAGCTGCTTGAGAACGTAGGGGATGGCGCCGATGTGATCCTCGTGCCCGTGGGTAATGAACATGCCCCGCAGGCGGCTGTGGTTCTTCACCAGATAGCTGACGTCGGGAATGACGCAGTCGATGCCGTACATGTCGTCTCCGGGAAAGGCCATGCCGCAGTCCACGATGATGATCTCGCCGCCGTACTCGTAGGCGGTCATATTCTTGCCGATCTCGTTCAGGCCGCCCAGAGGAATGATCTTCAGTTTTTCTGCCATAAATGTCAAATACTCCTTTGCTTGTACAGATACCGCACGGCCCGGCAGGGCGGAAAATGACCGCAGCAAAGCAAAGGCGGCCCGCCCGCTGTCCGGCCCTGCATCGCCGGAGAGAGGTGCGGAGTGTCGCCCAGCCGCTCCATGTGGATGGTTTGTAAGAGGTCGCCCTCTTTTTTCTATGTGATCGCAGGCACACGCTCTGCGAAACAACCAAAAAATGCGCGTATTTTTCTGCGCTTTTCACAAAGTATACCACACCTTGCCGCGTTTGTACACCCCCAACTTGCCGACAGGTTCCGACAGCGGCGGAAAGGGGACGGAAAGCGGCGGCGTTCGGCGGATTTTTCCCCAAAGCCGCTATTGTCGGCGGGGAAATTCTGTGCTATAATCAATTGCTATATTAAATTGGAGACGTATTCCTATCGACAAGCGAGGAAACGCCTTTCGTATACCTGCACCGGGAGGAGGAACGCCTTTTGAGCAAAAAGATCATACGCGGATTCCGCACGAACATGGCCCTGTACGGCCTGTGTCTCATTGTGTTCGTGATCGTGACCATCCCCTTTGAGCCGCTGCTGGCGCTGGCGGAGGGGGTGGTGGCCGTGGTGGTGCTGCTGGTGGGCAGCCGCCGCAACAAGATGGCGCAGGCCTCCGTGCGGCAGTATATGGACAGGGTGTCCGGGGGCATGGACTCCGCCCGCTCCAGCAATATGCTGTACGCCCCGCTGCCCATGCTGGTGTTCGATGTGACCACCGGCGAGGTGCTGTGGAGCAACGATATGTTTTTGCAGCTGACCAGCCAGAAGGAGAAGATCTTCGAGATGCTGGTGGATACGGTGATACCGGATTTCAGCTATCGCTGGCTGCTGGACGGCAAGCGGGAGTATCCGGAGCTGTTCCAGTGGAACGGCAGGGTGTACCGGGTGTTCGGCGCGCTGAGCCATCCGGAGGAGATGGACAGGAATCAGAACCCGCTGGCCACTACCTACTGGATGGATGTCACCGACAGCGAGGAGATGCGCCAGACACTGGAGATGACCCGGCCGCTGGTGGCCATCCTCATGGTGGACAACTATGAGGAGCTGATGAAGGCCTGCCCGGAGAGCAAGCGCTCGGCGGTGCTGGCCGCGCTGGAGGAGCAGCTGAACAACTGGGCGGCGGACTCCGGCGGGCTGCTGCTGGGCTACGACCGCGACCGCTATCTGTTCGTATTCGAGGAGAAGGACTACGGCGGCTACACCGAGAGCAAGTTCGACGTGCTGGAGAAGGTGCGGCAGGTGCAGGCCGGCGAGGGCGTGTCCGCCACGCTGTCCATCGGCGTGGGGCGGGACGAGGACAGCTTCGACCAGCTGTTCAAGAACGCCTCGCTGGCGCTGGAGATGGCCCTGAGCCGGGGCGGCGATCAGGCTGTGGTGAAGGATCGGGTGAACTTCGAGTTCTACGGCGGGCGCAGCAAGACCACGGAGAAGCGGACGAAGGTGAAGTCCCGGGTCATGGCCAACGCGCTGGGCGAGCTTATCGACGACGCCAAGCAGGTGTACGTCATGGGCCACAAGTACGCGGACATGGACTCCGTAGGCGCGGCCATGGGCGTGTACTGCATCGCCCGGAAGCGGGGCAAGAAGTGCCAGATCGTCATTGACACCGAAAACAACGCCGCCCATCCGCTGATCCGGAAGATGCTGGAGCAGCCGGAGTACGCCGGGGGCCTCATCTCCGGCGGCGAGGCGTTCCTGAAGTGCCAGCCCGGCGCGCTGCTGGTGGTGGTGGACACCAACCGGCCTGAGAGCGTGGAATCCGAGGAGATGCTGGAGACGTGCAACCGGGTGGCGGTCATCGACCACCACCGCCGGGGCAGCAGCTACATCGAGAAGATGGCGCTGAACTACCACGAGCCGTATGCCTCCTCCGCCAGCGAGCTGGTGGCGGAGTTGATGCAGTACCTGCTGGAGCCGTCCGACGTGCTGAAGTGCGAGGCGGAGGCACTGCTGGCGGGCATCGTGCTGGATACGAAGAACTTTACCAACCGCACCGGCGGGCGCACCTTTGAGGCGGCGGCCTACCTGCGGCGGCTGGGCGCCGATACGCAGGACGTGCAGCGGCTGTTCCAGGGGGATCTGCAGTCCATGATCGACCGGTACGCCATCATCCGGCAGGCGGAGCTGTACCACGACGACATCGCCGTGGTGGCGCTGGAGGACGAGTGCGACCGGGTAACGGCCGCCAAGGCCGCCGACGAGCTGCTGACCATACGGGGCATCAAGGCGTCCATCGTCCTGTACAGGAAGGGCGACGGCGTGTATATGTCCGCCCGGTCGCTGGGCGAGGTCAACGTGCAGGTCATCCTGGAGGCGCTGGGCGGCGGCGGCAATTCCACCACCGCAGGCGGGCAGGCAGACAACATCTCGGTGGACGAGGCCAAGGCCAAGCTGCTGGCGGCCATCGACCATTACTTTGAAAACTGACGAAAAGGAGATAGAATACCATGAAAGTCATACTGAAGCAGGACGTGAAGGGCAAGGGCAAGAAGGGCCAGATGATCGAGGCGGCGGAGGGCTACGCCCGGAATTTCCTGCTGCCCAAGGGGCTGGCGGTGGAGGCCACCGCCGACGCGGTGAACACCATGAAGCTGCAGGCCAAGGCCAAGGCCAAGGCCGACGCGGAGGCCAAGGCCGAGGCGCTGGCCATCGCGGAGAAGCTCAAGAGCTGCCAGGTGAAGATCGCGGCCAAGGGCGGCGAGGGCGGCAAGCTGTTCGGCGCCGTTACCGGCAAGGAGATCGCCGGGGCGCTGAAGGAGCAGTTCGGCATGGACGTGGACGGCAAGAAGCTGGTGCTGGAGCAGCCTATCAAGAGCTTCGGCAGCTACGAGGTCAAGGCCAAGCTGGGCTTTGAGGTCAGCGGCACGGTGTATGTGCTGGTCATCGAGGAGAAGTAACACCGACATCAACACGGAGAGGAGGCCCGGATATGGCTGCGGACGAGCTGCTGCTGCGGCAGGCACCCCATTCGCCTCAGGCGGAGCAGGCGGTGCTGGGCTCCATGCTCATCGATCCCGACTGCATCAAGGACGTCATGGACAAGCTGCAGCCGGAGGATTTCTATCTGCGGGCCAACCGCGATATCTTTGAGACGATCTACCATATGTTTGTCTACTCCCGGCCCATCGACGGCGTTACCGTGGCCGGGGAAATGGAGAAAAACGGCGTCTACAACGACAATACACGGGACTATCTGCTGCAGCTGATGGACGTGACGCCTACCAGCGCCAACGTCATGGAGTATGTGCAGATCGTGCTGGACAAGTCGCTGATGCGGCAGGTGGCCGCCGCCGCCGGCAGTATCACCGCCATGGTGCAGGAGGGCACCGGCACCGCCGGAGACATGCTGGAGTCGGCGGAGCAGCGGGTGTACGCCATCCGCAGGGGGCGCAGCGCCCAGAGCATGGTGACGGTGAGCGTCGTTCTGCAGGACGTGATGGCCCATCTGGCGGAGCTGACCGCCAGCGGCGGCAAGACGCTGCCGGGCCTGTCCACGGGACTTTCCGCCGTAGACGCCAAGATCAACGGACTGAACAAGTCCGACCTGCTGCTGCTGGCCGCCCGGCCCGGTATGGGCAAGACCAGTATGGCCCTGAACGTGGCGCTGTCCGCGGCGCGGGAGTCGGGCAAGACCGTGGCCATCTTCTCGCTGGAAATGTCACGGGAGCAGCTGGTGACAAGGCTCATCGCCAGCGAGGGGCTGGTGGAGAACACCCGCCTGGTGACGGGCAACCTGCGGGAGAGCGACTGGCAGCGCATCGCCGAGGCGGCGTCCGCCCTGAGCCGGATGGACATCCGTATCGACGACAACCCGCTGCTGACAGTGGCGGATATGAACGCCAAGTGCCGCCGGCTGGACAATCTGGGGCTGGTGGTCATCGACTACCTGCAGCTGATGACCTCCGCCGGAGGGAAGGGCTATTCCGGCGAGAACCGCCAGCAGGCGGTGTCGGACATCAGCCGTATGCTGAAGATCATGGCCAAGGAGCTGCAGGTGCCGGTGCTGTGCCTGAGCCAGCTGAGCCGTGCCAACGAGAAGCGGGAGGACAAGCGGCCCATGCTGTCCGACCTCCGCGAATCCGGCGCCATCGAGCAGGACGCGGATATCGTGCTGTTTCTGTACAGGGACGATTACTACAACAGCGATTCGGAAAAGCGCAACGTGGCCGAGTGCATCGTGGCCAAGAACCGCCACGGCGAGACGGGCAAGGTGGAGCTGCGGTGGATGCCGGAGTATACAGCCTTCGGTACGCTGGAGAACCGCTACGACGATGAGGAGTGAGCCATGGATCTGACGCCGTGGATGGAGCGCTGGCACATGCTGCCCCAACAGGGCGGCATCGTGCTGTGCGGCGTGTCCGGCGGACGGGACTCCATCTGTCTGCTGGACTATCTGCATAGGCTGGGACAGCGGCGGGGCTTTACGGCGGCGGCGGGACATCTGAACCACCTGATGCGGCCCACCGCCCAGCGGGACGAGGACTTCGTCCGGGCCTTCTGCGCGGAGCGGGGCATCCCGTTCTACACGGAGAAGGCCGACGTGTACGGCCTGTGCGGCACATGGGGCCTGACGGTGGAGGAGACGGGACGCCGGGCGCGGTACGACTTCCTGCGGCGGACGGCGGCGGCCGCCGGCGCGGAGAGGATCGCCACGGCACACCACCGGGACGATCTGGCGGAGACGGTGCTTTTGCAGCTGCTGCGGGGCACCGGGCCCCAGGGGCTTACCGGCATCCCGCCGGTACGGGACGGGATCATCCGGCCGCTGCTGGACACGCCCCGGCGGGACATTGAACAGTATATCGAGGAAAACGGGCTGGCCTACGTCACCGACGAGACGAACGGCGACCTGCATTACGCCCGAAACCGGCTGCGGCTGGAGGTATGGCCCATGCTGGAGGGCATCAACCCGGAGGCGGCGGCCCACATTGCCCGGACGGCGGACATCCTGCGGCGGGAAAACGCCTATCTGGATGAGCTGGCGGCGGCGCGGCTGCCGGAGGCGGGGCGCGCCGTGGACTGCGGCGCGCTGCTGGCGGCGCCGGAGGCGCTGCGGCCCCGGATGCTGCGGCTGCTGCTGGAGCGGCTGGGCACGGGCCGGAAGGACGTGGGCGCCGTCCATCTGGCGGCGCTGGAGCGGCTGGCCGCCGGGGAGGGCGTGCTGGCGCTGCCCGGCGGCGCGGAGGCGGTGTGCCGGGACGGCGTGCTGACGCTGCGGCCGGCGGCGGCCCCGCCGGAGGAGACGGTGCTGCGGGAGGGAGAGAACCCCTTCGGCGGCGGCTGGATCCTGGTGAGCCGGACGCCCATGGAGGGCGGGCTGGCGCTGCGCTGCGGCCCGGGACAGGTGCTGACCGCCCGGCGCTGGCGGCGGGATGACCGGCTGGCGCTGGCGGAGAGCCGCGGGGCGCGGAGCGTCAAGCGGCTGCTGGCCGAGCGGGGCGTGACCCCGGAGAAGCGGGAGACGATCCCGGTGCTCTGCGTGGACGGCGCGGCTGCCGCCGTGTGGGGCGTGGGCACAGACAGGAGCTTCCTGCCGGAGGTATCCGGCGAGAACATATATTATATTATAATGGGAGAAAACTAACGGAGGATACAACGTATGGCAAAGAGTAATATGGATCAGGACATCCTGAAGATCCTGCTGTCCGAGGAGGAGATCAAGGCCCGTGTGCAGGAGATGGGCGACGAGCTGTATGACGCATTTCAGGACAAGAACCCCATGTTCGTGGGTGTGCTGAACGGCTGCTTCATCTTCATGGCGGATCTGGTGCGGGCCGCCCAGCTCAAGAGCGAGCTGGAGTTCATCGGCGTGTCCTCCTACAAGAACAGCACCAAGTCCTCCGGCGTGGTGCAGATCACCCGCGACCTGCAGCGGGACATCAGCGGCCGGAACATCATCATCGTGGAGGATATCCTGGACTCCGGCAATACGCTGGCGTTCCTGAAGAACTACCTGATGACCAAGGGCGCGGCGTCCATCACCATCGCCACGCTGCTGGATAAGCCCGCCCGACGGGAGAAGCCCATCAAGGCCGACTACGTCGGTTTCGTGGTGCCCGACGAGTTCGTGGTGGGCTACGGGCTGGACTACGCCCAGCAGTACCGCAACATGCCCTACATCGGTGTGCTGAAGCCGGAGGTATACAGCAAGTAATAATGTGCGCGGGATATACAAATCGTATCGCGCAGTGGGAAGAAAACAGGAGGCAGGACGAGCATGGAAAAGAAGGGCGGCAAGCGATTGGCGCGTAAGGAGGACAGCGGACGGCGGGAGATGCCGGACGTGAAGCCGGCGGCGGACAGCCTGCCGGACAGCGTACCGGAGACGGCACCGCTCCCGGCGGAGAAAGCGGCGGAGACGGCTCCGGCGGAGAGGACGCCGGAGGGGGACGCGGCCCCGGAGGTGATGCCGCCGGTGAGCCGGGCGAGACGCCTGTGGAACGACTACGGCTATCTGCTGGTGACGGTGGCGGTGGTGTTCCTGCTGTTCCGGGTGGTGCTGCAGCTGTCCTATGTCCCCACCGGCTCCATGGAGACGACTATCCCCACCAAGTCGCTGCTCATCGGCTTCCGGCTGCCCTATGTGGTCAGCGACCCGGTGCCGGTGCGGGGCAATATCGTCACGTTCTGGAGCGACGAGGAGCAGACCGTGCTGGTGAAGCGGGTCATCGGCCTGCCGGGGGACACGGTGTCCTTCAAGGGCGGCTTCGTGTATATCAACGGGGAGAAGCTGAACGAGGACTATCTGCCGGTCAGCGGCATCACCACCAGCGAGACGGAGTCGTTTGAGGTGCCGGAGGGCTGCATCTTCGTGATGGGCGACAACCGCACCGGCTCCTATGACAGCCGCCGGCTGAAGGATCCGTACATCCCGGTGGAGGAGATACAGGCACAGGTGCTGGTGGCCATCTCCATCGGTGCGGCACAGAGCTGGCAGGGTGTCCACTGGATCGCGTAAGGGGGAGAGGAATTGGAGAGAAAACGGTTTGGCGTCACCGGGCTGCTGCTGGTCGTCCTGGTGGTGATATTCGTGGGGCACCTGGCCGGAAACATGCGGCGCTCCGGCGATATCCCGTACAGCCAGATGCGGGCACTGTTCACGGAGGAGAAGGTGCAGTCCTTTGCCATCGACAACGAGCGGCTCACCGCCGCCCTGCGGGACGGCACCACAGCTACCTGCGAGCTGTACAGCTTTGACGCTTTTTATGAGGATCTCAACGATCTGGTGGTGGCGCAGAGCGAGGCCGGTATCATCGAGGCCTACGACTACCACGCGGATCATTCCACCAACTGGGTGCAGGTGCTGCTGCCCTATGTGCTGGGCGCGCTGGCCTTCATCCTGCTGCTGAACTTCATGAACCGCATGGCGGGCGGCGGTCCGGCGGCCAACGACAAGATGGCCCGCTTCGGCGAGGCCCGCACCCAGAGCCTGCCCACGGGCAGCAAAAAGGTGACGTTTCAGGATGTGGCCGGGGCCGACGAGGAGAAGGAGGAGCTGGAGGAGATCGTCCAGTTCCTGCGCGACCCGGAGAAGTACACGGCGCTGGGCGCACATATCCCCAAGGGCGTGCTGCTGGTGGGGCCTCCGGGCACCGGCAAGACCCTGCTGGCCAAGGCCGCGGCAGGGGAGGCGGACGTGGCGTATCTGTCCATCTCCGGCTCCGATTTTGTGGAGATGTATGTGGGCGTGGGCGCCAGCCGCGTCCGTGACCTGTTTGAGCAGGCCAAGAAGCAGGCGCCGGCCATCGTGTTCATCGACGAGATCGATGCGGTGGGCCGTCAGCGCGGCAGCGGTCTGGGCGGCGGGCACGATGAGCGGGAGCAGACGCTGAACCAGCTTCTGGTGGAGATGGACGGCTTTGCCGTCAACGAGGGCGTGGTGGTGCTGGCCGCCACCAACCGCGTGGACATCCTCGACCCGGCGCTGCTGCGGCCGGGACGGTTTGACCGGCAGGTGTATGTGGGACTGCCCGACATCAAGGGCCGGGAGGACATCCTGAGGATCCACGCACGGGGCAAGCCGCTGGCGGAGAACGTCGATCTGGGCCGCGTGGCCCGCAGCACGGCGGGCTTTACCGGCGCCGATCTGGAGAATCTGCTGAACGAGGCGGCGCTGCTGGCCGGACGGCAGGATCAGAGGTTCATCACCGAGGACGTGATCCACGAGGCGGTCATCAAGGTCATCGCAGGCCCGGAAAAGCGCAGCCGCGTCATTCCGGAGATCGAGCGAAGGCTGACGGCCTACCATGAGGCGGGCCACGCCGTGGTCATCCACGCCCTGCCCGACCACGATCCGGTGCACCAGATCACCATTGTGCCGCGGGGACAGGCGGGGGGCATGACCATCTTCCTGCCGGAGGAGGATCGCTCCTACCGCTCCAAGGCGTATATGACGCAGCAGATCGTGTCGCTGCTGGGCGGCCGGGCCGCCGAGGAGATGACGCTGGGCGACATCTCCACCGGGGCCTCCAGCGACATCCAGCGGGCTACCGCCATCGCACGGAAGATGGTGGGCACCTACGGCATGTCGGAGAAGCTGGGGAACGTGGCCTTCGACGCCGGTACCGACGAGGTGTTCATCGGCAAGTCCATGGGCCACACCCGGCCCTACTCGGAGAAAACGGCGGCGGAGATGGACGAGGAGATCCGGGCCATCATCGACAGCGCCTACGAGCGGTGCAGGGCGATCCTGACGGCGTACCGGCCCCAGCTGGTGGCCGTGGCGGAGTATCTGCTGGTGCACGAAACCATGGACGCGGAGACGTTCGAGAGCTACTTTACCGGAGACGGTGCGGCCAAGGATGCGAATACGTGAGAAAAACAGGCCCCGCGGCAGCGCTGCGGGGCCTGTTTTTGTGTATTTGGTGGGGAAGAAGCTGTAGGAAAGGCGAAAAGCAGCGGCTGCACTTGGGCAAAATGACGAAAGACGTGTCTACGGGAGAAAGACATATGTCGGGAATGTGGGTGGGGAACGGCGGGGTGTGTGCGTGACGGGGGGACAAAACAAGCGGAAAAGCGGCGGAAAGTCGGTGCTGTGCGGGAAATGCGGCACGATTTTTCGGAGTAACTCACTATTGTAATTGCAGGGCTGTTCCGATAGAATGTGAACATTCTATGGAGCGCCTGTTTGGGAGGGCGTTCCGGAGAAAGCTTAGGAGGAAAATAAAATGAAGAAGTTTTTTGCGATGCTTCTGGCGCTGGTCATGGCGCTGAGCCTGGTCGCCTGCGGTGAGCAGGGCGGTCAGCAGGGCGGCGATGACAGCGACCAGCCTGCCGGTAACGATGCCCCCGTGGCCTATGTGCTGGCGGAGAAAGGCGATACATATTCTCTGGGTCTGGCCAGCAACTTCCAGACCGCTTTCGAGAAGCTGGGCGGTACGGTGGTGATGGAGACCTTCCCCACCAATACCACCAACTTCTCCGACTACCTGCAGAAGGCCATCGACAAGGGCGCTGACGTGATCTTTGCCCCCAACTCCATCACCGTGGCCTCCAGCCTGCTGCCTCAGGCCAACGACCTGGGCGTGGAGTGCCCCATCATGGCCGGCGACACCTGGGAGTCCTCCGTCATTCTGGACGGTATGGCCAACACCGGGCTGGACGTGTACTGCTCCACCTTCTTTGACGAGAGCGACTCCAGCTCCACCGCTGCCGCCGACTTCGTCAACGGCTTCAAGGCGTGGCTGAACGCCAACCCCGACGCTCTCAACGATAACGGCGGCAACGACATCGTGGCAGCCGTCTCCGCGCTGGGCTACGATGCCTACAACGTGGCTGTGGCCGCGATTCGTGCCGCTGCCGAGGCCAAGGGCGCTGACATGACCTCCGTGGACGTGGCCGCCGCCCTGTGGACGCTGACCTACGAGAATGCCGTCACCGGCCAGATCCAGTTCAACGCCACCGGCGACGCCATCAAGAACTGCGCCTACATCAAGAAGGCCGCTGCCGACGGCTCCAAGTTCGAGTTCGTCAAGACCCAGGAGGTCGAGAACAGCGACGTGCAGGCCACCGGCTTTGACTACGGCGATGCCACCGGCGTGAAGCTGGACACCGCCAACCACAAGATCGTCATCGGCGTGTATGAGCCTCTGACCGGCAACAACGGCGGCGGCGGCAAGCAGGAGGTGCTGGGCATGAGATATGCCAACTCCCTGGACAACAAGATCGAGATCGCCGGTGAGGAGTACACCGTGGAGCTGTACGTCTCCGATAACGGCTCTCTGGAGGAGAACGCCGTGTCCGCAGCTTCCGCCATCGTGTCCTCCGGCGCCCTGATCTCTCTGGGTTCCTACGGCTCCGGCGTGTCCATCGCGGCGGCTGACACCTTCGCGGAGGCGCAGATCCCCGCCATCGGCGTGTCCTGCACCAATGCGTCCGTCACCGACGGCCACGACTGGTACTTCCGCATCTGCTTCCTGGATCCGTTCCAGGGCTCCGTCATGGCCCAGTTCGCATGGGACATGGTGGCAGGCGCGTAACATCCTGACTTCATCCGCAGAAGTACGGTGGTTCGCACCACCGTACTTCTCGGCTTGTCAAAAAAAGTCCCGCCGGGCTTTTTTTGACAAGCTGAGTGCCGGGGAACAAAAAGTGGAGACGGTATCCTATTTTGCCATTCCGGGCGCTGCGGCAGGCGACTGAACACGAAAGGGAACCCTGACGGTTCCCTTTCACATTATCCCGCCGGGACTTGCGGCGGGTCTTTCGAAAGACGGTTCTTTCGGTTTGAGAGGTGACATACATGAATCTGACTCCCTACCTGATCCGAGGGCTGGCGACGGGCGGACAGTTCGCGCTGGTGGCCATCGGATACACCATGGTATACGGCATCCTGAAGCTCATCAACTTCGCCCACGGCGACCTGTTCATGCTGTCGGGCATTATGATGATCTATCTGGCGGCCGCCTTCCCCACTATGCCCATGTGGGTAACGATCCTGCTCATGATCGCCCTGACGGTGTTCGTGGGCTTCGCCATCGAAAAGTGCGCCTATTCCCCGCTGCGCACCGCGCCCCGCATGTCCGTGATGATCTCCGCCATCGGCGTCAGCTATCTGCTGCAGAACCTGGTGTGCTACATCACCGGCGGACTTGCCAAGCAATTCCCGGAGATCCCCCTGATCAGCCAGAGCGTCCGGGTCTTCGGCGTCAAGGACAAGCTGGCGGTGTTCATCTCCCCGCTGGCGGCGGTGATACTGATGGTGGTGCTGGTGCTCATCATCAACCACACCAAGTTCGGCATGTCCATGCGGGCCGTGTCCAAGGACTTTGAGACGGCGCAGCTCATGGGCGTGAAGATCAACCGCGTCATTTCCATGACGTTCATCATCGGCTCGTTCCTGGCAGCGGTGGGCGCGCTGCTGTACTTCGCCAAGAACACCGGCATCAACCATATGGCCGGCTCCACCCCCGGCATCAAGGCGTTTATCGCCGCCGTGGTGGGCGGCATCGGCTCCGTACCCGGCGCTGTGGTGGGCGCGCTGCTCATCGGCGTGGTGGAGAGCCTTGCCAAGGCCTTCGGGCTGGCGGATTTCAGCGACGTGATCTCCTTTGCGCTGCTGATCATCATTCTGGTCATCAAGCCCACGGGCCTCTTCGGAGAGAAAACGACGGAGAAGGTGTGAGACGATGAAAACGACATTCTGGGAGAAAAACAAGCGCACCCTCTGCAACCTGATCCTGGTGGCGGTGCTGGTGGCGCTGGTGGGCTGCGTGGATGCCTTCGCGCCGTCCTCGTCCATGTGGTTCCCGGTGCTGCGCAAGGTGTGTACCTTCGCGCTGGCGGCGGTGGCCATGAACCTGCTCAACGGCTTTACCGGCCTGTTTTCGCTGGGTCAGGCGGGCTTCATGCTGCTGGGCGCTTATGCCTACGCGATCCTGACCATCCCGGTGGAGCTGCGGGGCACCGTGTTCCGCAACTACGGCGACAGTCTGGTGCAGTTCCAGATGCCGCTGGTGCTGGCGCTGCTGGTGGCCGGTGTGGTGGCCGCGTTCTTCGCGTTCCTCATCGGCCTGCCGGTGCTGCGGCTGAAGAGCGACTATCTGGCCATCGCCACGCTGGGCTTCGCGGAGATCGTCCGCGGGCTGGTGCAGCTGAGCCAGTTCGGCCCGCTGACCAACGGCCCCGACCCGCTGAACAACTTCACCGCGCCGAAGAACGTGATGCCCTACGCCGCCATCGCCGGTGTGTGCATCCTGCTGATCGTGCTGCTCATCAACTCCACCTACGGCCGGGCGTTCAAGGCCATCCGGGACGATGAGATCGCCGCCGAGGCCATGGGCATCAATCTGGCGCGGCACAAGATGATCTCCTTCGTGGTCAGCTCCTTCTTCTGCGGCGTGGCCGGCGCCATGCTGGCCATGTGCAACACGTCCGTGTCCTCCGTGTCCTTTACCACCAGCATGACGTACCAGATCCTGCTGGTGGTGGTGGTAGGCGGCATCGGCTCCGTGTCCGGCTCCATCATCGCGGCGTTCATCTACTACGCCAGCAGCGAGTGGTGGCTCCGATTCCTCGACCTGGAGACGTACACCGCGGCGGGCACCCGTATCCCCCTGCTGGGCTACGGCTTCCGCATGGTGGTATTCTCCGTGCTTATCATGATCGTGGTGCTGTTCTTCCGCAAGGGCATCATGGGCACACGCGAGGTATCCGTATACGACGATGTCCGGGCGGCGGGACGGTTTTTCAGGAAGCTGTTCGGCGGTAAAGCGGCGAAAGGCGGTGCGGCATAATGGCGGAAATGAAGAATGTGCTCCGGGTGGAGCATGTGACCATGCAGTTCGGCGGCGTGGTGGCCGTGGACGATCTGAGCATGGAGGTCAACGAGGGCGAGATCGTGGCGCTGATCGGGCCTAACGGCGCGGGCAAGACCACGGCGTTCAACGTTATCACCGGCGTGTACGCCCCCACCAACGGGCAGGTGCTGTTCAACGGGAAAAGAGTGGTGGAGAACCATCCCAAGGGCAAGCTGCGCCGCCAGTACAAGGGCAAGCACATGGGCGAATACAAGGCCGTGCTGGAGCCTACGCCGGATAAGCTGACGAAGATGGGCATGGCCCGCACGTTCCAGAATATCCGGCTGTGGAAGTCCATGACCGTGTTCGACAACGTGCTGATCGCCAAGCACCTGCGCCGCAGCAGCAATATGTTCACCGCCATGTTCCGGCTCAACGCCCGGGAGGAGGCGCGACAGCGCGCCGAGGTGCTGGAGCTGCTGCGCGTGGTGGGGCTGGAGGATGTGAAGGATGAGCTGGCCACCAGCCTGCCCTACGGCAAGCAGCGGCGGCTGGAGATCGCCCGGGCGCTGGCCACCGACCCCACGCTGCTGCTGCTGGACGAGCCGGCGGCGGGCATGAACCCGCAGGAGACGCTGGAGCTGGCGGAGTTCATCCGGGAGATCCGGGAGAAGTTCCGCAAGACGGTGCTGCTCATCGAGCACCACATGGATCTGGTCATGGACATCGCAGACCGCATCTATGTGCTGGACTTCGGCGAGCTCATCGCACAGGGTACGCCGGCGGAGATCCAAAACAACGAGCGCGTCATCGACGCTTATCTGGGGGTGGCAGAAGATGCTGAAGATTGAAGACCTGCATGTTTCCTACGGCGGTATCCGCGCGCTGCGGGGCATCAGTCTGGAGGTGCCCGACGGTAAGATCGTGACGCTGATCGGCGCCAACGGCGCGGGCAAGTCCACCACGCTGCGCACCATCTCCGGTCTGGTGAAGGCCGAGAGCGGCTCCATCACCTACGACGGCAAGGAGCTGCTGGGCATGCCCATCAACCGGATCCTGGAGCAGGGCATCGCCCAGTCCCCGGAGGGACGGCGGGTGTTCCCCAACCTGACGGTGCTGGAGAATCTGAAGATCGGCGCGTACCTCCGCAAGGACAAGGACGGCATCGAGAAGGACATCAAGTGGGTCTATGAGCTGTTCCCCCGGCTGGAGGAGCGGCACTGGCAGCAGGCGGGTACGCTGTCCGGCGGCGAGCAGCAGATGCTGGCCGTGGGCCGGGCTTTGATGAGCCGCCCCAAGCTGCTGATGATGGATGAGCCGTCGCTGGGTCTGGCACCGCTGGTGGTGCAGGGCATCTTCGACATCATCCGCACCATCAATCAGCAGGGCGTGACGGTGCTGCTCATCGAGCAGAACGCCAACATGGCCCTGAAGGTGGCGGACTACGCCTATGTGCTGGAGACGGGGTGCATCACCAAGTCCGGCACCGGCGCGGAGCTGCTGGCGGACGAGTCCATCAAGGAAGCCTATCTGGGCAAGAAAAAGAAGTGAAAAGACGCAAAAACAGCCCCCGGCTCTGCCGGGGGCTGTTTTTGCGTCTTTTCGTTTTGCGTCTCGCGGTCAGGGAGTCGTCTGAAAGTAGGCGCGGGTCTGGGCGATGTTCTGCTGGATCTGCTGACGCAGATCCTCCAGCGAGGCGAATTTTCGCTCCCCCCGCAGGCGGCGGCAGAAGTCCAGACGGACGGTCTGGCCGTACAGGTCGCCGTCGAAGTCCAGCAGGAACGTCTCCACGGAGACGGCGTCGCTGTCGGACACCGTGGGGCGGGTGCCCACATTGGTGACGCCGGCGAAGCTGCGGCCGTCCGGCAGGTGGACGCGGGTGATATACACGCCGTGGGCCGGTACCAGCACATGGGGCGGCATGGTCAGGTTCACCGTGGGGATGCCGATGGTGCGGCCAAGGCGCTGGCCGTGCTCCACCGTGCGGCTGAGGCAGTGACGGTGGCCCAAAAACTCCGCCGCCCGCTCCACATCGCCCGCCTCCACCAGCGTGCGGATGTAGGTGGAGCTGACGGTGATGCCGTCGTGTACCACCTCCGGGATGATGTCGCAGCCCAGTCCCAGCTGGGCGCATTTCTCTTGCAGAAGCTGGGCGTTTCCGGCGTTTTTATGGCCAAAGCGGTGGTCGTGGCCCGCCACAAGGTGTACCGCGCCGTAGCGCTTGACCAGCACCTCCGTGACGAAGTCCTCCCACGACATGGTCATCATATTGCGGTCGAAGGGGGCCAGAATGATCCGGTCGATGCCGTAGAGCCGGCGGATCAGGCCCTGCCTGTCCTCCGCCGAGTTGATGAGGTACACCGGCTGGCCGGTGACGACCTCCTTGGGCGGGCGGTCGAAGGTAAAGACGGCAGGCACCGCGCCCAGCTCACGGGCACGTTCCGCCGTTTTTTGCAGCAGGGCTCCGTGGCCCCGGTGTACGCCGTCGAAAAAGCCGAGGGCTATCACAGTTCGTTCCAAGGTGTTCACGCTCCGAAAAAGTTTTTCAGGGATGTCAGGGTGCCCCCTTCCGCCCGGCTCAGGCACAGAAACGCGCCGTCCGCGCCGTAGACGCGGTACAGGCCGTCGGGCACATCCATCGTCAGGGGGTTGCCGCAGCGGCAGCGCCGCTCCGCCTCCGGCGAGGGGACGGTGCAGGCGGGGTATTGGCGGAACAGAGAGTCGGTGGGGGCCAGCAGCGTCTCGCCGCGAGCCTGCACGTCCTCAACGGTATGGCAGTCCGCCAGCGTGAAGCCGGCGGCCATGGTGCGCCGCAGGGAGCTCATGCAGCCGCCGCAGCCCAGCGCCTGTCCGATGTCGTGGCACAGCGTTCGGACGTAGGTGCCCTTGGAGCAGAGGATCCGCAGCAGCCAGTCGCCGCACTCGTCCTGCCCCAGCAGCTCCAGCTCGCGGATGGTCACGGGGCGGGCGGGGCGCTCCACCTCCCGGCCCTGACGGGCCAGCTGGTACAGCTTCTGCCCGTTGATCTTGATGGCGGAGTACATGGGCGGCACCTGCATCAGCTCCCCGGTGAAGCGGGGCAGGAGCTCCTCCAGCTGCTGCCGGGTCACGGAGACGGGGCAGCGCGTCAGCACGTCGCCGGAGGTGTCCTGTGTGTTGGTGGTGCAGCCCAGACGCAGACCGGCCACATACTCCTTGTCGCCGGATTCGGCAAAGGACACGGCGCGGGTGGCCTGTCCCACGAACACCGGCAGCACACCGGTGGCCATGGGGTCCAGCGTACCGGCGTGGCCCACTTTTTTCGTTTTCAGGATGCCCCGCAGCTTACCGCACACGTCCATGCTCGTCCAGCCGGCGGGCTTGTCGATGATGATGATGCCGTTTGCCATCAGCCCGTGACCTCCTGATAGGCCCGGAGCACGGCGTCGCGCACCTCGTCCATGGCGCCGTTGACCGTGGCGCCGGCGGCGGCCCTGTGCCCGCCGCCGCCCAGCTTCTGGCAGACGGCGCTGGCGTCCACGCGGGGCCCGGTGCGCAGGGAGATCTTGATGACGCCGGGACGCAGCTCCCGCAGGGTCACGCCGCAGTCCGTGCCCTCCACCAGCGCGGCAAGGGAGCTGAGCTCCTCAATGTCCGCTTCCGTGGCGTGCAGCTCCCGGCACAGGGACAGGGGGATGGTCATGACCACCACCCGGTCGCGGTCGTAGAGGGCCATGTCCGCCGCCATGCGGGATTCCATGGCCAGACGGGTCTTGCTCTTGGTGCGGAACAGCACCTTGTTCACCGGGCCCACATCGATGCCGGTGTCCAGCAGGGCGGCGGCGATGCGGTGCGTCCGGGCGGTGGTGTTGGTGTAGACGAAGCAGCCGGTGTCCGTGGACACGGCCACATACAGCGGCAGGGCGATATCCGGCGTCACCGCCGTCAGCCGGCGGATGATGTCGTAGACGATCTCACCGCAGGCGGCGGCGTCCGCATCTAGACAGGTGTCGGCGGCAAAGAAGCCGTGGGAGCCGTGGTGGTCGATGGCCAGCCCGACGTGCTGCCCATAGGCCGCCGCGTTGTCCGGCAGCAGGTTCAGCGCCGCGATGTCCACGGAGACGACGTGGGCGGGGGCGAAGCCCTCCGGCGCCCAGTAGGGGGCGGCGTAGGACTCGTAGGTGGGGGTGATGCCGGAATTGGGCAGCAGATAGGCCGTTTTGCCCATGTCTCGCAGGGCGCGGCACAGGGCGGCGGCGCTGCCCACCGTGTCACCGTCGGGCCGCACATGGGTCAGCAGCAGCACATCGTCCATCCCGCGCAGGAGCGCCGCCGTCTCCTGTACGGTCAGCATGCGTCTGCTCATTCCCGCTCCTCCGGCAGGACGATGTCCGCGTTGGCGGGGTTGGCGGGCTTTACATGGTTCAGAAGCTCCAGAATATGAGCCCCGTGGGCGATGGAGTCGTCCATGATGAATTGCAGCTCCGGCGTGTAGCGCAGATCCACCTTCTGCCCCAGCTCGTGGCGCAGGTAGCCGGAGGCGGACTTCAGGCCCTTCATCAGGCCCTTTTCGTCCTGACAGTTCAGGGCGCTGATATAGACCCGTGCGTACCGCAGGTCGCTGGTGGTGTCCACATGGGTGATGGTCAGCATGCTCTCCGTCACGCGGGGGTCCTTCACGGTGCGCAGCAGGCCGGCCAGCGCTTCGCGGATGGCCTCGTTGATGCGGCCGATGCGATTAGATGCCATAGTATCGCTCCTTTCAAAAACAGGGGGTGGGCGTCTGCCCACCCCCTCGTCGTGTTACACCTGGATCTGCTCCATGGTGAAGGCCTCCACCACGTCGCCTTCCTTGATGTCGTTGAACTTCTCGATGCTCAGGCCGCACTCGTAGCCGGAGGGGACTTCCTTGACGGAGTCCTTGAACCGCTGGAGGGAGGCCAGCACGCCCTCGTGCACCACGATGCCGTCCCGCACCAGACGCACCTGGCAGTCCTTGCGCTGCAGCTTGCCGTCCTGCACATAGCAGCCTGCCACGGTGCCCACGCCGGAGACCTTGTAGGTCTGGCGCACCTCGGCGTGGCCCAGCAGCACCTCCCGGAACTTGGGGGCCAGCATGCCCTTCATGGCGGCTTCGATCTCGTTGATGGCGTCGTAGATCACGCGGTACATCCGCATGTCCACGTTGGCGCGGGCGGCGCTGTCCCGGGCGGCGGCGTCGGGACGGACGTTGAAGCCCACGATGATGGCCTGCGACGTGGAGGCCAGCATCACGTCGGACTCGTTGATGGCGCCGACACCGCCGTGGATGACGCGGACGCGTACCTCCTCGTTGCTCAGCTTCTCCAGAGAGGCCGTCACGGCCTCCACACTGCCCTGCACGTCGGCCTTGACAATGAGGTTCAGATTCTTCATCTCGCCGGCCTGGATCTGGCTGAACAGATCCTCCAGCGATACCTTGGTGACAGGGGCGTTGGCCTTGGCCTTCTCCTCGGCCTTGCGCTGTTCCACCAGCTCGCGGGCCAGCTTTTCATCGGCCACGGCGTTGAAGGTGGCGCCGGCGGAGGGGGCCTCGCTGAGGCCGGTGATCTCCACGGGGACGCTGGGCCCGGCGTCGGTGATGCGCTGGCCCTTGTCGCTGACCATGGCGCGGACGCGGCCCACGGAGGTGCCCGCGATGATGATATCGCCCTGATGGAGGGTGCCGTTCTGCACCAGAAGCGTGGCCACGGGGCCGCGGCCCTTGTCCAGACGGGCCTCGATGACCGTGCCCTGCGCGGCGCGGTTGGGGTTGGCCTTCAGCTCGCCCACCTCGGCGGTGAGGGTCAGCATCTCCAGCAGGTTCTCAATGCCCATGCCGGTCTTGGCGGAGATGGGGCACACAATGGTGTCTCCTCCCCACTCCTCGCACACCAGCCCGTACTCGGTGAGCTGCTGCTTGATGCGATCGGGGTTGGCTTCGGGCTTATCCATTTTGTTGATGGCCACGATGATGGGGATACCGGCGGCCTTGGCGTGGTTGATGGACTCCACAGTCTGGGGCATAATGCCGTCCTCGGCGGCCACCACCAGAATGGCGATGTCCGTCACCATGGCGCCGCGGGCGCGCATGGAGGTAAAGGCCTCATGGCCAGGGGTGTCCAGGAACGTGATGGGCTTGCCGTGGATCTCCACCTGATAGGCGCCGATGTGCTGGGTGATGCCGCCGGCTTCACCGGAGGCCACATGGGCGTTGCGGATATAGTCCAGCAGGCTGGTCTTGCCGTGGTCGACGTGGCCCATGACCACCACCACGGGGGCGCGGGGCACCAGATCCTCGTCCTTGTCCTGACGGTCGTCGATCAGGCGATCCTCGATGGTGACGACGACCTCCTTCTCCACCTTGCAGCCCAGCTCCTCGGCGATAATGGCGGCGGTGTCGAAATCGATCATCTGGCTCAGAGAGGCCATGACGCCGTTCTTCATCAGGCACTTGACCACCTCCGCGCCGGTCTTTTTCATGCGGCTGGCCAGCTCGCCCACGGAGATCTCGTCGGGGATCTGCACAGTAACGGGGGTCTTCTTGATGACCTCCAGGCGCAGCTTGCGGAGACGGTCGGCCTCCTCCTGCTTGCGCTTGCTGCTGGCGAAGTTGTTGTCGCGGCGCTTGTTATTGCGGAATTTCTCCTTGCCCTGCGGGGCCTGCTGCTCCCGGCGGCTGCCGTGGCCCCGGGCGTCCGCCATGTCCTGCAGCTTCTCGTCGTACTTGTCCAGATTCACGTTGGTGGCCTTGCGGGTATCCACCACCTGCTTCTGGGGCACGCGGGACATGGGCTGCTTCGCCGGTTCGGCGGCCTTCTCCGGGGCCTTACCGGCGGGCGCGGCGTTCTGGACGGGCTTGCTGCCGCCCTGCTGAGGTGCGGCGGGTTTGGCGCTCTGTCCGTTCTGGGCAGGCTCCGCCTTCTTCTCCGCAGGCTTGGCGCCCTCGGCGAAGATGACCGCGATATTGGAGACCGGGTTGTGCTGGGTCAGATACTCAAAGATGAGGCTGAGCTCCCGGTCCTCCAGCACCTGCATATGATTCTTGGGCGTTTCGGCGTATTTGGTCAGGATCTCCGTGATCTCCTTGGTGGAGACTCCAAAATCCTTGGCCACCTCATGCACTCTGTATTTGTTGACGATACTACCCAAATAAAGCCACCTCCATCTTAGTGATCGGCCTGCCCTGCGGCGGGCCGCGAAAAGTTTTGCGTTACTGCTGTCTGGTCTTGCCGGACGGCTTCCGGCTGCCCTTGCCCTTCTTCACCGGCAGGGAGCCGGCGAACCGTCGGTCGGGCGGCTCTGCTCTGCGTTTGGGATGCTCCTGCCGCCGGCGGGCGCTGTTGGGACGCGGGGGACGCTTGGCCGCCGGTCTGGCGGGCGGCGGCGCAGGCTCCGGCTCGGCGGGCTTTTCGGCGTGGGTGCGTTTTTTACCCTGCCGCAGGTTCTTCTCGTGGCGGAGCTGCTCCTCCTTCCGCTCCCGCGCCCGCCTGGCCTTGACGGCCAGCGTGTCGGCAGCGGGCTGATAGGTCTCACTGTCCAGCGCCGCCAGCTTCCGCACCAGCGACTCGGCAAAGCCGATGTCGGTCACGGCGCACATGGCCACGCTGCTGCGGCCGAGGCTGCGGCCCAGCGCGTCCTTATCCGCGGGCAGCATCACGCACAGCGTGCTGCCGGTGCGGGCAAAGGACTGGGCGCGCCGCATCGAGGACGGCGCGGCGTCCTGCGCCACGAAGATGACGCGGGCCTTTTTGGCCCGGGCGGCGGCGCCTACCGGCTCCTCGCCCACCTCCACGCGGCCCGCCTTCAGGGCAAGGCCCAGCATGGAGAGAATGTGTTCCGTCATAGGCAGCCCTCCATCTGCGCCTCCAGCGCGTCGTAGACCTCCGGCGGGACGGACGTGTCGAAGGCGCGCTCCAGCGCTTTGCTTTTCCGGGCCTTTTTCAGGCAGGCCGGGTCGGGGCACACATACGCGCCGCGGCCGGACTTTTTGCCGGTGGCGTCCAGCAGGATCTCCCCCTCCGGCGTGCGGACGATGCGCAGCAGCGACTTCTTCTCCTTCATCTCGCGGCAGCCGACACACTGCCGCTGAGGTATTTTCCGGGGCTTCTGCATCTCTGCCGCTCCTTTCTGATTTACTCGCCGGTGTAGCTGGCGGGCTTGATGTCAATCTTGTAGCCGGTGAGCCGGGCGGCCAGACGGGCGTTCTGCCCCTCCTTGCCGATGGCCAGACTCAGCTGATCGTCGGGGACGACCACGCGGCAGCTCTTGCCCTCGGCGGCCAACTGTACGCTGACCACGTCGGCGGGCGCCAGCGCGGCGGCGATAAACTCGGCGGGGTCCTCGGAGTACTTGATGATGTCGATCTTCTCGCCCCGCAGCTCATCCACGATGGCGTTGACGCGCTGGCCCCGGGGGCCGACGCAGGCGCCGATGGGATCCACGTTCTCGTCGGCAGACCAGACCGCCATCTTCGTGCGGTTGCCCGCCTCGCGGGCGATGGAGCGGATCTCCACCGTGCCGTCGTAGATCTCGGGCACCTCCAGCTCAAACAGGCGCTTGACAAGGCCGGGGTGGGTGCGGGAGATCAGCACCTGCGGGCCGCGGGTGGAACGGCGTACCTCCACCAGATATACCTTGACCATCTGGCCCTCCCGCAGCTCCTCGCCGGGCACCTGCTCGTTCATGGTCAGCACCGCCTCGGTGGACTCGGCGCCGGTGCCGATGCGCAGACTGACGTTGCCCGTCCGGGGGTCGATGCGGCTGACGGTGCCGGTAAGGATCTCGTGCTGCTTGCTGTTGAACTCATCGTAGATCATGCCGTGCTCGGCCTCGCGCAGGCCCTGAATGATGACCTGCTTGCCGTTGCCGGCGGCGATGCGGCCGAACTCCACGCTCTCCACGGGGATATTGACGATGCCGCCCAGCTCGTTCTTGGCGGACAGGCGCTTCGCCTCCTCCAGAGAGATCTGGGAGCCGGGGTTCTCCACCTCCTCCACGATCTCCTTCTGGACGAACATCTTCAGATCCTTCTTCTCCTCGTCCACGTCCACGATGACGTTCTCCACGCCCTCGTGGTCGCGCTTGTAGGCGGTGGTCAGCGCCTGAATGATCTTACCCATCATAAAGCTCTGGGGAATACCGCGTTCCTTTTCCAGCATGGCCAGCGCGGCGAAGATCTCATCACATTTCATGTTATTTCTCCTTATATTTATCGTCAGACAGTTGTGTCAGAATTCCACGCGCAGGCGCACCAGCGCCACCTCGTTCTTCTCGAACCGCACCGGCTCCGCGCCGCCCATGTCCAGCAGCACCGCGCCGTCCTCGTAGCCCGCCAGCTTACCGGCGAACTCCTTGCGGCCGTCCCGGTTCTGGTAGGTCTTGACCAGCACGGGGCTGCCCATGAAGCGGGCAAAGTCGCCGGGACGCTTGAGCTGACGCTCCAGCCCGGCGGAGCCTACCTCGAACACATAGCTGCTCTCGATGGGGTCGGCCTCGTCCAGCAGGTCGCTGACCCTCCGGCTGATGGCCTCGCAGTCCAGAATGTCCACGCCGCCGTCCTTATCCAGATACAGCCGCAGGTACCACTGGCCGGCCTCCCGCACATATTCCACGTCCCACAGCTGGCAGCCGTGCTCCCGTACCACCGGCTCGGCCAGCTCCCAGACGACGTCTGTGATCTTTTTCACGGCGCATCCTCCTGCTTTTAACAAATCAAAAATGCCCAACAAAAAGAGCGGACAGTCAAGCCCACTCCCAGTCAATACCTCACTTACACGCGTAGCATACCATAAAAATGCAGGGAACGCAAGTATTTTTCCGCAAAAAGCCGGTCGAAACAGGAGGTTTGGCAAAAAAATCCCGGCGGAGCGGGGCAGCGGCGCCCTGTTCCGCCGGGGGATACGGGCTTACGCCCGTTTTTTCAGCTTTGCCAGCAGACAGGCCAGCAGAAACGCCGCCAGAGCGGCCAGCACTACCGTGGCCCCCACGGGGGTGCTCCACAGGTAGGAGCCGGTGAGGCCGGCGCAGAAGCACACCACGCTGACCGCCCCGGCGCACAGCACCACGCCCCGGAAGCTGCGCAGCAGGCGCATGGCCGTCAGGGCGGGAAAGATGACAAGGCTGGAGATGAGCATGGCCCCCATGAGCCGCATGCCCAGCACGATGGTCAGCGCCGTCAGCACCGAGAGGACGGTGTTGTACAGCCCCACCTTCACGCCGGTGGCCCGGGAGAAGCTCTCGTCGAAGGTGATGGCGAACAGCCGGTGGTAAAACAGCACATACAGCGCCAGCACCGCCGCGGAGACCCCAACGGACAGGGCCACGTCCGCCCGATCCAGCGCCAGAATGGAGCCGAACATGAAGCTGTCCACGTCGGTGGTCATGCCGGTGGTCAGGCTGGTGACCACCACGCCGGCGGCCAGCGACGAGGCGCTGACCACGGCGATGGCCGCGTCCGCGCCCATGCGGCTTTTCTCCGTCATGCGCAGCAGACCCAGCGCCGCCAGCACCACCACGGGGATGGACACCGGCAGCGGCGCCCAGCCGCAGGCCAGCGCGATGCTCAGCGCGCCGAAGGACACATGGCTCAGACCGTCGCCGATCATGGAGTAGCGCTTCAGCACCAGCGGCACGCCCAGCAGCGCCGCGCACAGGGCGATGAGGATGCCCACCACGAAGGCCCGCAGGATAAACGGGTAGGTGAACATATCCAGCAGCAGGCTCATATCCCGTCACCTCCGAACCGCTTGCCATAGGGCGAAGCAAGATAGGACGCCGTGTCGCCGTAGAACCAACTGCCGTGTCCGGCGTGGAGGATGGCGGTGGCGTAGGGCAGGGCGCTGCGCAGATCGTGGGTCACCATGATGATGGCAAGGCCCTCCTTTTTGTTGAGGTAGTCCAGCGTGCGGTACAGATCCTGAGCGGCGGCGGGGTCAAGGCCCGTCACCGGCTCGTCCAGCACCAGCAGCTCCCCGGCGGCGCACAGCGCCCGGGCCAGCAGCACCCGCTGCTGCTGGCCGCCGGACAGCTCCCGGTAGCAGCGATCCTTCAGCTCCAGGATCCCCAGCTTGCCCATGTGCATCAGGGCGGAGGACTTCTCCCCCGGCGTGTAGAAGAAGCGGCCGCGCTTGCCGCTGAGGAAGCCGCTGCGCACCACCTCCGTCACCGTGGCGGGGAAGTCCTTCTGGGCGCGGGTCTGCTGGGGCAGGTAGCCAATGGCCCCCGCCCGCAGGGAAGCGTCCAGCACGATATCGCCCTTCATGGGGCGCAGCAGCCCCAGCAGGCTTTTCAGCAGCGTGGACTTGCCGGAGCCATTCTCGCCAACGATGCACAGGTAGTCGCCGCTGCGCACCTGAAAGGACAGCCCCTCCCAGATGGCCTTGCCCTCATAGCCCAGGGACACGTCCCGGCAGTCCAGCAGGACTTTCTTTTCCGTTGTCTGCTTCATCAGGACAACCCCTCTCTCAAAGCGTCGGCGTTGGCCTCCATCAGCTGGAGGTAGGTAACGCCGCTGTCAAATTCGGCGCGGCTCACCGTCTGGCAGGAGTGGAACGTCCGCACCTGCGCACCGGTGGTTTCCGCGATGGCCTGCGCCACCTTCCGGCTGCTGAGCTCAATGGTGTACACCACCGGGATATGCTGCTCGTTCACCAGATCAATGAGGTATTTCAGCGTGGCCAGCGACGGCTCCGTGTCCCCGGCGCAGCCGTGGAACGCGGCCCGGTAGTCCAGCCCGTATGCCCGGCAGAAGTACAGCAGCGGGAACCGGTCGCCGAACACCAGCAGTCTCCGGGAGGCGCCGGCGACGATATCGCGGAAGGTTTCGTCCAGCGCGGCCAGCCGGGTCAGATAATCGTCCAGCCGGACGCGATAGCCCTCGGCGTTGGCGGGGTCGGCTTCGCATAGGGCGTCCGCAATGACGCGGCACAGGGTCATGGCCGTCACCGGCGATGTCCAGATATGCTCGTCGTATCCGATATCCTCGTCATGGTCATCGTGGTCATGGTCATCGTGGTCGTGGCCGTGGGCGGCCTGCATGCCCTCGGCGTACTCCTCCTCGTACAGCTCCGCCGCGTCCATCATGGACAGGACGCAGGGAATATCCGCCCCGGCGGCGTCCAGAATGTCGTCCACCCACTGCTCGCTCTCGCCGCCGTTATAGAGGAACACATCCGCTTCGCTGATGCGGATCACGTCCCGGGGCGTGGGCTCGAAGCTGTGCGTCTCCCGGCCGGCGGGCACCAGCAGCGTCACGTCCACGGCGTCGCCGCCGATCTGGCGGACGAAGTCGTAGTAGGGGAACAGGGTGCAGACCACCCGCAGCCGGCCGTCCTCCGGCGGGGCCTCCCGCCCGCAGGCGGTCAGCGACGCCGCCAGCGCCAGCGCCAGCAGGCCCGTCAGCAGCCGCTTCATTCCACCGCCTCCCGGCAGCGGCGGCACAGCCCGTAGAACAGCGTGCGGTGGGCGTCGATGGCGAAGCCGTGCTCCTCCTCCAGATGGCGGTACAGCGGCGCAAGGCGGGAGCAGTCCACATGCTGCACCGTGCCGCACTTTTCGCATTTCAGCAGGAAGCAGTCCCGGCCGGAGGCGGCACAGGTGCAGAACTGGTATTTCGCGCCGGTATCCGTCACCAGCTTGTGGACTTTGCCCGCCTTCTCCAGCCGCTCCAGCTGGCGGTACACGGTGGTCAGGCCCACCGCCTCCCCCTGCCGGTGCAGCAGCTCCGTCAGCTCCGCCGCGCCCACGCCGTCGGCACAGCCGCGGATGCAGGCCAGCACCGCCTGCTGCTGTTTCGTCATGTATGCCATAGGACGCCCTCCTGAATCTGAAAATGAAAACCGTTTTCAAATTATAGCCGAAATTATTTGTTTGTCAACTATCTTTTTTCCGCCGCGTATGGTACAATGGGGACGCCGTCACCCGTGAGGGCCGATACGCCGGCGGGCGTGTCGTTCCGCGCTTCCCCAAAAAGAGATACGGGAGGATACCAGCATGCAGCACGAGATCACCCACAGCGCACCGCTGCTCAACGACAAGGGCAGCCTGCGGGAGCCGGGATATGCCAAGAAGCTCCTGCCTGTCTACCGCCGCGCCGACATCCGGGCCGGGAAGGCCCGCATCAAGGAATGGGACTACTATCTGGCGGCCAACGACCACTTCGCCGTGGCGCTGACCATCGCGGACAACGGCTACATGGGGTTGGACTCCATCTCGCTTCTGCACTTCGACGAGAAGTGGGAAAGGACGAAGAGCCCCATGCGCGTGTTTCCCATGGGGCGCACCGGCCTGCCGGAGAGCTCCGCCGCCGGAGACACCGTGATCACCGGCAACGGCTACGGCATCGCCTTCCGCCACGTGGGGGATTCCCGGGTGCTGACGTTCCGCATGGGGGATTTTCTGGACGGGCAGCCCATCGAGGGACGCCTGGTCCTGACGGAGGAGCCGGAGGAGTCCATGGTCATCGCCACGCCCTTCGACAAGCCGGGGCACTTCTATTACAACCAGAAGATCAACTGCATGCGGGTGTCCGGCGAGGTCAACGCCGCAGGTCGGGTGTACCGGTTTGCGCCGGAGGACTCCTTCGCGGTGCTGGACTGGGGCCGGGGCGTGTGGACGTACCACAACACATGGTACTGGGGCAGCGCCTCCGGGCAGATCGACGGCGTACCCTTCGGCTGGAACATCGGTTACGGCTTCGGCAACACCTACGCCGCCAGTGAGAACATGCTGTTCTACGGCGGGAGGGCCCACAAGCTCAGCAAGGTGCGGTTCCGTATCCCCGTGAAGGACGGGCGGGAGGACTATCTCAGCCCGTGGACGTTCACCTCCGACGACGGGCGGTTCGAGATGGACTTCGCGCCCATCCTTGACCGGGCAGCCTGTACGGACTTCAAGCTGCTGAAGTCCGACCAGCATCAGGTGTTCGGACGGTTCACCGGCCGGGCCGTGCTGGACGACGGCACGGAGATCCACGTCAGCGACTTTCTGGGCTTTGCGGAGAAGGTGGAGAACAAGTGGTGACAGGCGCCACGTTAACAGGTACTTAACTTCCGATTTATGAGAACTTAACAAGCAGGCGGATGCTCCTGATGGGGCGTCCGCTTGTTTCTTTATAGGAAAACAGTTGTAAAATGTCGCATATAGCGGCGAAAGACGATGTAATCGCAAAATTAACGTAGTGAATAATGCGGATAAACGGCGCAGGGAGCGCCGTGTTTACCGCTAAGAAAATGTTAAAAGTGGAGAAAGCTGTGCTAAAATTTTATAAATATTGCTAATTGCAGGAATTGGCGGGATACGGTATACTTTAACATGACCCACAGGAAACACTTTCGTGTGGGTCGTCTGCACCGGCGGCGTGCTGCCGGTGCAGGAAGGCTAAGGGAAAGAAAAAATTGTAAGGAGAGAAAGCAATGGAAGAAAGAAAAGGCTTTGGAACCAATTTCGGTTTCCTGATGGCCGCGGTCGGCTCCGCAGTCGGCCTGGGCAACATCTGGGGCTTCCCCAACAAGATGGGCGCCTCCGGCGGCTTCACATTCCTCATCATCTACCTCATCCTGGCAGTCCTGTGCGGCTTTATCGTCATGCTGGGCGAGCTGGCCATCGGCCGTAAGACCGGCAAGGGCGCTATCGCCGCGTACCACGCACTGAGCAAGAAGTTCAAGTGGGTCGGCTGGCTGGGCGTCGCCTCCGCGTTCCTGATCATGAGCTTCTACTGCGCACTGGGCGGCTACTGCATCAAGTACGTCGTGCTGAACGTGGGCAACCTGTTCAACGCCGGCTTCGGCTCCAACGGCATGTCCGGCGGCGATGTGTTCGGCGGCTTCCTGCTGAATCAGGGCGAGGGCATCATCTACGGCCTGATCTTCGTTATCCTGACGATGCTCATCGTCATGGGCGGCGTCGGCGGCGGCATCGAGAAGTTCTGCGGTATCGGCATGCCCGCGCTGTTCGTGATGCTGCTGATCTGCATCATCCGCGCCTGCACCCTGCCCGGCGCTGTGGAAGGCCTGAAGTACATGTTCGTTCCCGGCTGGGCTGTCGCCAACGGCGTCATTGACAAGGCTCCCGACTTCCTGACGGTGCTGGCTACCGCAGGCGGCCAGATGTTCTTCTCCCTGTCTCTGGGCATGGGCGCCATGATCACCTACGGCTCCTACCTGCAGAAGAAGGAGAACCTGCAGAAGAACGCCATCCTCATCATCGTCATGGATACGCTGGTGGCTTTGATGGCCGGTCTGTGCGTCATTCCCGGCCGCTTCGCCCTCGACCCCGACGGCACGCTGGGCGGCCCCAAGCTGCTGTTCATCACCATGCAGAACGTGTTCAGCCGTATGGGCGGCCTTGGCCCCATCTTCGGCATCCTGTTCTATCTGCTGGTGGTCTTCGCCGCCGTGTCCTCCTCCATCTCTCTGCTGGAGGTCATCGTGGCCCACTTCGTGGATAAGGCCCGCGACGCCGGCAAGGGCGACAAGCGTAAGACCTACACCCTCATCGCTGCGGCCTGCGTGGGTCTGGGCTGCATTCTGGTCTGCGCCGATGCGCTGGGCTCCACGGGCTTTGCGCCAGGTAATCTTCTGGGTATGACGGGCGAATTGCCCACATGGGCTGCCGACTGGCTGGACTTCTGGGATATGTTGTCCGAAGGCATCATGATGCCGCTGGGCGCCCTGCTGATGTCGCTGATGATCGGCTGGGAGATCGGGCCCGAGGTGGTCAAGGACGAGTGCGAGCAGTCCGGCCACGCCATGAGCGGCTACGGCTTCTTCAAGGTCTGCGTGAAGTTCATCACCCCGCTGTGCATGATCCTCATCCTGTACGGGCAGATCAAAGAATTCTTCTTCTAAAAAGTGCATAAAAAGGACGCCGGAGCAAGGCTCCGGCGTCCTTTTGCGCATTTTTTCAAGGGATGAGTCAGCGGAGAAGGGACACCGCGCCCGGCAGGTTCTCGATGTCCACCCGCGCCGCGCTGGGGGCGTATTCGCCGTCCAGCGACCATGGGATGTGGGTCTGCGTGGTCAGGGTGACGTGCTGCACATGGCGGAAGATGACACCGGGGTAGTCGTACTGCATCCGGGTCATGGCGGTGATGAGGTTCTGCAGATCCAGCGCCGATTTGGGCATCCGCAGGAGCAGCAGCTCGAAGCGGCCGTCGTCCATCTTGACGCGGTTGGGATCCAGCTTCACCAGACCGCCCATGGAGGTGCAGTTGCACACGGCGCCGAAGATAAAATCGCCCTCAAACACCTCGCCGTCCGCTTCAATGCGGCAGCTGTAAGGGCGCAGGGAGTCCAGATCGCCCAGCCCCTCCAGAATGTAAGCGAAGTGGCCCAGCGCGTTCTTCGCCGCCTGGGAGGCGGAGTAGGATGAGCGGGTAAAGGCACCGAAGGACGCCACGTAGGCGAAATAGCGGTCGTTGTGGCGGCCGATGTCCAGCGGATGGGGCTTGCCCCCGGCGATGTCCAGCGCGGCCAGCCGGGGGTCGGAGGACAGGTGAAGGCTGGCGGCAAAGTCGTTGGTGCTGCCGTTGGGCAGGTAGCCCAGCAGCGGGCGCTGCGGCAGCGTCATCAGGCCGGAGATCGTTTCGTTCAGAGTGCCGTCGCCGCCGGCGCAGACCACCGTATCGTAGTCGGGGCCCCACTCCGCCGCCACGCGGCGGGCGTCGCCGCCGGCCTTCGTGACAAAGACCCGCACCAGATAGCCGGCGCTGGAAAGAGCGGCCACCGCATCGAACAGGGGGGCGCTGGACTTGGTCTTACCCGCCCGGGGGTTGACAATGAACAGGAGCTTTTTCATGGCTCTCCTCCTCTTGTGTACCGTTGATACCGCGCACGGCGGGAGCCGTGCGCGAGATGCTTTACCATCAGTTGACAAGGGCTTGCCCTGGCCAAGTGGTGGTACCATCAGTTAACAAGGGCAAACACGCCTGACAGCGCGTCTTTCCGGCGCTTTTTGCCCTTTTCGCCTTGGCGGGCGCCAGCCTCGCTCCAAAGGAACGTCGCTCGGCAGCATCGGCGGATATATGCCGACTCAGCCCGCCTGCGTCTCAAAAGCCAAAAATCACTCGAAAATCCATCGCTGGCAGGTGCATACAGTTTTGCCGGAGCAGAAATGTGTCCAGACAAGGAAAGACCCGCAGAGAATACTTGTCGTATTGTCAAGGGGCTTGACGTAGTATGGGCGCATTTCTGCCCGTCAAAACCGTGCTTGCCCTTGTCAACTGATGGTATCATTATGCCATAGTGTGGGAGGAATTGCAACAGGCAGCGCGGCGGCGATGACCGGGAAACGGGCGCGGTGCAGGCTGGCAGAAAAAATCTTGCAAAACCGGGGGCTTTCGACTATGATAGAGGGCAAAGGAGTGATGCGGATGAAACGGCGGACACAATATGTAAAGTGGGGGCTGACGGCGTTTCTCACCGTCTGCGCCGTGCTGGTGTTTTACGACACGTTCTATATGGGCGGCACGCTCCAGCACTTTGTGAACAAGCTGTTCTCCGTGCTGGCACCGGTGCTGTACGGCTGCGCCATCGCCTACCTGCTGACACCGGTGATGAACTGGATCGAGAGGGCGCTCCACGCCGGGTGGCAGAAGGCGTTTCCCGGAAAGCACGTCAAAAACGCGGCGGGCGTCCTGCGGTTTGCCAGCATCCTGCTGGCAGAGGCGGTGGCCATCCTGCTGGTGTATCTGCTGATGAGTGTGCTGATCCCCCAGCTGGTGGACAGCGTGACCATGCTCATCAACAACGCGGAGGCATATTACTATAAGGTGTACAACTGGGCCGACGGCCTGCTGGACAGCGAGAATGAGATCGCCGTCTGGGTGGCGGACTTTGTGACCAAGTATTACAGCGATGGCGTGACCCTGCTGAAGGATCACATCCTGCCGTGGGCACAGGGGGCGCTGGGCACCCTGACCGGCGGTATCTGGAACGGTATCTGGAGCGTGGTCAGCTTCGCTACCGACCTGATCGTGGGCATCATCGTGTCCATCTATCTGATGACCATGAAGGAGAAAAGTCTGGCCCGCTGCTGCAAGGTGGTATACGCGGTGCTGGACGAGAAGAAGGCCAATGCCGTCATCCACGGTGCGCGGCAGGTCGACCGCATTTTCTCCGGCTTTGTCCGGGGGAAGCTGCTGGACTCTCTCATCATCGGCGCACTGTGCTTCATCGGGTGCTCCATCCTGAAGATGCCCTATACCCCGCTGGTCAGCGTGGTGGTGGGCGTGACCAACGTCATCCCGTTTTTCGGGCCGTTTCTGGGGGCTATCCCCTCGGCCTTTCTTATTCTGCTGGTCAGTCCCAAGCAGTGCCTGTTCTTTGTGATCTTCATCGTGGTGCTCCAGCAGTTTGACGGCAACATTCTGGGGCCGAAGATCCTGGGCGATGCCACCGGCATCTCCAGCTTCTGGGTCATCGTGGCTATTTTGGTGGGCGGCGGCTTCGGCGGTGTGCTGGGTATGTTCCTGGGCGTACCCATCTTCGCCTGTGTGCAGGAGCTGGTGAAGTATCTGCTGAACCGGCGGCTGCGCCATCGCGATATGCCCACGGAGGCCTACGCCTATGTGGAGCGCGCCCGGACGGCGGGACCGGACAATACGCCGGAAGCGACGGCATCGGAGGAGCACCATGACTGAAGAACTCAAGAAGATACTGCTGGACTTCGGCAACAACAAGGAGCCGTTTCTCACCCACAACCATCTGTACACGGCTGATCTGTCCGATGGCACCGCCACGGTGGTGCTGCCCATGTGCGAGGTCAGCCTGAACCGCTGGGGCGGCGCCCACGGCGGCATCCTGTTCGCCCTGTGCGACGTGGCCATGGGCATGGCCATCATGACGCTGCGGCAGGAGATGGTGGTGACGGTGAACGCCCACATCGACTATCTGTCCGGCGCGGCGGCGGGCAGCACCCTGACCGCTGTGGGGCGGGTGGACAGGCTGGGCGGCAAGCTGGCCTTCTGCTCGGCGGAGGTCACGGACGAGACGGGAAAGGCCGTGGTGCAGGCCAGCTGCGTCATGAGCTTTACGGGCCGCCCCCTGCCGCTGTGAGGGGGTATCTCTCCCGGCGCCGTCCGCTGCTTCGGTGGCTGGCGGCGCTGGCGCTGTTTTTCGCCGCCTACTTCGCGCTGCGCGCCAATGGGGCCGCCATGAACCGGCTGTGCGGGGACGTGATCTTCCCGGTGATGCGGCGGGTGTCGCGGCTGTGCGACTTTTACGACGGCTCCGTGGGCGAGGTGCTGATCCTGACGGGTATCTGGGCGGCGGTGATCTGGCTGGCCTGCACGGCGCGGCGGCTCGTGTCGGGCCCGCGCCGGGGGGCGGTGCTGGCGGACTTCCTGCTGACCGCCGGGTGCGCCGCCCTGACGGTGTACGCGGGGTTCTGCCTGCTGTGGGGCGCGGCCTACAGCACCGACAGCTTTCAGGATAAGAGCGGCATCACCGCCCGGCCTGTGCCGGCGGCGGCGCTGGAGCGGGTGACTGTGTACTTCGCGGAGGAGCTGTCCGCAGCGGCGGACGGTGTGCCGCGGGACGAAAACGGCGTGTGCCGGCTGGACAGAAAGGCCGTGCTGGACGGGGCGGGCAGCGCCTACGACGGGCTTTACGACGAGTTCCCGTTCCTGCGGATGGAGACGGGGGGCGTCAAGCCCTTCGGGTGCTCCTCCGTCCTCAGCGTGCTGCGGTTCACCGGGTTCTACTTCCCCTTTACCGGCGAGGCCAACGTGAACATGGACAGCCCGTCGGCGTATCTGCCTGCCACGGTATGCCACGAGATGGCCCACCAGCGGGGTATCATCTCCGAGCAGGAGTGCAACTTCGTGGGCATCCTGGCGGCCACCCGCAGCAGCGACCCGGCCTACCGCTACGCGGGGTGGCTGGAGGGCTATGTGCATCTGTCCAACGCGCTGTACAGCGCCGATCCGGAGCGGTGCCTTGCCATCCGGGAGACGCTGCCGGAGACGGTGCGGGCCGACCTGTGGGCGGACAGCGCCTACTGGGCGCGGTTCCGGGGGCCGGTGTCGCAGGCGTCGGAGGCGGTGTACGACGTGTTCCTCAAGACCAATGGGGACGCCAACGGCGTCCGCAGCTACGGCATGGTGACAGACCTGCTGGTGACGTATTTTGACGCATAAAAAGTGCCCTGAAGCTGTGCTTCAGGGCACTTTTCTGCACGTCTTACAGGCCAAGACCGGGGATGTTCAGACCGCCGGTCAGGGCGTTCATGGAGGTGCTCATGGCGTCCTCCGCCTGACGCAGGGCCTCGTTGACGGCGGAGATCACCAGATCCTGCAGCATCTCCACGTCCTCGGGATCCACCACGTCGGGCTTGATGGTCAGGGCGGTCAGCTCCTTCTTGCCGCTGACTACCGCCGTCACCGCGCCGCCGCCCACGGAGGCGGTAAAGGAGCTGTTCTCCACTTCCTCCTGGGCCTTGTTCATCTCCTGCTGCATCTTCAGCAGCTTCTGCTGCATCTGGGCCTGCTGCTGCATCATGCCGGCTCCGCCGGAAAAGCCCTTGCGGGCGCTGTATCCCTTTGCCATGTTCGTTCTCCTTTATGTCGTTGGTTTTATTTGATCTGGAAGCTGTCCAGCTGCTGGCCGTTGTGCAGCAGCTCGTCCATTTTATCGGGGCCGGGGGCCGGTGCGGGGGATGGAGCCACCCACGGGGGCGTATCGGCGGCGGACGCCGGTTCCGGCGGTTCCTCCGGCAGCGGGGGCTCCTCCGGCGCGGGTGCGGGCTGGGGCGGCTGCGGCGCCGGTTTTGGCACAGGCGCAGGCGGCGCGGGGCGTTTGGCCGCCGGGGCCTGTCCCACCTCCAGCACCACGCGGATGGCGCGGCCCTGATCGGCGGAGGTGACCTCACGCAGGACGGCGGTGACCGCCGGCTTGTCCAGCTGCTTCAGGGTGAAGTCGTCCCGGCACAGCACGGTGAGACAGTCGCCGTCCACCACGCCGGACACCATGTTCAGCATGACCCGGACGTTTACCGGCAGGCGGCCCTTGTACTGCTCCAGCAGGCGCTGCCACACGGCGGTATCGCCGCTGCCGGCGGGCGCGGTGGTGCTGTGGGGCCGGGGCGCGGGACGGGGTGACGGCCGGGGCGCGGGACGGTCGGGGGACTCCTCCGGAAGGCCGTAGTCCCGGACGGCCTGCTCCGGCAGGGGCGGTTCCTCCGGCAGAGGCGGCTCCTCTGGCAGAGGGGGTTCTTCGTGAGCCGGCGGGGACGGGGGCGTCTCCCGCCGGGGGGCGGGACCCGGACGCGATGGTACGCCGCCCTGCTGCACGGCCTGCTCCAGCCGGGCCAGCCGCCGGTCAAAGGCGGTGAGGTCGCCGGACAGGCTCTCGTCGCACAGCTTCAGCAGGCACAGCTCCGCCGCCGTGCGGGGACGGATGCTGTCCGCCAGCGCGGCGCAGCAGCCCTGCAGCGTATCGGCCATGTACAGAAACCGGCTCATGGGCAAATCGCGGCCCAGATCGGTCAGGGTCCTGCGGTCGTAGACGCCTGACAGCAGAGCGGCGCCGCCCTCCGGCGCAGCCTTCATCACCGTCATGTCCCGTGCTAAGTCGCTGAGCTCGCCCAGCAGGGCGGCCACGTCCTTGCCGCCGCGATAGAGACGGTCAAACAGCGCCAGCGCGTCGGCTGCGTTCCGGGCCAGCAGGCAGCGCATCAGCTGCAGCGTCTGGGTGCTGCCGGCCAGACCCAGCGTGTCCAGCACGGTGCGGCTGTCGATGTTGCCCTCCACGGCGCGGCACTGATCCAGCAGGCTCAGGGCATCACGGAGAGCGCCGTTGGCCATGCGGGCCAGGATCTCCGCGCCGTCCGCCGTCAGGGCGATGTCCTCCGCCGCCGCGATCTTCAGCAGCTGCTGCTCCATGTCCCGGGGCAGGATGCGCTTGAAGGAGAACCGCTGGCAGCGGGAGAGAATGGTGGCGGGCACCTTATGCAGCTCCGTGGTGGCCAGAATGAACAGCAAATGCTCCGGCGGCTCCTCCATGATCTTCAGCAGAGCGTTGAAGGCGTCCCGGGAGAGCATGTGCACCTCGTCGATGATGTACACCCGCTTTTTCAGCACGGAGGGGGGGTAGACCGCCTCCTCCCGCAGGGTGCGGGCGTCGTTGACGCTGCCGTTGGAGGCGGCGTCCAGCTCCGTCACATCCAGCAGCGTGCCGGCGTCGATGCCCCGGCAGCTGTCGCACTGGCAGCAGGGCGCGCCGTCCACGGGGCGCTCACAGTTGACGGCCTTGGCGAGGATGCGGGCGCAGGTGGTCTTGCCGGTACCCCGGGTGCCGGTGAAAAGATAGGCGTGGCCCACGCGGCCCTCCGCCACCTGACGCTGGAGGGTATCGGTGATGTGGGACTGACCCACCACCTCCGAAAAGGTACGGGGGCGGTATTTGCGGTACAGGGCCTGATACATGGGCACACCTCCTGACAAAACAAAATGGAATGTCCTCCGCCCATAGCCGCGAAGCCGGCTTCCCCGCGGCACATGGATGATCCCTCTTAATGCTGCTCGGTTCCCCGCCTGACATGATTCGTGGGTATCCATTGCGCGAGACCGGCCCCGCAGCTATCGGCGGAGGACGAGTTCACCCAAGTATTTTACTACAAAACCGGACGCTTGGCAACAGTTTTTTGTCGAGGGGCTACCCCAGCAGCGTCCAGACGCCGTGGATGGCCATGCACAGCGCCGCGCCCATGGCGGTGGGCAGCGCCGCCGCCAGCGCCGTCCAACGGGCGCTGCCCGTCTCCCGGAGGATGGTAAGGCAGGTGGTGCCGCAGGGGAAGTGCAGCAGGCACAGCACCAGCATGCACACCGCCGTCTGGGTCGTCCAGCCGTTGGCGGTGAGTACGGCGGACAGCTCCGCCAGACTGCCGTAGGCCGTCAGCGTACCGGTTTGCAGGTAGCCCATCAGCAGCACCGGCAGTACGATCTCGTTGGCGGGAAAGCCCAGCAGGAAAGCCAGCAGCACCATGCCGTCCAGCCCCATGAGCCGTCCGGGGCCGTTCAGCGCGGCGGCCAGCGCCGTCAGCAGGGTGACGCCGCCCACGGATACGCTGCCCAGTATCCAGATGAGCAGTCCGGCGGGGGCGGCCACCGTCACCGCACGCCCCAGCACAAACAGCGTCCGATCCAGCAGGGAGCGCACCAGCACCTGCCCCACACGGGGCATCCGGTAGGGCGGCAGCTCCAGCGAGAAGGTGGACAGCTGGCCCCGCAGCACCGTGGCCGTCAGCAGGCGGGAGGACAGCAGCGTCATGGCCACGGCAAACAGGATGCACGCCAGAAACAGAGCTGTGGCCAGCAGGGAGCGTCCAAGGCCCAGCGTACCGCCCAGAAAAAACAGGCTGATGAGGGCGATAAGGGTGGGAAACCGGCCGTTGCAGGGGACGAAGGCGTTGGTGAGGATAGCCACCAGCCGCTCCCGGGGACTGTCGATGATGCGGCAGCCGGTGACGCCGCAGGCGTTGCAGCCGAAGCCCATGCACATGGTGAGGCTCTGCCGTCCGCTGCCGCCGGAGGCCCGGAAGAAGCGATCCATCAGAAAGGCTGCGCGGGGCAGGAGGCCCGCATCCTCCAGCAGGGTGAACAGCGGGAAGAAGATGGCCATGGGCGGCAGCATCACCGCCACCACCCACGCCGCCGTGCGGTATACGCCGTCCACCAGCGCGCCCTGCACCCACCACGGCGCGCCGGAGAGCAGCGTCCGCAGCGGCTCCTGCAGCGCCATGAGCCACCGGCTCAGCAGGGCGGAGGGGGCGTTGGCGCCCCAGATGGTCAGCCAGAACACCGCGCCCAGCAGCAGGAGCATTACCGGGATGCCGGTGGCGGGGCCGGTAAGCAGACGATCCAGCCGCCGGTCGCGGGCGTGGATATCCTCCGGACGGGAGGAAAGGCAGGCGTCGGCGATCTCTGCCGCACGGCGGGCTACGGCGGCGCTGCTGTCGCTGTCCGGCGGCGTCCATGCGTCCTCCGTGACGGGGCGGCGGGCCATGTTCAGCACCGCTGTGCGCAGGGCGTCCAGTCCCTGCCCGCTGCGGGCTGCCGCCGTTACCACCGGCACGCCGAGGCCGCGGGAGAGAGCGTCCGTGTCCACGGCGACGCCCTTTTTCCGGGCCTCGTCCATCAGGTTCAGGCACAGCACCAGCCGGGGCGTGCGGCAGCGGAGCTGCACCGCCAACAGCAGGTTGCGCCGCAGGCAGGTGGCGTCCGCCACCACCACCGTCACGTCGGCGCTGCCGCCGCAGATGAAGTCCCGGGCCAGCTGCTCCTCCGGCGAGTCCGCCCGCAGGGAATACGTCCCCGGCAGGTCGATGAGCCGGAAGGACGCGCCCTGCCAGCTGTATGTACCCTCCGCCACCGCCACCGTCTTGCCGGGCCAGTTCCCGGTGTGCTGGTGCATGCCCGTCAGGGCGTTGAATACCGTGGACTTCCCCACGTTGGGGTTGCCCGCCAGTGCCGCTGTGTACTGCTCCATGGCCGTCTCCTCCTTTTTGCAGGCTGCTTCCGGCCATCCTATGCGGCGGCGGGGCGGCGGGTGCAAAAAGAAACCGCGCACCGAGAGGTGCGCGGCTGCGTTTGCCGGTTTCCGGCAAACGCAGAAAAGCACAACCGCCTTCCGGCGATCGTGCTTTTGGGCGCTGCGGCGGGGATCGGACGTGCAGGACACCCCTGATGGGTTTCCTGCACATATCCTTCCTTTCCGAAGAGCGGAGAAGCTGCGGCGCACGAGGGAAACACGCATCATGCGCAAAAAGAAACCGCGCACCGAGAGGTGCGCGGTTTCTTTTTGGTAAAGGAGAGAGAATAACAATGTCACTTACATGCTTTCTGATGCTATCATAGCACGGCCGCTCCGAAAGTCAACGGGTTTGTGAGAGGATTCACAAATTGTTTACAAGCCCCCTGCAAAAGCGCCCTTGACATTCCGCGGACATCGTGCTAATATTTAGCGCACTAATAATTCGCGTGCGAAATAAAAGGAAGGAGACCCATTGTGAAACCGTGTATCACAGAGCGGCCGGAGCATTTCGGCCCGCTGTTCGGCTACTGCGACCATCAGGTGCAGAAGCTGATGGTGCGCAAGCTGCGGCAGTATGACGTATCGCCCATGCAGTGCCGGACGCTGACCTACCTCCACGAGGCGGAGGGCGAGGTCAACCAGAAGCAGCTGGAGCGGCACCTGATGGTGAAGCCCAGCACGGTCAACGGTATCGTTGACCGGCTGGAGGAAAAGGGCATGCTGCGGCGCACCGCCAGTCCCACCGACGGGCGCTGCCGCATTCTGGCGCTGACGCCCCAGGGCATGCAGTTTTATGATAAGTTCACCGCCATCGTGCAGGAGGTCAACGCCTGTCTGGAGAAGGGCTTCTCCCCGGAGGAGGTGCGGACGCTGACATCGCTGCTGCTGCGGGTGGCGAAAAATCTCACGGAGGAGGGTGACGTATGCTGAAAAAGCTTGCCCCGTATACGCGGGGCTACCGGCTGTACGTCATGCTGGGCGTGCTGTTCTCGGCGGGCGAGGCCGTGCTGGAGCTGGAGCTGCCGCAGGCCATGAGCGAGATCGTGGACGTGGGCATCGCCGGCGGCGACAGGAGCTACATTCTGCTGACGGGCCTGAAGATGTTCCTGATGGCCATGGCGGCGCTGGGCTGCGGCGTGGGCGCGGCGGTGCTGGCCGCCAAGGCGGCCATGGGCTTCGGCGCCAATCTGCGGCAGGCGGAGTATGAGCAGGTGCAGCGGTTCTCCTTTGCCAATATCGAGCACTTTTCCACCGCCAGCCTCATCACGCGGCTGACCAACGACGTGTCGTCGGTGCAGATGACGCTGTTCATGGGCATGCGCATGTGCGTCCGGGCGCCGGTGATGCTGGTGACGGCGCTGGTGAAGGCCATGGAGATCAGTCTGGATCTGAGCCAGGTGTTTCTGGTGGCGGTGCCGCTGCTGATCATCGCGGTGGTCATCGTCATCCGCTATGTGGGGCCGTTCTTCACGGCGCTGCAGAACGCCACGGACGACCTGAATCTGGTGGTGCAGGAGAATCTGAATGCCGTCCGCGTGGTAAAATCCTTCGTCCGGGAGGATGAGGAGGAGAAGAAGTTCCGCGTCCGCAGCGACCGGCTGCGGGACACGGCGGAGAGGGCCTTCGGCTTCGTGGTGATGTTCATGCCCATCATGATCATGATCATGGGCGGCACCATCGTTTCCCTGATGTGGCTGGGCGGCCATGACGTGGCGGAGGGCACCCTGCTCTCCGGCGACCTGATGGCGTTTTTCACCTACGCCAGCGAGATCCTGATGTCGCTGATGATGGTATCCATGGTGCTGATGTTCCTGACCCGGGCCATCGCCTGCGGCAAGCGCATCGTGAAGGTGCTGGACGAGCAGCCCCAGATCACCGACGCGCAGGCCGATCCGACGCTGACCGTGGAAAATGGCGACATCCGGTTTGAGCATGTGTATTTCAAGTATCATCCCACAGCGGAGGACTGGAATCTGACGGACATCGACCTGCACATCGAAAGCGGCATGACCGTGGGTATCCTCGGCGGCACCGGCAGCGCCAAGACCACGCTGGTGAGCATGATCCCCCGGCTGTACGAGGTGGACAAAGGCGCCGTCTGCGTGGGCGGCCACAACGTAAAGGACTATACCATGGAGGCGCTGCGGAGCGGCTGCGCTATGGTGCTGCAAAAGAACACGCTGTTCTCCGGCACTATCCGGGAGAATCTGCGCTGGGGCAGAGCGGATGCCACCGACGCCGAGATCGAGGAGGCCTGCCGCATGGCCTGCGCCGACGAGTTCATCCGGCGGATGCCCGACGGCTACGACACCTATATCGAGCAGGGCGGCACCAACGTGTCCGGCGGGCAGAAGCAGCGCCTGTGCATCGCCCGGGCCATTCTGCGCCGTCCCAAGGTGCTGATCCTGGACGACTCCACCAGCGCGGTGGATACCGCCACGGACGCCAGGATCCGCGGCGCGCTGAAGACGGCGCTGCCCGGCACCACCAAGCTTATCATCGCCCAGCGCATCACCTCCGTGATGGATGCGGATATGATCCTGGTGCTGGACGACGGTCATGTGGTGGGGCAGGGCACCCACGCGCAGCTGATGGAGAGCTGCGAGATCTACCGCGAGGTCTATGAATCCCAGCAGGAAGGGGTGAGCATCGATGGCTGACACGAGACAAACGAACCGACCCCGGGGCGGGCACGGTCACGGCCCCGGCAGCCATGGCTTCCAGCGGCCCAAGGACATAAAGGGCACGTTCCGGAAGCTGATGGGCTATGTAGGCCGGTACAAGGGCTCGCTGGTGCTGGTGGCGGTATGCCTTGTGGTCAGCTCCGGCGCCAGCGTGGCCACCAGCTATATGCTCAAGCCGCTGCTGAACAGCTATATCATCCCCGGCGATTTTCCGGGACTTTTTAAGATGCTGCTGCTGATGGGCGGGCTGTTCGCCCTCAGCTCCCTGTGCTCCTATGCCTATGCCCGTATCATGGTCCATGTGGCGCAGCACACGGTGGCCGCGCTGCGGCAGGATCTGTTCGACCGGCTGCAGGAGCTGCCCGTCAGCTACTATGACCGGCACCAGTCCGGCGACCTGATGAGCCGGTTCACCAACGATATCGACACCATTTCGGAAATGCTGAACAGCAGCTTCGCCAGCATCATCTCCAATGTGCTGACCTTTGTGGGCACGGTGGTGATGATGATCGTGCTGAATCCGTGGCTGACACTGATCACCTTCCTGTTCCTTGGCCTGATGGCCGTGGTCGTCAAGACGATCGGCGGCCGCAGCCGCACCAATTTCCAGCGGCAGCAGGCGGCGCTGGGCGCCATGAACGGCTATATCGAGGAGATGATCGAGGGACAGAAGGTCATCAAGGTCTTTAACCACGAGGACGAGGCCATCGCACGCTTCACCGGGCTCAACGGCAGCTACCGGGACGCGGCCACTGCGGCCCAAGCCTACGCCGGTATGATGATGCCCGCCATGGGCAACCTCAGCAAGATCAACTACGCCGTCACCTGCTGCGTCGGCGGCCTGCTGGCCATCGGCGGCGTGTTCGATGTGGGCTCGCTGGGCGCGTACCTGCTGTACGTCAAGCAGGTCAGCCAGCCCGTGGGGCAGATCAGCCAGCAGATCAATACACTGCTTGCGGCTGCTGCCGGCGCCGAGCGCATTTTTGCCGTCATGGAGGAGCAGCCGGAGGCGGACGATGGCAAGACCGTCATCGTCCGGGTGGAAAAAAACGGGGATACTCTGACAGAGACGGCGGAGCGCACCGGCCACTGGGCGTGGAAAAAGCCGGATGGCACACTGGTGGAGCTGCGGGGCGACGTGCGGTTCGACCATGTGACCTTCTCCTACGACGGGGAAAAGACCGTGCTGAGCGACGTGTCCCTGTTTGCCAAGCCCGGCCAGAAGATCGCCTTCGTCGGCTCCACCGGCGCGGGCAAGACCACCATCACCAACCTCATCAACCGCTTTTACGATGTGCAGCAGGGCACCATCACCTATGACGGCATCGACGTGAAGGACATCGCCAAGGATTCCCTCCGCCGCTCGCTGGGCATCGTATTGCAGGACACCCACCTGTTCACCGGCACCGTGGCGGACAATATCCGCTACGGCAAGCTGGACGCCACGGACGAGGAGGTGCGCGCCGCTGCCAAGCTGGCCAACGCCGACGCCTTCATCCGCCACCTGCCCCAGGGCTACGATACCGTTATCACCGGGGACGGAGGCAGCCTCAGTCAGGGTGAGCGGCAGCTGCTGGCCATTGCACGGGCCGCTGTGTCCGACCCGCCGGTGCTGATTCTGGACGAGGCCACCAGCTCCATCGACACCCGCACCGAGACGCTGATCGAGCGGGGCATGGACTCCCTGATGGAGGGCCGTACGGTGTTCGTCATCGCCCATCGCCTGTCCACCGTCCGTAACAGCCAGGCCATTCTGGTGCTGGAGCAGGGCCGCATCATTGAGCGCGGCGACCACGCCGAGCTGCTGGCCCAGCACAGCAAGTACTACCAGCTCTATACCGGTCAGGCGGAGCTGAGCTGAATCGTTTTCCCAAAATCGAACATACTAAGGAGGAGCTACCCATGACCGAACAGACGCTTTGCCAAAAAGCCATTGCCATGCTGGACATGGCCTACGTCCCCTACTCCCACTTTCCCGTGGGCGCGGCCCTGCTGTGCAAGGACGGCACGGTATTCACCGGCTGCAATGTGGAGAATGCCGCCTACGGCGCCACCATCTGCGCCGAGCGCACCGCCATCTTCAAGGCCGTCAGCGAGGGGCACCGGGACTTCGAGACGCTGGTCATCGCCGGGCGCAGCGACGACTACTGCGTCCCCTGCGGAACCTGCCGTCAGGTGATGATGGAGTTCGCGCCCGAGCTTACCGTCATCTGCCTGAACAAAAACGGCGAGAGCAAAAAGTTTGCCCTGAAGGAGCTGCTGCCTTACGGGTTCGACCAGTCCTGGTTATAAGGGCCGGCGGTTATTTTCCGCCAACTCGTCGTTGCGGGCGCTTGCAATAAACCCATTATTCCTGCGCTTCCGCGCCTCGATTTGACGGAAAATCCCGCGCCGGCGGCGTTTGGCAGGAGTTTCCAAGGAACAAAATACAGCGCGGCTGCGTCCTATCCACAGCCGCGCTTTTTCCCCTGCGCGGGACATTCAAAATTTTGGAGGACATTTCCATGAAAAAGATCGTATCCCTTGTGCTGGCAGCCCTGCTGGTGCTGAGTCTGGCCGCCTGCGGCAGCAAGGACAATGCCAGTGACGGCAACCCCGTATGGCCCACCAGCGCCCTGAACATACTGGAGACGGTATGGAACACCTACGGCGAGGACGAGAAGTTTGCCGTTGCCGGCGGCGATTTCTCCGAGGCCAACGCCCGTGAGGACGCTCCCGGCGTCTTCGACCTGAAGGACCGTGCGCTGGCGGACAGCGAGCTGGGCCTGCCGGAAACCGCTGAGGTGGACGAGGCCGCGTCCCTTGTCCACATGATGAACGCCAACACCTTCACCGCCGCTGCCTACCACGCCACCGGCGACACCGCCGAGCTGGCACAGCAGCTGCGGGACAACATCATGCAGCGCCAGTGGATGTGCGGCTTCCCCGACAAGCTGGTCGTGGCCGAGGTGGGCGACGAGTATGTGGTCACCGTCTTCGGTGCGGATGAGCTGGTGGACACCTTCATGACCCACCTGAACGGCATCTACGGCGTCAGCGCCGTCCACACCGCTTACGACGAGGCCATTCTGTGACACGGAGGCTGGTGCAGCGGGGCGCGTTCCTGCTGATGGCGGCGGCGCTGGTGCTGGGGATATCCCGTATCCCCGCGCCTGCGCCGGAGCCGGAGACGCCTGCGCCGGAGGATGTGGTGTACGTCTACAACGGCTACGCCGCCAAGACGGATGCGGCCTTTGACGCCGCGTCGCTGGATCGCGCCGCCTATCGCTTCCGGCACCTGTACGACCTGTACTTCGCCGGACGCACCGTCTATCTGGCGGTGGTACCGGATAAGGCGCAGTTCACCGTGCCGCCGGAGGGCTACGCCCCCGGCGGCGCGGCGGAGACGACGGACTATCTATGCGGCGCGCTGGACTTTTTGACGCCGGTGGATATTGCCGCCGGTCTGACGCTGGCGGACTACTACCGCACCGATCCCCACTGGCGGCAGGAGCGGCTGCGTCCCACGGCGGACACCCTGCTGACCGCCATGGGCGCGCCGGTACCCGCCACGCGAGACGAGACGCTGTGCGCGCTGGAGGGGGATTTCCACGGCAGCTACTGGGGAAAGACCGTGGCGCCGCTGGAGCCGGACACGCTGTCCTATCTGACCTCCCCGGCGCTGGAGAGCTGCACCGTCCATAACTACGAGACGGACACCGACGGCGGCGTGTACGACTTCGCCGCCGCGCAGGACGCGCCCTACGACCTGTTTCTGTCCGGCAGCCGCTCCCTGCTGCGCATCGACAACCCCAACGCCCTGTCCGGCAGGACGCTGGTGGTGTTCCGGGACTCCTTCGGCAGCAGCATCATCCCGCTGCTGTCGGAGAGCTACCGCACGGTGTACGCCGTGGACATCCGATATCTGGCCTCCGACCGGCTGGGGCGCGTCGTGGACTTTCCCGATGACGCAGACGTGCTGCTTTTATACAGCGCCACCGTTCTGCACAACAGCATCACCCTGAAGTGACCGGCGGCATAGACTGGTATGGACACCTTATGAGGAGGCCGTGCCGCATGACGCAAACACTGGCGCAGCTGTCGCCCGGAGAGAGCGGCCGCGTGGCCGCGCTGGACTTTCCGTCCAAGAAAGCCCGCCGCATGGAGGATCTGGGATTTCTCCCCGGCCAGCGGGTCACCGCGCTGCACACTGCACCCTTCGGCGGGATCACCGCCTATCAGGTGCTGGACACCGTGATCGCTCTGCGGGACACCGACGCCCGCCGCATCACATTACAGTAAAAAGATGACGCTCCGCACAGGCGGAGCGTCATCTTTTTACTGTTGCTGCCGGGCGATGTCAGAAGGACACCATCTCATTGGCGGGCTTGGTGGTGGCGGCCACGCTGCTGACATACAGCACGGGGCCTTCGCCCTGATAGGCATCGCACTTCTCCTTCTTCACGGTGGCGTGGATCTTCACCCACTCCTTGTCCCGGAAGTTCTCCAGTCCCTCGCCCCGGCAGACCAGCGCCAGAAACTGCATATCCTTGTCACAGCAGACCATGGCGAAGCGGCCCGGGCAGTGGACGCCCTTGAACTTCTTGGAGTGGCACATGATGGCCTTGAAGGACACCTCCACCCCCTCGTAGCGGCCGGGGTTGTCCATCATGTCCACATACCAGATGCCGTAGTCGTCGTCGGGCACCTCCAGCTTGCCGCCGGACAGGTCGAAGGGGGACATCTCCGGCGTCACATACTCCTCGCTGGTGCCGTCGGTGTTCTCCAGATAGATGTCGGCGCGGCGGTTCACCATTCGCAGATTGCGGCTGCGCAGCTGGGTGCGGAGCTGCTCGTTGCAGCGGTTGAAGATCAGCAGGTCGGCGTTGGAGATCTTCTCCATCATCAGCTGGCCCATGTTGCGGACGTAGGGCTCAAAGGTGTTGGCGTCCACAAGGCACATGATCTGATAGAGGATCCAGTTGGCGGGCAGGCCCTCCCGGTACAGCGGCTCGATGGCCCACATGCCGTTGTACTCGATGATGACCTGCTTGGGGCGGTACTGCTTTTCCAGCTTCTTGAAAAGCTCCGGCGTCAGCTGCTCCGGCTCGTCAATGGTGTAGGTGAACACGTTGCCCAGCACCTTGGGATCGTAGGCCGTCTCGCCCTCCTCACAGCACAGCAGCAGCGTCCGATCCTCGGCGGCGAAGCCGTCCTGCAGGATGCCGTTGATGAAGCTGGTCTTGCCGGAATCCAGAAAACCGGCGATGAGATAAACAGGAATATCCATACGGTGTACCTCGTGTCTTACAGGCCGAACAGCGCGGCCAGCTTGTCCTCCTTCAGCTGGGAGCCGATGACGCACAGGCGGCCGGTGTAGTCGGCGGCACCGAAGCGCACCTGATGCTCCTCCGGCACGAAGTCGAAGTGCAGCCACTTGCCGTCCTCGCTGTGGACGATGCCCTTGGCCCGGAGAATGGCGCCGTAGTCGCCGCTGTCCAGCGCGGTGAGGATACGATCCAGCCCGGCCTCGGTGAAGGCCTTCACCGTCTCCACGCCCCAGCTGGTGAACACCTCGTCGGCGTGATGATGGTGATGGTGGCAGCCGCAATGGGGATCGTCGCACGCCTCACCGTCGTGGTGATGGTGCTCGTGCTCATCGTGGTCGTGATGATGCTCGTGCTCCTCGTCGTGGTCGTGGTGGTGGCAGCAGTGCTCGTGGTCGTGGTCATCGTCATCATGGTCATGATGATGGTGCTCTGCCTCGTCTGCCTCGTGCTCCGCCCACATCCGGGCCAGCAGCTCGTCAGCCAGCGACACCTTTTCAATGGCGCTGAGGATGGTCCTGCCGTCCAGCTCGTCCCACGGCGTGGTGAGGATGGCGGCGTTGGGATTTTTCTCCCGCAGCAGGGCCACGGCAGCCTCCAGCTTCTCCTGATTCAGCTTCTGGGTGCGGGAGAGGATGATGGTGCCGGCAGACTCGATCTGGTTGTTGTAGAACTCGCCGAAGTTCTTCATGTAGACCTTCACCTTGGTAGCGTCGGCCACGGTGACGAAGCTGTTGAGCCGCATGTCCGGCACGTCCTTGACGGTGTTCTCCACCGCCACGATCACATCGCTGAGCTTGCCCACGCCGGAGGGCTCGATGAGGATGCGGTCGGGGGCGAACTGCTGATGTACGTCCTTCAGGGCCTTGTTGAAGTCGCCCACCAGCGAGCAGCAGATGCAGCCGGAGGACATCTCACTGATCTGGACGCCGGACTCCTTCAGGAAGCCGCCGTCAATGCTGATCTCACCGAACTCGTTTTCGATGAGCACCAGCTTCTCGCCCTGAAACGCCTCGGCCAGCAGCTTCTTGATGAGCGTGGTCTTGCCCGCGCCCAGGAAACCCGATACGATGTCGATCTTTGTCATAGTAAAACCTTCTTTTCTCTGCCACCTGCGGCGGCACATATTTTTTCTCTCATATCATAGCCTATTTTTCCGAAAATGCAAGTAGGCACGAGGAAAAACCTGTCCCGCCGCAGGCGTTTTGACAGCAGAAGGGCGCAGGGAGGTGCTTTTTCCCTGCGCCCCGCGCCGTTACCAGCTGGTGTTCTCCCCGTCGTTGAGGAAGCCGTCGCTGTCGTGGACATAGCCGTTCTCCAGCATCTGACGGAAGGTGGCAGTGCTCTCCGCGCCCCGCCGCAGGGCGCTGCGGCCCATACGGGCGTTGTCCCGCGTGTTCTCCTGTGAGCCGGCGGCGCCGCCTACGCTGGCGCCGGGCTGGGCGGGCGTGTCGGTGCCGTTCTGCCAGCTGCCGCCGGCGCCGTCGTCCCGTTGGGCGTTCTGGCTCTGGTTGGTGCCGGGCCTGTCCTGATCGGCGGTACCCGGGTTGTTCCGGTTTTCCTCGCCGCAGGCCGTCAGTGCCGCAGCCAGCACCATCACCGCCAGCATCGTAAAAATCTGCTTCATGTTGAAGTGACCTCCTTTTGCTCATTGTGCGCGTTGCGCCGCAGTTAGTATCCGCCCGCTGCGGCGTTTGTAGACCCGTGGAATACTGGCGGAGCTTGCATTTTCTGGCTTTTCTCCCGGTTTCGCAAAAAACTGTTGACAAAGGGCATCAGCATGTGGTATAGTAACTCGTGCCTGTCGAGGACGACATGGCGGCGTAGCTCAGTTGGCTAGAGCATGCGGTTCATACCCGCAGTGTCACCGGTTCAAATCCAGTCGCCGCTACCAGACCGGAGAGATGCGCAGGCATCTCTCCGGTATCCCTCGACTTACAAACACGGCCCGTTGGTCAAGTGGTTAAGACACGGCCCTTTCACGGCTGTAACATGGGTTCGAGTCCCGTACGGGTCACCACTTCGGCAATCCGTTTCGGGCTGCCGAATATGGAGGCTTAGCTCAGCTGGTTAGAGCGCCTGCTTCACACGCAGGAGGTCACTGGTTCGAGTCCAGCAGTCTCCACCAAAAAGTTCCTGATTTCGTAAGAAATCAGGAACTTTTTCTGTTTATACTCTCGAATAGTGACGCGGAATTTTTGCGTTTTTCGCTTGACCCAAACCGTGACCCAAAAGCCGAGGGGTCAGGAAAGCACCGGAGAGGGGCGGATGGCATCATCCGTCCCTCTCCGACTATTTTTGTGGGCTACATGGTCTGGCTGATGACGCTGCCGATGGTGTCGGCGGCGGAACGCTTCATCCCCTCCGTGGCGTGGGTGTAGGTGCTGAGGGTAAAGCCCGCGTCATAGTGTCCCAGTGCGCCGGACAGCGTCTTGACGTCCACGCCGTACTTGAGGGACAGCGTGGCGAAGGTGTGTCTGAGGTCGTGAAACCTGATGTGCTCCGCGCCGATGGCCTTCAGAATCTTCTCATGGGTGTGGCGGAAGGAATCCGGGTCGAACATGGTGCCGGTCTTGGGTGATACGAACAGGTAGGGACTGCGTGGGTGCTTTGCTGTGCTCCTCTACCAGCAGCTCCACCGCCCGCTGCGGGATGGCCAGTTTGCGGATGGAGTTGGGCGTTTTGGGCTGGCTGACCACCAGCTCACCGTTGATACGGTTTACCTGCTTGCTGACGGAGATGGTCATGTTCTCCACGTCCAAGTCCGTCCACAGCAGGGCGAGGAGCTCGCCCCGGCGCAGGCCGGTGGTCAGCTCCAGATAGAAAGCCGCCAGCAGCCCGCGCCGTTCTGCTTCGGCCAGATACGGGCCGATCTTGTCCTCCGGCAGTAGGGAAACCCTCGCTGTGAACCAATTCATACACTCCAGCGCGGGAGATGCCCAGCACCGCCGCCACCTGCACGACATTCAGCATCAGGGGCAGCTCGCCGTAATTCTTATAGGTACATTCGTTCATTCGCTCCTCCTTACATCATGGTCATGTCGAAACCGTGATACTGCCCATACTCTTCTTCGTAATCTTCCTGTTCCTGACGGCGGGACTGATACCACTCCACCAGCTCCTGCAGCAAGAGGCTGCTGTAATACAGCTCACGGGCAAGGTCACTGACCTCGCTGTCCTCGTCCTCACACAGGGCGCAGATGGCAGCCACCGTACCCGCCATGCCGCAGACGGCATCCTCCAGCGTGGGTGTCGGCTCGCGGTGGTCACAGGCGATCTGCCGGCAGGCTTGCAGGTAATCCGCACCGCCCAGTCGGAAGTACAGCTCCATATTCTCGCGCTTCAGCGTCTGGTCGAACAGCTTGCTGTCCCGGCAGCGGATGTTCTCCGGGGTGGTGTAGGTGATGTATTTCTGATGCGGCTCCCATTTCACATCGTAGCCGTAGGCATTCATATACGCAACGAACTCCTGCTGCGTGCGGCTCTGCTCCATAGCCTCTTTGATATGATCCGTCAGCCGCCTCTTCCACGCCGGGATGCGGAACGGGTCGGCCTTGGACTCCGTAACGGACAGGCCATGCTCCCGACAGAGTTGGCTGCAGTAATCCTTGACCTGCTGCATCTCCCTTGCGGACTGATGGAATTTCATGCCCGTCTCGAAATTGACGGAGTTCATGATGATGTGGTTATGGATGTGAGCGGTGTTCATGTGGGTGACCACAATGCACTGGTAGCCCACAAAATGCTCCGCCAGCTTCACGCCAAGCTCGTGCGCCGTTGTGAAGTCCAGCGGGTCGTCCGGCGCGAACGCCTGCACGATGTGGTAGTAACCGCGGCCCTCCGTTTTGCGGAACTGCTTTTTCACCGCTTCGAATTCCGGCACTGCCGTCCGCGCTACACAGTTGACGCCGCTGATAAGCTGCTCCACCGTCTTTTCCCGGTTGGTGACATAGTCGACGATGCCCCTCAGCCCACGCGAGACAGCAATGAATTTAACGTTTGCCATGTGTTTTCATACACCTCCATGAGCGGCTCCATGTTGACCAGCTCGACATGACCCTGCCGCGCCATGACGACCAGCTGATTCAGGTTATTGCCCTGCCGCCGCAGCTCGCGGATGAGGTCATCCACGCCGTCGATGACCGTCACATCCTTGTCCATGGCCGCGTCCCGCACATACTGGCTGAGAGACTTGTGCGCCTTCTCCGCCTGAAGCGAGATGTATTTCTTCTGCCACCCCGCCACGCGGACGCGGATAAATTCTTCTTTTTTCATACGTTGCTCCTCCATGAAAAGGGGTGTGGGCTTAGCCCGCATTTGGCGTTTGGGGGAGCGGTTTCGGCCAGGGGCCGAAAACTGTACCACAAACGCGAAACTTGCCATCGCGCTGAAGGCGCGATGCTTCGCCTCCTCAGCTGTCCAGCGTCCGGTAACGCTCGCTCCGGCCTGCAAGGCCACACAGCGGCTCATAGGGGCGAACACGGCGGCTCTGCGGCTTGCGCCGACAGTTTCCGCTGTACCCGATGTCGTTCGGCGGCGGCTTCGGCGCGGTATAGCTGATGCTGGGTATACCATTCCACCGCTTCGCGGATGGGACGAATGTGGTAACGCAGGTTGCCGTTTTTCTTCAGGCCGTTCCGCATGATGACCGACGTCGGCTCTACGGTGATGAGCCCTTTTTCTACCAGTCCAGCCACATAGCGTTTGACGGAGCTCTTGCTTTTGCCAATGGCTTTACCGATGGTTGCCGTCGCGCTGCGGTGCATCTCCGACGACTTGGAGAACCTTGACCGTGAGAGTGTGACCGGCGCCGTGGTCAGGCTGGGTGGGCTGGCGGATACACACAGCTTCTTTCGCGTGCTGTATACCAAGTGGTTCTATCTTCGTTCCGTAGGTTTTAAGAACGCCACGGCTGCGGTATCAGAGGCATTGAACGAGCTGCGGATGCTGCCGGAGGAGCTGTCGCTGTACCAAAAGCAGATCCAGCGTTTCTTCGAGTTGATACTGGATATAGACAAGGCTGGGCGTGAACCCAGCCAGCAAATCATGCGATACTATCATTTCGACCAGCCTGACCGTCCCAGTGACGCAACGCTGTTTCCGTTTCGCCTGCTGACCACGCGCTTTGAGCCGGTGGATGGTGACGCTTGCGCGCCGGTGCTGTACGCGAACACCGTGGCGGATATGATCAGCTTTTCTTTGCAGACTTGCGTGGAGCGCAGCATCACCGTGCGTCGCTGCAAAAACTGCGGGCGGTACTTCGCCCAGACAGGCCGCGTCAGCGCGGAGTACTGCGGCTGCACACCGCTCGACGGTCAGTCCAGTTGCCGCGCGATGGGCGCATTCCAGCAGTGGACGCTGAAGCAGGCGGGCGACCCGGTATTCAAGGTCTACCGCCGGGAGTATAAGCGCCGTTTCGCGTGGATCAAGGCAGGGCGCATCAGCGACAGTGAGTTTTATGCGTGGAGCGAGCAGGCCAGAGAGCAGAAAAAGAAATGTGATGAGGGCGTCATCACCGAGGACGAGTTCCAGCGATGGCTGAAGGAGTCGTAATCAAGCAGAGGGCAGGCCAATGGCCTGCCCTCTGCTTGTCACATTCAGCCGTACAGCACGGCGATAATAGATAATATATTTAGTTTGTCCGCCGTTTGTGAGCGGTAGAATCGTGCAACACAGGCATCTTTTACTCGAGCGTTCATTGTCCTTGGAAAATGCCAGATTTGGTTGATTTGGACAAATCCGCCAAATCGGTTTGACTTATATTATGTGATATGATACGATTCAAATGTAAGCAGGTCCCCAAAAATCACGGAGGCTTTCCCGCGAAGCGGGAGGCAGACAAATGGAGGAGGTCGATAAAATGTCGCACAGGCTTAGAACTTGTGGAGCAGCAGCCGTCCTGCTTTTGCTTTTGACGCTGCTTTCTTCCTGCGGACAGTCCGCCGTTCAGGACGAGACGGCAACTGACTATAATCAGTATATTCCTTCTCATGGAGTCACTGCTTATACGAAAGACCTGTATATTTTCTTTGACTCCGGCCGACTGTTTTATGTAGGTCGCTCCCAGCCATCCCAACTGTTCCCTCTTTGCTTTCAAGCGGATTGTGACCACAAGAACAGTTCCTGCACTGCCTGGCTCAATACGCCTTCAAGGTCGATCTATGCTGCCGGAGATAACCTGTACTACATAGATGCAGACAAGGATGCGAATCCCGCGTTATATCGTATGGATCTTAGTGGAGGCGGCCGCGAGCTGGTCAAAAGTCTGAACATACTAAACGAGGAAAGCTGGCCTGGGATCTCCTCGCTCGGGTACTCCTTTCGCGTGTATGGCTCGTATTTGGCCATAGAGCTAAATCTCTTAAATGAGGATTCCTGGCAGCATAAGATCTATCTCACCGGAATCGACGGCAAAGATGAAGGGATCTTTCTTTTTGGCGAGGAGGACGACAGCGACAAGTCGTATATCGCCATTGAGTTTCGAGAGAATTGGCTGTTTGTAACGGAGAAAAGTGCTGCAGACGGAACCAACACATTATGGGGCTACAATTTTTCAACGCAGGAGGCGGTCCCTCTGGTGGAGGATTGGGATATCAGCAACTGCTTCACCGTGCAGGACGGGATCCTTTATTGGGCAGCAACAGGCGATGGAGTCTATTCAATGGATATGGAGAAAAAGTCTGTGACAAAGCATCGCAGCTTTGATCCTGGTTCGGAATATGGCGCCGCGGCATACGATGATCAGTATCTCTATTTGACAAACGCCATTCGGTATATGGACTCCCAAGGCACGGTCCCTGCGGAAGAGCGAGGTGTAAAGGTATACGATCTTCAGGGAAATTTGCAGCAATTTATCCCCGTACCTCAGGAGTCCGGAAACGCGCTGCTTCTGCTGTTTACTCCAGACTATGTCTTTTTCTGTGATGACCGTAACGGCTCCTACTGCCCGACCCTGTATTTGGAAAAGGCTGCTGTTTCATCTGGCACGGCCCAAATACTGCCCGTAGGCTGATCACTATGGCAGAGTGGGTACGGATTTTCTCTAACCGCATTTGGCTGGGTGCCGCAGTACTGCTCCTATTGTGCAATCTGGGCCTTTACGCAAGAGAACAGTCCTCTCAAGCGGGCGGCTCGGTACACGCTTATCGCGAGTATACGAACCAGTGGATGCAGACACTTTCCGAGGTTTCACCAGAAGATGGTCTTGCCCTATTGGAACAGGAAAATCAGACTTTGCAGGGATGGAACGCCGCAAGACTGTTGGCCCAGATGGAAGCTGGGCAGGGGCAAGTGGATGATGAGCTGCTGTCCCGCTATCGAACGCAGTATGACAACTTTGATGCGATGTTCCAAGCTGTACGGGACGGGACTGCCCCTGCGCAGGACATTGCCGCTCAGAAGGCGGTGACCCGCTGGATGGATCGCTTAACTTATCAGATGAATTATGATGAGTTCCTAAGCTCCATATCATCGCAGGCGGATATCATTCGCCGTAACCCGCTGTTTTCTGATCCTCACACATTTGTATACCGCAACGCAGACAAGACGGAGACGGATTATCTCTCAACACGGGATGCAGCGCTCAAGCTACAGCCGGGGGATGTGGTGACGTCGATCATGAAGAACCGAACCTCGGTGATATTCAGTCTGTGCTTGATGGTGGTGTCCATTACACTGATTTTGGAGCCCAAGCGATTGGGGCTGGAAACACTGGAGCGAAGCTGCATCAACGGACGCTGCGCTGTGACCGGATGGCGGATCGGGGCTATCGCCATGTCCGCTGCGATAGCCGCATTCCTGATGCAAGGCGGGATGCTGCTTCTTGGAACACTGCTCTATCGCCAGCCGTTGTTTTTAGACGCTCCGGCGCAGTCCATTCTTTTTTTCCAGCGTTGGGCCGCACCGGCTACGGTCGGAGGCGTCTTGCTCTGGTATTTCCTGTTCAGCGCAGCAGGGCTGTGTGCTGTAGGGCTTCTGCTATGGCTGGCACTATCCAAGCTGCCCTCACTTCCATTAGGCTTGACCGTGTACGGCGCTGTTCTGCTGCTTGAGTTTTACTGGCTCAAGCAGTATGATGTGAACGACGCACTGTACCCATTGTCCGGCTTCAATATTTTTCGCCTGCTTCTTCCGGCGGAAGCGGCAGGACGATATCTGAATTATGATCTGCTGGGGTTCCCCGTGAGGGAGCGGACACTATTGCTCGCTGTTTCGGCGGTGTTGATCTTCGCCTGCGCGGCTGCGGCATTGATCTCCGCCCATTTCTCACGCGGAACGCGGCAGAACGGCGCAGTGTTCAAAGTCCTTCCGAGACGAGGACGGAGCAAAAGGGCATATCTGTCTCGTCACCCCAAGTCAGTGTTGGTGTACGAGTGGCAAAAGCTCCTGCTGTATTGTGGCGGGGTACTGTTTTTGGGGGTATGCGGCGTACTCCTTATGTCGCAGACACCACCTCCCGCAGCAAGCAATATGCAGCAAGTCCAGTTAGCTCAGTATATCAGCACTTACGCCGGCCCTGTGGACGAGGCTGTACTGGTACAGATCCGGTCTGTCAGACAGGAGGAAAAGCAGATCTATGCTGAATCGCTGGAGGATGACAGCAAGGCAGCCTTTTGGGAATACTATGCCGCGCGTTGCTGGGCGCTGGATGAACTGTGTGCACGGTATGAGGAGCTGCTGGATATGCAGGCAGCGGGGCACGATGATCTGCAGCTATTGGACGACCAGCCCTTTGAGCGGATCTATGGCGGATCTGGCACTGACTTTCGGCTGGTGTCGGCTTGCGTCTCCTTGCTGGCGCTGTGTTTGACGATCCCCGGCGTTTTCTGGCTCGAGAGAAATCACGGGATGGAGCTGCTGTTACACAGCACCGCAGCGGGGCGAACCAGACTCTGGCGGTGGAAAGCCGTGCTTGCACTATGCGTGTCCATCGGTATTTGGCTTATTTGGAGTGGATACGAACTCTTTCAGTTTCGAAGTCTCGGTGGTTCGTGGGACGCCTGCCCTGCCAACGCCGACAGTTTGTTCTACTGGGACAGCCATCTGGGCAGCACGCCGCTGCTTGTATACCTGATCGGGTTTTATGCGTTCCGTTTGGTAGGGCTTTTATCTGCTGCCAGTGTGACGCTCTGGATATCCTCCAGACTGCCCGCCATGCTTCCAGCGGCTGGGATAAGCGCTCTCGTCCTGCTGGTGCCCGTTCTGTTAACGCAGTTGGGCGCACCCTCACTTGAATATGTATCTTGGGCAGCAAAACTTGCTGGGGATGGCTTGGCAGTGCGCTGGGCAGATGTACTTTGCTTCGGAGTGTGGACTGTTCTGGGGATAACTGCACTGGTGGCCTCGCGGCATCAGTGGCTGAGGTATCGAGGATGAAATTAACAATCAAAGGATTGACAAAAAGCTATGGGAGCATCCGGGCACTATCCCAGTTCAGCTATGAGTTCGGTCCGGGTATCTATGGTATTCTGGGTGCAAATGGGGCCGGAAAGAGTACCTTGTTTGAACTGTTGACCGACACTCTGCGGCGCGACTGCGGTGAAATCCTGTGGAATGGTGTTGACATCCTAAAGTTGGGTGGGCGATACCGAGCCAAGGTAGGCTATATGCCGCAGGCCCAAGGCTATTACCCGCAGATGACAGCCAGAGAATTCCTCTATTACATGGGCAGACTGAAAAACATTCCCCGCAAAGAGTTGGTTCAGGGGACAGAGCGGCTGCTGACGGAGGTGGGGCTGTCCGCCGCCGCAGATCGGAAGCTTGGTCAGTTTTCCGGCGGTATGCGTCAGCGGGCATTGCTGGCACAGGCTATGCTTGGAGATCCACCGCTCCTGATTTTGGATGAGCCTACATCGGGAGTAGATCCGCAGGAACGTATCCGGATCCGCGGGCTAATCGCCCGGGCTACCCAGAATCATATTGTCTTGCTGGCAACCCATGTTGTCAGTGATGTGGAGTGTATTGCGAATCAGGTGCTGCTGATGAACAGCGGAACGCTGTTGAAATCGGGCACACCAGAGGAATTGATCGCTTCCATTGAAACAAAAGTGGCCCAACGGTTCTGCACACCGGAGGAAATTGAGTTGTATCAGCATCAGCATAGCGTGAGCCTGCTGTTCCAACGACAAGGCGGGCAGCTGCTGCGCCTGGTAGGCGATGACCTCCCGGCAGAGTTTGAACCGGCAGCTGGTATTGGTCTGGAAGAGGTTTACCTCTACTACTGTGCAGGCAACAAGGCAATCAATACTTAAATTGGAAAGCCCTGCCGAAGCCTTTACAGGAAGTGTAAAGGTACTCTTTGATTACAGCGTGGTCATTTTTGAGCCGCCATACGGCCTGACCCAAACCGTGACCCAAACGCGGAAACGACCGGGGAGTACGGAGTGGAGACAGCGGACGTCCCCCTGAGACGAAAGTACGCAAAGGGGGCGGAAAGCGCTGGACAGCAACGCTTTTCGCCCCTCATCGTATCTTCACACGCAGGAGGTCACTGGTTCGAGTCCAGCAGTCTCCACCAAAAAGTTCCTGATTTCGTAAGAAATCAGGAACTTTTTCTGTTTATACTCTCGAATAGTGACGCGGAATTTTTGCGTTTTTCGCTTGACCCAAACCGTGACCCAAAAGCCGAGGGGTCAGGAAAGCACCGGAGAGGGGCGGATGGCATCATCCGTCCCTCTCCGACTATTTTTGTGGGCTACATGGTCTGGCTGATGACGCTGCCGATGGTGTCGGCGGCGGAACGCTTCATCCCCTCCGTGGCGTGGGTGTAGGTGCTGAGGGTAAAGCCCGCGTCATAGTGTCCCAGTGCGCCGGACAGCGTCTTGACGTCCACGCCGTACTTGAGGGACAGCGTGGCGAAGGTGTGTCTGAGGTCGTGAAACCTGATGTGCTCCGCGCCGATGGCCTTCAGAATCTTCTCATGGGTGTGGCGGAAGGAATCCGGGTCGAACATGGTGCCGGTCTTGGGTGATACGAACAGGTAGGGACTGCGTGGGTGCTTTGCTGTGCTCCTCTACCAGCAGCTCCACCGCCCGCTGCGGGATGGCCAGTTTGCGGATGGAGTTGGGCGTTTTGGGCTGGCTGACCACCAGCTCACCGTTGATACGGTTTACCTGCTTGCTGACGGAGATGGTCATGTTCTCCACGTCCAAGTCCGTCCACAGCAGGGCGAGGAGCTCGCCCCGGCGCAGGCCGGTGGTCAGCTCCAGATAGAAAGCCGCCAGCAGCCCGCGCCGTTCTGCTTCGGCCAGATACGGGCCGATCTTGTCCTCCGGCAGTAGGGAAACCCTCGCTGTGAACCAATTCATACACTCCAGCGCGGGAGATGCCCAGCACCGCCGCCACCTGCACGACATTCAGCATCAGGGGCAGCTCGCCGTAATTCTTATAGGTACATTCGTTCATTCGCTCCTCCTTACATCATGGTCATGTCGAAACCGTGATACTGCCCATACTCTTCTTCGTAATCTTCCTGTTCCTGACGGCGGGACTGATACCACTCCACCAGCTCCTGCAGCAAGAGGCTGCTGTAATACAGCTCACGGGCAAGGTCACTGACCTCGCTGTCCTCGTCCTCACACAGGGCGCAGATGGCAGCCACCGTACCCGCCATGCCGCAGACGGCATCCTCCAGCGTGGGTGTCGGCTCGCGGTGGTCACAGGCGATCTGCCGGCAGGCTTGCAGGTAATCCGCACCGCCCAGTCGGAAGTACAGCTCCATATTCTCGCGCTTCAGCGTCTGGTCGAACAGCTTGCTGTCCCGGCAGCGGATGTTCTCCGGGGTGGTGTAGGTGATGTATTTCTGATGCGGCTCCCATTTCACATCGTAGCCGTAGGCATTCATATACGCAACGAACTCCTGCTGCGTGCGGCTCTGCTCCATAGCCTCTTTGATATGATCCGTCAGCCGCCTCTTCCACGCCGGGATGCGGAACGGGTCGGCCTTGGACTCCGTAACGGACAGGCCATGCTCCCGACAGAGTTGGCTGCAGTAATCCTTGACCTGCTGCATCTCCCTTGCGGACTGATGGAATTTCATGCCCGTCTCGAAATTGACGGAGTTCATGATGATGTGGTTATGGATGTGAGCGGTGTTCATGTGGGTGACCACAATGCACTGGTAGCCCACAAAATGCTCCGCCAGCTTCACGCCAAGCTCGTGCGCCGTTGTGAAGTCCAGCGGGTCGTCCGGCGCGAACGCCTGCACGATGTGGTAGTAACCGCGGCCCTCCGTTTTGCGGAACTGCTTTTTCACCGCTTCGAATTCCGGCACTGCCGTCCGCGCTACACAGTTGACGCCGCTGATAAGCTGCTCCACCGTCTTTTCCCGGTTGGTGACATAGTCGACGATGCCCCTCAGCCCACGCGAGACAGCAATGAATTTAACGTTTGCCATGTGTTTTCATACACCTCCATGAGCGGCTCCATGTTGACCAGCTCGACATGACCCTGCCGCGCCATGACGACCAGCTGATTCAGGTTATTGCCCTGCCGCCGCAGCTCGCGGATGAGGTCATCCACGCCGTCGATGACCGTCACATCCTTGTCCATGGCCGCGTCCCGCACATACTGGCTGAGAGACTTGTGCGCCTTCTCCGCCTGAAGCGAGATGTATTTCTTCTGCCACCCCGCCACGCGGACGCGGATAAATTCTTCTTTTTTCATACGTTGCTCCTCCATGAAAAGGGGTGTGGGCTTAGCCCGCATTTGGCGTTTGGGGGAGCGGTTTCGGCCAGGGGCCGAAAACTGTACCACAAACGCGAAACTTGCCATCGCGCTGAAGGCGCGATGCTTCGCCTCCTCAGCTGTCCAGCGTCCGGTAACGCTCGCTCCGGCCTGCAAGGCCACACAGCGGCTCATAGGGGCGAACACGGCGGCTCTGCGGCTTGCGCCGACAGTTTCCGCTGTACCCGATGTCGTTCGGCGGCGGCTTCGGCGCGGTATAGCTGATGCTGGGTATACCATTCCACCGCTTCGCGGATGGGACGAATGTGGTAACGCAGGTTGCCGTTTTTCTTCAGGCCGTTCCGCATGATGACCGACGTCGGCTCTACGGTGATGAGCCCTTTTTCTACCAGTCCAGCCACATAGCGTTTGACGGAGCTCTTGCTTTTGCCAATGGCTTTACCGATGGTTGCCGTCGCGCTGCGGTGCATCTCCGACGACTTGGAGAACCTTGACCGTGAGAGTGTGACCGGCGCCGTGGTCAGGCTGGGTGGGCTGGCGGATACACACAGCTTCTTTCGCGTGCTGTATACCAAGTGGTTCTATCTTCGTTCCGTAGGTTTTAAGAACGCCACGGCTGCGGTATCAGAGGCATTGAACGAGCTGCGGATGCTGCCGGAGGAGCTGTCGCTGTACCAAAAGCAGATCCAGCGTTTCTTCGAGTTGATACTGGATATAGACAAGGCTGGGCGTGAACCCAGCCAGCAAATCATGCGATACTATCATTTCGACCAGCCTGACCGTCCCAGTGACGCAACGCTGTTTCCGTTTCGCCTGCTGACCACGCGCTTTGAGCCGGTGGATGGTGACGCTTGCGCGCCGGTGCTGTACGCGAACACCGTGGCGGATATGATCAGCTTTTCTTTGCAGACTTGCGTGGAGCGCAGCATCACCGTGCGTCGCTGCAAAAACTGCGGGCGGTACTTCGCCCAGACAGGCCGCGTCAGCGCGGAGTACTGCGACCGTCCTCCGCTGGATGGTCAGTCGAGCTGCCGGTCGATGGGAGCTTTCCAACAGTGGACGCTGAAGCAGGCGGACGACCCTGTGTTCAAGATCTACCGCCGGGAGTACAAGCGACGCTTCGCGTGGATCAAGGCCGGGCGTATCAGCGACAGCGAGTTTTATGCGTGGAGCGAGCAGGCCAGAGAGCAGAAAAAGAAATGCGACGAGGGAGCTATCACCGCGGAGGAATTTGGACGGTGGCTGAAGGAGTCGTAGACAAGTAGAGGGCTGACCGAAGAAAGAGGCCAGCGAAACCGGAAAACTGCCGCGAGTCGAGTTTATCGAGTGGTTAAAGAAAGAAGATGTGTGACCGATAGTCACACATCTTCCTGTGTTGCAAAAAGCAAGCAATGAGCGCACATTTAGGAAATGGCAAAACTCGTTTTCTTAATATGGCGAATCATAATAAAAGTCTAAGAGCCCACAAGCAAAGATGATACACCATGGAGGCGGCGTATCTGGTGTATAGCAGCTACATAGCCGCGTTGGGCGAAAAGCTGCGCAGGGCGCGGCAGGGGATGTTCCCCTGTCAGGCCTTGCGCAGCTTCTCCTTTTTACTCTTTCAATCCACGGGAATACCCGACCCGCACAGTATGGCAAAATCCACAAATTTAGTTGGCGCACCCATTTTTTTGCTATGCATATTTACAACATCTCTTGCGTGTGGTATGGTTAAAGCATCAACATATGCGCGTTAAAAAATATACGACGGGATGTGATCGCCATGTTTCCTGCCCATATCCGCGAAACCGGAGAGCGGCAAACCGTCCGGGAGCATTGCCGGAACACGGCGGTGCTGGCCGCAAGCGCACTGCGGCCACTGGGTCTGGAGAAAAGCGCCTATTTGGCCGGTCTGCTCCACGACGCCGGAAAAAACAAACAGGAGTATGCACAATACCTTTCGGAGGCTGTCAGCGGCGGGAACGCCGTCCGTGGCAGTGTCAACCATACCTTCGCCGGCGTGCGCCTTCTGCTGGATCGTTGGCACGGCGGCTGCGGTACGTTCTCCTATTCTGATGTGACCGCAGAGCTGCTGGCCTTTGCCGTCGGCTCACACCACGGCCTGTTTGACTGCGTCGACCCCCAGCAGCACAGCGGTTTTTTTCATCGCCAGACCAAGGAGGGGATCTTTTACGATGAATCCCGACAGGGCTTTTTGGCGGAGGTTGCTGACGAGGAGGAGCTGGAGCATCTGTTCCGCGACGCCGTCCGGGAAATGACCCCCATGCTGGATCGGCTGGCGGCTCTATCCACCCAAGCGGACGACAATGAGGCGGATCGGGAGACCGCATTTTATATCGGTCTTCTGGCTCGGATGCTCCTGTCCGCCGTGATCGAGGGGGATCGCACGGACACCGCCGCTTTTATGGATGGGATAGAACCGCCCGTGTTCCCAGAGGATATGCGGCCAATCTGGACAGAACGGCTGGCGTTTATGGAGAAGAAGCTGGCGGCATTCCCGCGAAAAACGCCCATTGATCTGGCGCGCCACACCATCTCCGACACCTGTGCCGCCGGTGCCGCCCGGCCAGGAGGTGTCTACCGCCTGAATGTTCCCACCGGCGGCGGAAAAACGCTGGCCAGTCTCCGCTTCGCATTGACCCACGCGGCAAAGTGGAACTGCTCTCGAATTATCTTCACCGCACCGCTGCTGTCGATCCTGGATCAAAATGCCCAGGTCATCCGCGATTACATAGGGGACGACGCTTTGATACTGGAGCATCACTCCAACCTTGCCGAGCCGAAGGAGACGCCGGAGCGCTTACAGGCGCTGGAGCTGCTCACCGCCTCCTGGTCGGCGCCGATCATTATCACCACGCTGGTGCAGCTCCTGAATACCTGCTTCAGCGGAAGGACCAGCGCCATCCGCAGATTTCACGCGCTGTGCGGCAGCGTCATTGTGATCGACGAGGTGCAGACCGTTCCCGGCAAAATGCTGACGCTGTTCAATTTGGCGGTCAACTTCCTGTCCGAGGGCTGCGGCGCCACTATTGTTCTGTGCTCCGCCACCCAGCCCTGTCTGGAGGCAGCCGACCACCCGCTGCACCGCCAGCCCGTCGATCTGGTTCCGCAGCAAAAGGCACTGTGGGATGTCTTTAAGCGCACCGACATCCAAAATGCCGGATGCGCCAAGCTGGAGGAGCTCTCGCAGATCGTCACGGAGGTACTGTCGTCGTGCGACAGTTTGCTGGTGGTGTGCAACACAAAAAAGGAGGCGGCGTTCCTGTTCGAGTCGCTGCAAGCCGAGAATTGCCGGTGCTTCCATCTGTCCGCCGCCATGTGCATGCAGCACCGCAGGGAGACTCTGCAAGCCTTACAGTCCGCGCTGGACAAGCCCTCCGCCGACAGGCAAAGGGTCGTCTGCGTCTCCACGCAGGTGATCGAGGCCGGTGTGGACATCTCCTTCCAGCGGGTGATCCGCTTCTCCGCCGGAATGGACAGTGTCGTGCAGGCGGCAGGGCGGTGCAACCGGCACGCCGAGCAAAAGAAGCCCGCCCCCGTCCGCCTCATCCGGTGTACCGACGAGCGGCTGCGTGGTCTGGACGACATCGTGCGCGGACAGAACGCCACCACCGCGCTGCTGACCGCCTTTTCCAAAACGCCGGAGGCTTTCCGGCACGATCTGTCCTCCGAGGAGGCCATCCGGTTCTACTATCGCCGGCTATACGCAGAGATGGAGCCCGGCTTCCAGGACGACCAAACCCAGGCGCACGGCTCCCTCTATCATCTGCTGGCGGACAACCCCCGGTATGCAGACGCCAACTGCGCGCAGGCGGAGCGTTACTTTCTGCGGCAGGCGTTCCGTCTGGCAGGCGGCCTTTTTCAGGTGTTCGACGAGGACACCAGCGCCCTGCTCGTACCCTACGGAAAAGGGCGCGAGCTGCAAAACACGTTGCGAAACGCCGCTCAGGTCTACGGGCAGAAGGATTGGGCGGTCATTCGCGGCTGCATTGACGAGGCAAAGGGCTACTGCGTCAGCGTCTACCGCTATCAGCTGGAGCGGCTTAAAAGCCTCGGCGCCGTGACCTCACTGTTCGACGGCGGCATACTGCTGTTGTCCGATGGCTTTTATAACGAACATACCGGTTTTTCCCTGGAGACCGGTACCCGTGATTTTCAGGAGGTGTAGCGCTTGAAAACAGAACATCCCAACATCGTAGAATTTGAGGTATACGGTGATTACGCCCTCTTCTCCGACCCTCTCATGCGTCTGGGCGGTGAAAAGTGCAGCTATCAGGTACCCACCTATGAGGCACTGAAGGGCATTTTATCCTCTGTATACTGGAAGCCCACCTTCATCTGGCGGATCCTGGACGTGCGGGTCATGAACCCCATCCAGACCGAGGTGAAGGGCATCCGCCCCATCAAATACGGCGACGGCAAGAACGATCTGGCCTATTACACTTATTTGAAGAACTGCCGCTATCAGGTGCGGGCCTGCTTCGACTGGAACGACAACCGTCCGGAGCTGTGCGGCGACCGAAATGAGAACAAACACCACTGCATTGCCCGCCGAATGATCGAAAAGGGCGGGCGGCGTGATATTTTTCTGGGTACCCGGGAATGTCAGGGCTATGTAGAGCCCTGCGTATTCGGAAACGGCGCAGGCGCCTACGACGATCTGCCGGAGCTGGGCTTCGGGCTGATGTACCACGGCATCACCTACCCGGACGAGGCCTACTCGGAGGAGACCCGCAGACGGATGACTGCCCGGTTTTGGTACCCGGTCATGAAAAACGGCGTCATTCACTTTCTCCCGCCGGAGGATTGTCCGGGGCAGAAGCCTCTGCGGGAGATGCCTATGAAGAGCTTTTCCACCGACGAGGGCAATTTTATCGGTCTGCGGGAATTTGGGGAGGTGGAGTAAATGGGACTGATGCAGCAAGCCTATGACACCTACTGTGCCATGGAGTCGCAATACGCCGGTATCTACGGCAAGGCGAAGGAGCCGCTGGTTCCTGTTTCGCACCAAATCGTAAACGCAGAGCTGGAGCTCACTCTGGACGCGGACGGTCATCTGCTGGACGCCCGCTCCGTCGAGACGGAGCAGGCCGCCACGATCATCCCTGTGACGGAGAGCTCCTCGGGAAGAACGGGCGACACCACCTGCGCGCACCCCCTGTGCGATCAGATACGATTTCTCTCTGCGCTGTATCCCGCCAAATACGAAAGCTACCTGACACAACTGCACCGCTGGGAGGATTCCCCCTATGGCCACCCCAAGCTCTCCGCCATCGCCCGCTATGTGGAGAGGGGGACAATCGTTGAAGACCTGGCGCAGCGGGGTGTGATCTCCCTGAATGAAAAGGGGCTACCCACCAAGGAAAAACAGGTGGTCCGCTGGCGCGTAGAGACAGGTGTGGAAAATGAAACGCCTGCCTGCTGGCAGGATCGGAGCCTCTTCCAAGCCTTCATCGACTACTATGCATCCACAAGATCTGAGAAGCCCGCGTTTTGCATGGTCTCCGGAGTGCTTGCCCCGCCGACCCGCCAGCATCCGAAAAAAATCATCAACCTGTATGCCAATGCCAAGCTGATCTCCGCCAACGACACCAGCGGCTTTACCTATCGGGGCCGCTTCACAGACGATTCGCAGGCCGCAACTATGAGCTACGAGGCATCACAGAAGATCCACAGCGCGCTGCACTGGTTGGCGGCGACCCAAGGCGTCTTCATCGGCGGGCGCACCTTCCTGTGCTGGAATCCGCAGGGCATTGAGATACCCAAACCGCAGGCCGCCTTCCTGCGGCGGGGCGCCGCCAAGCAGATAAAATACTCCGACTATCGAAAGGCGTTGTCGGAAACGCTCCGGGGCTGGCAGGAGACGATCCCGCGGGACGCCGGCGCCGTAGTGGCCGCCTTTGACGCCGCCACATCCGGACGTCTTTCCCTCACCTATTACAGCGAGCTTCCGGTCTCTGATTTTCTGGAGCGCCTGCACAACTGGGATGCACTTTGCTGCTGGGAGCATTCCTCCTTCGGCATACAGTCGCCCTCGCTTTCGCAGATCGCGGACTGCGCCTTCGGCACGGTGCGCGTCTCCGACAAGCAGACAAAGCTGGAAACGGACGAGCGCGTCATGCGCCAGCAGGTACAGCGGCTGCTCTCCTGCCGGGTGGACCGGGGCAAAATGCCGGCGGATATCGCCCGCGCTGCGGCGGCCAAGGCGTCCAACCTGCAGATCATGGACGCCGCCCTGCGGGAAACGGTATTGTTCACCGCCTGCGCGGTGCTTCGGAAATACAAATATGATTGGTACAAGGAGGAATGGGGCATGGCACTGGAACCGCAGAAGAAGGACATCAGCTATCAGTATGGACGGCTTCTGGCCGTGTTTGAAAAACTTGAGCGAGACACCTATGAGCCCAATGAACAGCGAGAGCCCAACGCGATCCGGATGCAGTCCGTGTTCGCAAAGCGTCCACTCTACGCCAGCCGGATCATCTGGGAGCAGTTGAAAAAGGCGTACTACCCCAAACTCAAGCCCGGCGCCAGAACAAAATACGACCGCATCATCGAGCAGATCATCCAGGAAATTTCCTCCTTCCCGCAGGCGGAACAGGAGGAGGCCCTGAAGGACACCTATCTCTTCGGGTACTATCTGCAGCGCAGTGCGCTGTACACATCCGGCAAGACCGAAAACAGTCAGGAGGAAGAATAAATGAGCAGCTTGCAAAACAAGATCGATTTTGTGGCACTGGTCTCCGTGACCCACGCCAACAGCAACGGCGACCCTCTGAACGGCAATCGCCCCCGCACCGACCTGAACGGCTTTGGTGAGATCTCCGACGTGTGCATCAAGCGCAAGATCCGCAACCGGATGCAGGATCTGGGCAAGCCCATCTTCGTTCAGTCGGAGGATCGGTGCAGCGACGGCTGCGGCAGCCTCAGCGAGCGGGCCTCCGCCGCTATGAAGGGCATCAAGGATCGGGAGGAATATGCCCGGCACGCCTGTGAGACATGGCTGGACGTGCGTACCTTCGGGCAGGTCTTCGCCTTCAAGGATGCCAAGGGCTTCTCCTGCGGTGTGCGCGGCCCCGTCTCTATCCATCAGGCGTCCAGCCTGTCCCCCGTGGAGATCGAGTCCCTCCAGATCACCAAGAGCGTGAATGGTGAGAAGAAGGAAAAGGGTGAGAACCGCGCCTCCGACACCATGGGTATGAAGCACTTTGTCCGCTTCGGCCTGTACGAGATCAAGGGCTCCATCAATGTCCAGCTGGCGGAAAAGACCGGCTTCTCCGAGGAGGACGCCGACACGGTCAAGGAATGTCTGCGCACCCTCTTTGTGAACGATGCCTCCTCCGCACGGCCCGACGGCTCCATGGAGGTGGTGAAGCTGTTCTGGTGGCGCCACAGCTGCAAGGATGGGCAGTACTCCTCCGCAAAGGTCCACCGCTCCGTCAAGGTCGCGCTGCGGGACGCGGGTACCATCCCCACCTCCGCAGACGACTATGTGATTTCGCTGGAGGCGCTGCCGGGTCTGGAGCCGGAGGTGATCGATGGCGTATAATGAGGAGGACTTCCTACAGCTCTCCGGCTTACAGCATTTCCGGTTTTGCAGGCGGCGGTGGGCGCTGATCCACATCGAGCACCAGTGGGCAGAAAACTACCGCACCATTGACGGCGCGATCCTCCACGAAAACGCCCACGACACGGACCTTCAGGAGCGGCGGGGCGACCGCTTTATTACGCGGGGCGTCAGCGTCTATTCCGCGGAGCTGGGTGTATCCGGACAGTGCGACGTACTGGAATACCACCGGGGCTCCGTCGGGATCCCCCTCTCCGGGAAAGAGGGACTGTGGCAGCCGTACCCGGTGGAGTACAAGCGGGGCCGCCCCCGCGAGGACACTGGCGACACCCTGCAGCTATGCGCGCAGGCCATGTGCCTGGAGTCCATGCTCTGCTGCGACATCCCTGAGGGCGCACTCTATTACGGGGAGATCCGCCGGCGAGAGAGGGTTTCCTTCACCCCGGAGCTGCGCGCAGGGGTGCGGGAGCTGCTGGCGGAAATGCACGAGCTGTACCGGCGGGGCTATACCCCCAAGGTCAAGCCCACCAAATCCTGCAATGCCTGCTCCTTGAAGGAGCTGTGCCTGCCCAAGCTGATGAAAAGCAGAGCCGTCTCCGCGTATCTCCGGGCGGCCATGGAGGAATCACCATGAAGCAGCTTCTCAACACGCTATTTGTCACCTCCGAGGACATTTACCTCTCGCTGGAGGGGGAAAATGTGCTGGCAAACCGAGACAAGACCGTCGTCGCCCGCTACCCGCTGCACACGCTGCAAGCCATCGTCAGCTTCTCCTACGCCGGTGCCTCCCCTGCGCTGATGGGCAAATGTGCGGAGGCCGGGATCGGTCTGGCCTTCGGCTCCCCGCACGGACGTTTCCTTGCCCGCACCTGCGGCGAGAGCAGCGGCAACGTACTGCTCCGTCGTGAGCAGTACCGTATCGCTGACGACCCCTCTCGCAGCTGTGAGATAGCCCGCACCATGATCTTCGGCAAGCTGAGCAACGGTGCCGCCAGCATCCAGCGCACCCTGCGGGATCACGCGCCCCGCGTGGCGGACTGCGGATTGGAAAAAGCCGCTGCCAACCTCCGGGCTATGCTGCCACAGGTGCTGGCTGCCGCTGACTTGGACTCCCTGCGGGGAATAGAGGGCGCTGCTGCCACCGCGTATTTCGACGTCCTCGATCATATGCTCCTGAGCCGGAAGGAGGCATTCTTCTTCCACGGACGAAGCCGTCGGCCGCCGCTGGATCGGGTAAACGCCATGCTGTCCTTCGCCTACAGTCTGCTGGCACACGACTGTGCCAGCGCCTTGGAAAGCGTCGGATTGGACAGCTATGCAGGCTTCCTCCACCGCGACCGGCCGGGACGGCAGTCGTTGGCGCTGGATCTGATGGAGGAGCTGCGACCCTGCATGGCAGACCGCTTCGTGCTGACCCTCGTGAACAATCGAATGCTGCGCCCGGAGGACTTTCAGATGCAGGACAGTGGCGCGGTGCTGCTGTCCGATGACGGCCGCCGGAAATTCCTGAAGACCTGGCAGGAGCGGAAGCAGGACACGCTGACCCACCCCTATCTGGGGGAAAAGCTGAGTTGGGGTATGATCCCCTATGCGCAGGCGCTACTGCTGGCTCGCTGCCTCCGCGGCGACTTGGACGGCTATCCGCCGTTTTTATGGAAGTGATGCTATGCTGGTGCTGATCACATACGATGTAAACACCGAGGACGCCGCCGGACGCAAGCGCCTGCGGCAGATCGCTAAAAAGTGCGTGGACTATGGACAGCGGGTGCAAAATTCCGTATTTGAGTGTCTGCTGGACGCAGGGCAGTGCCGCCGCCTGCAGGCGCAGCTCCTGTCCATCATGGATCCTGAGAAAGACAGTCTGCGCTTTTACTATCTGGGGAAGCAATATGAGAAAAAAGTGGAGCATTTCGGTACGAAGAGCACCTATCTGCCGGAGGATCCTCTGATCCTCTGACACACGCCGCCCGGCGCGGCGGTGGTACGGCGCACGGGTATCCGGGACGCGCCTTCCCGCCCCCCGCGAAGTCCAAGTGACCAGAGATTGCCGGGAGGTTCGCAAGGCTTTTCCTGAAAAAACGCCGGTCTTTCTCCGGGTTTCTCAGGCAACCACCCCGTATTTTTCCCAAAAAACGCAAAAGTTCTACTTGTTTGTCAAAGATCCGCAGGTAAAACTGTGCATCTTTGCTGTCGCCCCCCTCGCGGGGGGCGTGGATTGAAATACTTTGTCCAAGACGCTTTATTGATTTTTGGGCTGTCGCCCCCCTCGCGGGGGGCGTGGATTGAAATTAATATTATTGTGATAGGTAATAAATTATGAACATGTCGCCCCCCTCGCGGGGGGCGTGGATTGAAATCCCGATCCTGCTGCGGGTGTTTAGGCAAGTTAATGTCGCCCCCCTCGCGGGGGGCGTGGATTGAAATTTGCAATCGCAAACGTGCCCATGCTGTTATCCAAAGTCGCCCCCCTCGCGGGGGGCGTGGATTGAAATTCTTGGTAGCTGGTCTACAACGTAACGCATATTAGTCGCCCCCCTCGCGGGGGGCGTGGATTGAAATATAGTAAGAACGTGTGTTTTCAGCGTCCCGGCGCAGTCGCCCCCCTCGCGGGGGGCGTGGATTGAAATCAAATATGCTTTTTGCTTGCGTTTTGACGGTTTCGTCGCCCCCCTCGCGGGGGGCGTGGATTGAAATTTTAATTGTTATTGGTTAAAGCCCCGGCGGTAGTCAGTCGCCCCCCTCGCGGGGGGCGTGGATTGAAATCCATGGCCGTGACGGTGCCTACCGGCGCGTGGGCGTCGCCCCCCTCGCGGGGGGCGTGGATTGAAATTTGCATATTCCGCCGTGATTCCTAATGTGTAGGGTCGCCCCCCTCGCGGGGGGCGTGGATTGAAATGCCGGTACTGGCATTGTAAGTATCGCTGACGTAGTGTCGCCCCCCCTCGCGGGGGGCGTGGATTGAAATATAACGACCTCCGAAGTATATCCTGAAAAAGTATAAGCCCGCATTTATGGAGCTTGCAAAATGATCAAGTTTTCGAAAGATAAGGTGTTGCTGCTCCACAAGCTCATCGCCCAGGAAACAGGCGGCAGTATCGGTGTCCGGGATGAAGCCCTGTTGAATTCCGGATTGAGCGTATAAAGGGAGACTAAGTCTACTTTCGGTATTCCTGCAGCAAAAAGCTGCGGATACGCTGCGCAGCAAGGCACAGCGGAGATTTTCGGCAGGACATATAGACAGGAGGTGTGACCACCGGTGGTCACACCTCCTGTCTATATGGGTATGCGGGCGTTTGGCAGGACGGGGAAGTACCCGCCTTGAGGGGGGGAATAACGCCGCGACTATTTTTTCAGCGTGGCCAGACGGCGGCACGCCTCCTTAACGGTGTCCTCCTCGAAGGCGTAGCACATTCTGAACCAGCCGGGTCTGTCACAGCCGAACAGCTGACCGGGGGACACGTTGATCATCAGGTCGTTGTAGATCTTCTGCCACAGCACATGCTCCTCGGCAAACTCCTGCTTGTCCATGTAGGCGGAGAAGTCGGCCATGATGAAGATGCCGGCCTGTGCCTTCATGGTGGGCACGCCGATGTCCGCAAGGCCCTTGGTCATGATCTCGTAGGCGGTCTTGAGCCGTTGGCGGGACAGATCCATAACGCCCTCCAGCTCCGGGGACTGCAGCAGCGCCCTTAGCAGGGACTGGGTATGGGAGGAGACACAGGAGTAGTAGGTGATGGAGCCGAAGCCCTGAATGATGGCGGGGTTGAAGGAGAAGCACATGCCGGTACGGAAGCCGGACAGCACGAAGTCCTTGGCAAAGCTGCTGGTGACATGAACGCGGTGCCGGTAGCCGGCGGGCACCAGCTTCAGGGTGCTGACATAGTGGGCTTCGGAATCGAACACCGTCTGGGCGTAGATCTCGTCGGAGATGATCTCCAGATCGTGGGCCATGGCGAAGTCGATGACGTGGCGGACGGCGTCCTCCTTATAAACGATGCCGATGGGGTTGTTGGGGGAGGAGAACAGCACGGCACGGACGCGCCTGCCCTCCGCCGTCACCCTTTCATAGGCGGCCTCGAAGGCGTTTCTGTCCAGCGTCTCGTCGCAGGGCACGCCCACGGCGATGACGCCGGCGCGCTCGTTGATGTCGTCCACGAAGCTGGAGTAGTAGGGCGCGGGGATGAGGAACACATCGCCCGGCTTGGCCTGCAGCACGGGCTCCATCTTCTTGTAGATCCACAGGGGCCCGAGGGCGTTGAAGGAAGTCCGCGTTCTCGATTTCCTCGATCTTGCCCTGATCCAGCTTGTGGGCGAACAGGCGGCCGGGATTGGCCGCCATCAGCTCCTCGGCCTTGCCGGCGGAGCGGCGATAGGTGATGTGGACTTCGTAGCCCTGCTCCAGCAGCAGCACCGGAGAGATATAGCCGATGATCTGCACCAGCTTGTTCAGGCCCAGCAGCACCGTGGCCAGCGAGGCGATGATCATGATGGCCCGGCCGATATTGCCGTTGACGCCGTAATACTCCGAGAACGTGGAGCCGGCGGAGGAGGAGCGCAAAAAAGTACAAATTATCGGGGGATTTTCATAGAAGCCCCCATCCCCCGCAGGCTACAATAGTGCCATGAAACGATACGATGCGCAGTACCGCGTATCGGGAAAGGCGGATATGATATGACTTCTTTTCAGCGTGTAGCGGCCGCCCTGAGCCATCAGGAGGCCGATCATGTACCGGTGTACCCCATTCTGTGCGGCATCAACCGGAAGCTGGTGGACGCCACCTATGAAAAATGGGCCACCGACGCGGAGACGTGCGCGGCAGGCTTTCTGAAAACGGCGGAGCTGTTCGATCTGGACTGCCTGGTGACGCTTATCGACCTGTCCATTGAGTGCGACGCCTGGGGGCAGAAGCTGATCTTTCCGGAGAACGAGGCGGCTCATCCGGATTACAGCGATCCGGTGATCCGGGAGATCGAGGACTACGACAAGATCAAAAAGGTGGACTACCGCACCAGCAGGCGGATGATGATGCACATCGACGTATGCCGCCGTCTGGTGGAGGCCAAGAAGGGCCGGATGCCCATTGTGGCCTTTGTGTTCGGCCCGCTGGGTACGCTGTCCATGCTGCGCAACCAGCAGGATCTGTACATGGATCTGTACGACGATCCCGACGCCGTCAAGGCCGCCACATGGCAGGTAGCGGAGACGCTGGCGGACTATGTGGGCGCGCTGTGCGACACAGGCGTGGACGCCATCATGTGGGACACGCTGTTCGCCAGCGGCTCCATCATGAGCAAGGACATGTGGCGGGACATGGAGGCCGAGCCCATGCGGATGCTGGCGGAGACGGTGCGGCAGCACGGCTGCATGAACATGATCCACAACTGCGGCCAGCGCATCTATTTCGACGCCCAGATCGAGGCAGTCGACCCGGTGGCCATCTCGTTCCTGTATCCGCCGGACGACTGCGCGGACTACGCCGCGTGCAAGGCCAAGTACGGAGACAGGGTGGCGCTCATCGGCGCGGTGACGCCGGCCAATGCCGTCATCGGCACCGACGAGGAGTGGGATGAGCAGTGCCGCAGCCAGATCGACGCCATGGCCGCCGGCGGCGGCTTCCTACTGGCCACAGGATGCGAGTACCCCGCCAACGCCACCTTCGACCGGGCGCAGCGGATGATCGACATCGCCAAGACCTACGGCGCGTACCGGAAATGACGAAGCTGGATGTGGTAACGGGGTTCCTGGGCGCGGGAAAGACCACGTTTCTGCAGACATACCACCGCTGGCTGACGGGTAAGGGCGTCACCAGCTGCATCATCGAGAACGAGTTCGGCGCCGCCGGTGTGGACGGCGCCGTCCTCCGCAGCAGCGGCGCGGCGGTACGGGATATCTCCGGCGGCTGCGTGTGCTGCACGCTGAAGGTGACGCTGCGGGAGCTGCTGTGGGAGCTGGCCGGGCAGGTGGAGCGCGTCATTCTGGAGCCCTCCGGCCTGTTCTGCGGCGACGACCTGCTGGACATTCTCCGCAGTCCCGGCTGCCCGGTGGAGCCGGGGATGTGGTGCGGCATCATCGACCCGGCCATGCTGCCGCTGATGAACGGCGAGGATCGGGCGGTGCTGGACAGCGAGATCGTCCACGCCGGGAGCCTGCTGCTCAGCAAGACCCAGTACATCTCCGCGCTGGAGCGCCGCCGGGCGGCGGAGGAGGTGCGGCGGATGCTGGAGCCGGCGCCGCTGCTGTATACCGCGCCGTGGACGGAGCTGGAGCCGGATCTCTGGTTCCCGGCGCTGCAGCGGGCGGGCACCGTGATACGGCCCCATACGCGGCGGCGGTTCGACCACACCAATATGTTCCAAAGCACCAGCTTCGCGGCGCGGCGCGTGCCGTCGGAGGCGGCGCTGCGCCGCAGCCTGCAGGCGCTGCTGCGGGGCGAGGCGGGGCAGATCCTGCGCATTAAGGGCACCGTCCAGATGGAGGGCGCGCTGTGGCAGGTGAACGGCACGCCGGACGCCCTGTCGGTGCAGCCGGCGGCGGACGGGCCGGAGGGCCTGAACATTATCGGGCGCGGCCTTGACCGGCGGCGGATACGGCAGCTCCTGCCATGAAAAACAGCCGCCCGCAGGCGGCTGTTCAGGAGCGCTGGGACAGGTCGTCCCGGTACTTTTTGGGCGAGACGCCCTGATACTTCTTGAACACGCGGGAGAAGTAGCTCTGGTCGCCGAAGCAGCACTCGTTGGCAATGTCGATCAGCGGCATGGCGGTGGCGGTCAGCAGCTTCTTGCTGTGGTTGACGCGGGCCTGATTGATGTAGTCCGTGATGCTCATGCCCGTCTCCTGCTTGAAGATACTGCTGAGGTAGGACTTGCTGAGATAGACCTCCCCGGCGATCTCCTCCAGCGTGATGCGGCGCAGGCAGTTGCTGCGGATATAGTCCATGGTCTTGAACACGATGTCGGAGTGGCGGATGTCCGCATAGTCGAAGGAGACGGCGATGAACTGCTCAATGACCGCCGAGAGCCAACGGCTCAGCTGGTCGACGGAGTCGCAGTGGTCAATCTCCTGCATGTAGGCGGCGCTGTAGCGGAAAATGTCGCCCACGTCTGCACCGGAGGAGATGACGGAGCGGGAGATAATGACGATCAGCTCCAGCGTCCGGGCCTTGATGTCGGAGATGTTCCCGGCGTGGTAGAAGAAAATGTGGCCCAGCAGCCGGTTCAGCAGATCCTGCGAGCCGGCGCGATCCTGCTTTCTGATAAGCTCGCACAGCTGGTTCTCCGCGGACAGGATGTAGTCGTAATGCTCCTTTTCGTCCATGTACTTGCTGCGCATGTCGTAGATGGCGTTGAGGAACTGCTGCTGGTCGTAGCTGCGCTTCTGCTCGAAGCTGCTGTGGTGCAGGCTGCTGGCGGAGGCCGACAGCAGCAGCGCCAGCTGGCGCACCTGCAGCGTGGTCATGCGGGGAAGCTGCTCAATGGCGCTGCGTGAGTATGGATATTCGGTGTAACATGTGATATCCTGAATATCACCCATGACGATGGGCCCGGCGATCATGCCGCCGCCCAGACTGCCGGAGCCGTCCAGAATGGCGGCGGCCACGAACACCATGGCCTTGGGACAGTAGTAGATGAAATGTCCGTCCCAGCGATAGGCCTCGCTGAGGCCATACAGGTGGGTGTTGAACTCGTTCTTCTGCTGGTAGGGACACTCCCGGCAGAAGCGGGCGGCACAGGCCTCGTCATAGAACTGCTCCGGCGAATCCGGGTAGATGGGGCTGACGCTGACGCCGGTCAGGGAGGACAGGGCGCGGCACAGCGCCGCATTTTCTTCTTTCATGGCAAACCTCACAAAAACAGGAAAGAAAGCTTGCTATATTACAGCGTTTTTAATCATATCAACCCTGCCCGGGAATGTCAAGGGCGGCAGGGTGCGAAGGAGGACGACCGTATGCAGCCACATATCCATCTGAACGAGGGTCTGGGCATCCGCTGCGCCATCCTGCCGGGTGATCCGGCGCGGGTGGAGCGGATCGCCGCATATCTGGACGACGTGTGTGACCACGGCAGCCACCGGGAGTACCGCAGCATCAGCGGAACGTGGCGGGGCGTGCCGGTGCTGGCCATGTCCACGGGCATGGGCGGGCCCTCCACGGCCATCGCCGTGGAGGAGCTGCGCCGCATCGGCGTGGAGAGCCTGCTCCGCATCGGCTCCTGCGGCGCTTTGCAGAGCGGCATCGCCGTGGGAGAGCTGCTTCTGGTGCAGGCCGCCGTCCGCGACGAGGGTACCTCCCGGGCCTATGTGCCGGAGGGATACCCGGCGGTGTCCGACGCGGCGCTGCTGGCGCTGTGCGCCCGAAGCGCACGGCGGCGGGGACTGAAGGCCCATATCGGACTGGTGCGCAGCCACGACAGCTTTTACATCGACGGGCAGGAGGACGTGAACCGTCTCTGGAGCGGCCGGGGCGTGCTGGGCTCCGACATGGAGACGGCGGCTCTGCTGGCCGTGGCCCGTCTGCGGGGCCTGCGGGCCATGAGCATCCTGAACACCGTGGTGCCGTGGGGCGGCGATACACTGGGAGGCATCGGCGCGTACAGCGGCGGCGCGGAGGCGGCGGCGCGGGGCGAGGCAGCCTCCATACAGGTGGCGCTGGACGCCTGCGCCGCCATAGAGAGAGGGGAGGACTGGCTGGCATGATACGGATCACCAACGGCGAACGGACGGCAGAGCTGACATGGGACGGCGTACGGGTATCCGTGTCCCGGCTGCTGGAGCAGGCGGGGCTGCATCCCGACCGTCCCTGCGGCGGGCAGGGGCGCTGCGGCAAGTGCCGGGTGCTGGCCCACGGCGCTCTGTCCCCCGCCGCGCCGGAGGAGCGAAGGCACCTGACGGCGGCGGAGCTGGACGCCGGGATGCGTCTGGCCTGCATGGCGCAGGTCTGCGGCCCCGACGCAGACATTGAGCTGCCGCAGGAGGGCCGTATGCTGGTGGAGACAGGTCTGCCGCTGCAGCGGCTGGAATGGGCGCCGTGGGCCGCGGGGCTGGGGCTCAGCGTGGACATCGGCACTACCACCGTGGCCGCCTATCTGTGGGATCTGGACGGCCGGAGACAGCTGGGCGTGATGTCCTGCAAAAATCCGCAGGAGCGGCTGGGCGCCGACGTGGTGTCCCGGCTGGATGCATCGCTGGCGGGGCGCGGCGGCGAGCTGCGCCGGTGCATGACGGCGTGTCTCGCGGAGCTGGCGGAGGGGCTGTGCCGGCAGGTGGGACGGCCCGTAACGGACATCGGCGGCGCGGTCATCACCGGCAACACCGCCATGCTGTACCTGCTGCGGGAGCTGGACGTACATGACATCGCCCTTGCGCCGTTTCAGGCGCGGCACCGCTTCGGGGAATACCTCCCGGCGGCGGCGCTGGGGCTGCACTGGGCCCCGGACTGCCGGGTATACCTGCCGCCCTGCATCTCCGCCTATGTGGGCGCGGACATCACCTGCGGACTGCTGGCCTGCGGCGCTTTGCAGGCAGAGGGCCCCGCTCTGCTGGCGGATGTGGGCACCAACGGCGAGATGGCGCTGCTGTCCGGCGGCGCCATCCACTGCTGCGCCACGGCGGCGGGCCCCGCCTTTGAGGGCGTGGGCATCTCCTGCGGCAGCGGCGCGGTACCGGGAGCCATCGACGCGGTGACAGCGGAGGACGGCGCGCTGCACGTCCACGTCATCGGCGGCGGCGAGGCGCGCAGCCTGTGCGGCTCCGGCCTTCTGGACGCGGTAGCTGCCCTGCGGCGGCTGGAGCTGGTGGAGGACAGCGGCTTCATGGAGGAGGACAGCCTGCCCCTGTCCGGGAGCGCGGCCCTGCTGCGCCGGGATATCCGGGCGTTCCAGCTGGCCAAGAGCGCCATCTGCGCCGGAGTGGACACGCTGCTGTACACGGCGGGCGTCCGAGCGTCGGAGGTCAAGACCGTGTGGTTGGCCGGCGGCTTCGGCTGCAAGCTGTCGCCGGAGAGCGCCGGCGCGGTGGGTATGCTGCCGTTGGCGCTGGTGCCGTCCGTCCGGCCCGTGGGCAACGCGGCGGCAGCCGGTGCGGCCCTGCTGCTGTGCAGCCGCCGGTTTGAGACGGAGGCGGCGGACATCACGGCGGCGGCACGGGTGGTGGAGCTGGCCGCCGACCCGGTATTTCAGGAGCGATTTATAGAGGACATGCTGCTGGCGGAGGTGACGGAATGACGGAGCTGCTGACACTGGCCCGCGACGCGGGCTTTGAGGAGACGACGCCGCTGCAGGCGGCGCAGCTGGTGTTCCGGCCGGAGGTGCGGGACATGTGCCGCGCCGACCGGTGCAGCAGCTACGGGAAAAGCTGGTGCTGCCCGCCGGCCTGTCCCTCGCTGGAGGAGATGACCCGGCGGATGTGGGACTACGGCCAGGGTGTGCTGGTGGAGACAGTGGGCACCATGGCCGACGATTTCGACTACGAGGCCATGATGGAGGCGGAGGCGCGGCACAAGGAGCGGTTCCGGCAGCTGACGCAGGCGCTGTACCACCGGTACGGGCGGGAAAACGTGCTGTCCATGGGGGCGGGCACCTGCCGCCGCTGCGCCAGATGCACCTATCCCGACGCGCCCTGCCGCTTCCCGGAGGAGCAGGTGGTGTCCATGGAGGCCTACGGCCTGCTGGTCAGTCAGGTATGTCAGGACTGCGGCGCAGTCTACTACCACGGGCCCCGCACCATGACGTATGTAAGCTGTATTTTCCTGCGCCGGGGCGCAGAGGGCGAAAATAAGTGAGGTATTGCGATGAACGATAAGAAGCTCGTCCTGCTGGACGGCGCCGTGGGCACCGGCCTGTGGGCAAAGACAGAAAACAAGGTGGCGGTGTGGCGGTACAATCTTGAAGATCCCCGGATCGTGCAGGAGCTGCATCAGGAGTATCTGGACGCCAGGGCGCAGATCATACTGGCCAACACCTTCGGCGCCAACCGCATGGCGCTGCGGGGCACGGACTACACGGTGGAGGAGATCGTCTCCGCCGGTGTGCGGCTGGCTCGGGAGGCGCTGGCCGGGCGGGCGGAAACGGCGCTGTCCATCGGGCCGCTGCCGGTGCTGCTGGAGCCCTACGGCGATCTCAGCGAGGAGGAGGCCTACGAGCTGTTCGATCAGCAGATCTCCGCCGGCGCGGCGGAAAAGCCGGATCACATCTTCCTGCAGACCTTCATGGATCTGCGGATGCTGCAGATCGCGGCGCGGGCCGCCGTGCGCCACGGCATCCCCGTCTCCGCCATGATGACGTTCACGGAGGTGGGTAAGACCATGATGGGCAACTCCGTGCAGGACTTCGTGGAGGGCATGCGGGAGTTCCCGCTGACGGCCGTCGGGCTTAACTGCTCGCTGGGCCCGGAGCGGGCGGTACCCGTTATCGCCGCGTTCCGGCAGTACACCGATCTGCCGCTGATGTTCAAGCCCAACGCCGGGAAGCCCGTTTCCCAGGGAGACGGCACCACCGTGGAGTACACGGCGGACATCTTCGTGGAGGACAGCCTGCCCGCGCTGGACGCGGATGTGACCTACATCGGCGGCTGCTGCGGCAGCGATGCGTCCTACATCCGGGCGCTGCGCGGACGTCTGCGCCGGCTGGGGTACGGCGTGTGACGCGGCCCGGCGGAGACGGAATCGAAAAATCAGACGAATAGTCCAAAAAAGAAACAAGACAGGCATGTGTGCCATGTGGGATAATAAGTCATGACAATGGGATGCATACAACACACCGGGATAGACTTATCAGAAAGGTTGAGGGATAGCACATGAGCAGGATCCAGGAGATCGACCAGTTGATCCAACAGGGACGGGGCAAAAAGGTCTGCGAGACGATACAGGCGGCCATGGACGAAGGTATTTCCGCCGCTGATATTCTGCGGGAGGGCATGCTGCCCGCCATGAGCGCCATCGGCGAGAAGTTCAAGAACAACGAGGTGTTCGTGCCGGAGGTGCTGGTGGCCGCCCGCGCCATGAACATGGGCATGGCCCTGCTGAAGCCCTACATGGCGGACTGCGGTATCGAGCCGGCGGGCACCGCCGTCATCGGCACCGTCCGGGGCGATATGCACGACATCGGCAAGAATCTGGTGAAGATGATGATCGAGGGCAAGGGCCTGCGGGTGGTGGATCTGGGCGTGGACGTGTCGCCGGAGAAGTTCCTGGAGGCGGCGGAGGAGAACCATGCCGACATCATCTGCTGCTCCGCTCTGCTGACCACCACCATGGGCGAGATCAAGAACATCCTCGCCTATCTGGAGGCACGGAACGTCCGAGGCAAGTACAAGGTAATGATCGGCGGCGCGCCTGTCTCCCAGTCCTACTGCGACGCCATCGGCGCGGACTACTATACGCCGGACGCCGCCTCCGCGGCGGACGTGGCGTACCAGATCTGCCGGCAGGCATAAGGACGTGTATTCGACGGGATGACGGCATCCCGCGGATATAAAACAGAAAAGATGAGAGAAACGAGGAGGAAAACATGAAGAAGATTTTTGCGATGCTGCTGGCATTGGTCATGATGCTGGCGCTGGCGGCCTGCGGCAGCCAGAACACCGGCAATGACACGCCCGACGGCGGCGATGAGCCTGCCGGCACCCTGGCCGTGAAGGTCGGTCTGCTGCTGGAGGGCTCTCTGGGCGACGAGTCCATCAACGATCAGGCCTACGAGGGTCTGAAGAAGGTGGCCGAGGACTTCGGCGTGGAGACGAAGTATGTGGAGTGCACCGACTCCTCCAAGTACAACGACTATCTGGAGGGTCTGGTGGCCGGCGGCTACAACGTCATCTGCTGCGACTCCTTCAACATGGAGGAGGCCCTGCGCGCCTTCGCGCCCCAGTATCCCGATGTCCACTTCATGATCCTGGACACCGAGGTCAGCGACATTGACAACGTGGCGTCCTTCACCTACGCCACCCACGAGTGCTCCTTCCTGGCGGGCATCGCCGCAGCCATGAAGAGCGAGAGCGACGTGATCGGCTTTATCGGCGGCATGCAGATCCCCACCATTGAGAAGTTCCAGGTGGGCTTTGAGGAGGGCGTCCACTATGTGAAGCCCGATGCCAAGGTCATCGTGAAGTACATCGGCAACGATTCCTCCGCGTGGAACGATCCCGCCACCGCCAAGACCCTGACGCTGGACTGCATCGCCAACGGCGCTGACGTCTGCTATCACGCGGCCGGCGCCAGCGGCATGGGTATGGTGGAGGCCTGTGTGGAGAACAACATCTGGGCCATCGGCGTCAACATCGACCAGACCCATCTGGCTCCCAAGAACATGCTGACCAGCGCCCTGACCAAGGGCGACCGTGCCGTGTACCTGTTCGCCGAGAGCTGCATCAACGGCACGCCCATGAGCGGCATGACCGTCCTGAACTGCGCCAATGACGGCGTGGGCGTTGTGGCCAGCGAGTTCATGACCGACGACATCATGACCGCCGTGAACGACGCGGCCGCCAAGATCGTCAGCGGCGAGCTGAAGGTCACCAACGTAATGAGCTATTGATCCGCCGCCCTTCGCGGAAGGGCGTTCCGGGACATCAGGGCCTGCACCGCTGTACAGATCGACCATCTCAGCGGTGCAGGCCCTTGCATGAAAGGACAAGGGATATGCAGGGAATCACCATGAGCGGGATCACCAAGGACTTCCTTGGCAAGCTCGCACTGCAGGATGTGGACATCACCTTCAAAAAGGGCACGGTACACGCCATCGTGGGCGAGAACGGTGCGGGAAAGTCCACTCTGATGAATATTCTCAGCGGCGCGCTGGAGCCCACCGCGGGCGAGATCCGTCTGGACGGCCGGCCAGTACAGCTGCGCAGCCCGCAGGACGCCCGCGCCTGCGGTATCGGCATGGTGTATCAGCATTTCATGCTGGTGCCCACGCTGAAGGTCTGGCAGAACGCCATTATGGGCGCCGAGCCAACCCGCCGGGGCTGCACCATCGACAAGGCGGCGGCGCTGGCCCACATTGAGGAGACGTGCCGCACATACGGCATCCAGCTGAACCCGGAGCAGACCGTGGGCAGCATGACAGTGGGCGAGCAGCAGCGCATCGAGATCCTGAAGGTGCTGATGCGTGACGCGGAGTATGTCATTCTGGACGAGCCCACCGCCGTCCTGACGCCGCAGGAGACGCAGCAGCTCTGCGAAAACATCCGGACATTGAAAAAAATGGGCAAGACCATCATCTTCATCAGCCACAAGCTGGAGGAGGTCATGGACATTGCCGACGAGATATCGGTGCTGCGGCTGGGACGGCTCATCGGCACCATGCCGGCATCGGAGGCCTCGCCGGAGCAGCTGGTGCAGATGATGGTGGGACGCGAGGTGTCCCTCAGCGGCTATCCGGCGGCGGCGGAAAAGGGCGCGGAGATCCTGCGGGTGGAGCACCTGTGTACGGAGCGCACCCAGTTCTCCGCCGGACTGCAGGATATCAGCTTCTCCCTGCACGCCGGGGAGGTGCTGGGCATCGCCGGTGTGGACGGAAACGGCCAGACCGAGCTGGTGGACGCCATTCTGGGTATGCTGCGGGTCAGCGGCGGCAAGGTGGAAAAATCCGGGAAGGATCTGACCAACAGACCCGCGCCCCGGATCCGCAGCGACGGCGTGGCGCTGATCCCACCAGACCGGCAGAAGCAGGGGCTGGTGCTGAACAGCAGCATCCTGATGAACGGCGTGCTGGGCTGCGAGCAGGACAAGCGGTTCTGTAAGCGGGGCATCATCCGCAAGGGGCAGCTGATGGGCGTGATGCCCTCCGTCCTGCAGGACTACGACGTGCGGATGCCGTCCATCAACGCCAACGCGGCGGAGCTGTCCGGCGGCAACCAGCAGAAGGTGATCCTGGCCCGTGAGTTCGGTATCCGCAAGGCCGATCTGGTCATTGCGGTGAACCCCACCCGGGGACTGGATGTGGGCGCCATCGAGTTCGTCTATAAGCGTATTGAGGAGCAGAAGCAGGCGGGCAAGGCCGTGCTGCTGATCTCCACCGAGCTGACGGAGATCATGCGGCTGAGCGACCGCATCGCCGTGTTCTACAAGGGCCGGTGCATGGACATCCTGCCCCGGGAGACGGCGGAGATCAACCGCATCGGCAGCCTGATGATGGGCATTACAGAGGGAGGTGAACACGCATGAGCGCCGTCTCTGATATCCTGAACCGCAAGGGGAGCAAAGCGCTGACCCAGATCTTAATTTTTCTGGTGAGCTTCGTGCTGGCGCTGCTGGTGGGCGGCGTGCTGCTGCTCCTGCAGGGACACGACAACGTGTTCTCCGTGTACTACTACCTGCTGATCCAGCCGTTCACCACATGGAACGGCTTTGTGAAGGTGCTGACCCAGACGACGCCGCTGATCTTCGCGGGACTGTCCGTGGCCATCGCCTTCAAGTGCGACGTGTTCAACATCGGCGTGGAGGGCCAGCTGTACGCAGGCGCGCTGACGGCAGCCTATCTGGGCTACAGCCTGCAGGGCCTGCCCACGGTGCTGCACATCCTCATCTGCGCGGCAGGCGCCGCGCTGGTGGGCGGTCTGCTGGCGCTGCTGGCAGGCTGGCTGAAGGTTCGCTTCCATGTACATGAGGTCATCTCCACCATTATGATGAACCACATCATCAGCAATCTGGTGACGCTGGTGGTGGTGGACTACTTCCGCAACGACGGACCCACGGCCCGCACCCCCAATATTCAGGAGTCGGCGCGGCTGACGCAGCTGGCGCCGCCCAGTCAGCTGAACACCGGCATCCTTCTGGCGGTACTGCTGTGCGCGGTGCTGTATGTGGTGTTCCAGAAAACGCCCTTCGGCTGGCAGCTCAACGCCGCCGGCAAGAACCTGACCACCACCCGCTACTGCGGCGTCAACGCCACGCGGCTTATTCTGGCGGCCATGCTGGTATCCGGCGGGCTGGCCGGCCTGCTGGGCGCGGAGCGTGTGCTGGGCGGCTTCGGCTACATGCAGGTCAACTTCTCCCCCGGCTACGGGTACGACGGCATCACCATCGCCGTCATCGCCAACAACAACCCCTTCGGCTGCCTGCTGATGTCCCTGCTGATGGGCCTGCTGCGGGCAGGCGGCACCCAGCTGAACATCATGTCCGACGTGCCCTCCGAGTGGGTGGACATGCTGTCGGCGTTCATCTTCATCTTCGTGGTGGCGGCCAACGCCGTGATGCGCAGGCTGCCAGAGCTCCGCGCCAGGCGGCGGAGCCGTGAAAGGAGGGCCGGCTGATGATCTCTCTGCCATCCGTAATCTGCAATATGTTCGCCTCCGCCACGCCCATTGCGCTGGCCGGTGTGGGCGGTATGTTCGGCGAGCGCAGCGGCATCACCAACATCGGTCTGGACGGCACCATGCTGTTTGCCGCCTTCACCGCCGTAACGGCCTGCTACTACACCGGCTCCCCGTGGATCGCCCTGCTGGCGGGCATTCTGTCCGGCGTGCTGGTATCGTTCCTGCATGCGTACTTCTGCATCAGCCTCAAGGTGGATCAGACCATCATCGGCCTGGCGGTGAACATTCTGGCCGCCAGCGTGACGGTGTACGCCTCCAGCAGTATTTTCGGCAACAAGGGCTTCACCCCCTCCGTTACCAAGCTGCCCAACATCAGCATCCCCGGTCTGCGCGACCTGCCGGTGGTGGGCGCGTTCTTTGACAGCGCCTCGCTGGTGACGCTGCTGGTGCTGCCGGTGGTGCTGCTGGCCCACTACCTGCTGTACAAGACCCCCTTCGGCATGCGCACCATCGCGGTGGGCCAGAATCCGCAGGCGGCCTTCGTGGCGGGCGTCAACGTCAAGAAGACCCAGTACATCGCCGTGATGCTGGGCGGCCTGACCTGCGGCATGGCTGGCGCGTACCTGTCCATCTCCTACCTGAGCATGTTCGTGCGGGATATGGTCAGCGGACGCGGCTTCATCGCCATTGCCGCCATCCTGTTCGGACGGTACAGCCCCTTTGGCATCTTCGCGGCGGCGCTGTTCTTCGGTCTGGCGGACGCCATGCAGATCGCGCTGCAGGGCATCGTGACCATTCCCAACGAGGTGATCCAGTGCGCGCCGTATCTGCTGACCATTCTGGCCGTCACCGTCAACGAGGCCCGCACCATGCGGCGCAGCGGCATCAAGTAAGAAAGGAAGGAACCCCCTATGAGGACAATGACACCCGGCGAGCGCTTTATGCGCTGCCTGAACTTTGAGTCGGTAGACCGCATCCCCGTCATGGACTTCGGCTACTGGCGCGAGACTATCGACGCATGGCACAAGCAGGGCCTGCCCGCAGAGGTGGACTCCACCGAGGAGGTGGAGCGCTATTTCGGCTGCGACCGCGGCTTTGAAACGAATCTGGTGAACTATTGGGGCGACAACGGCCCGGTGGGCATCGAGTGGCGCGCATGGCCCCGCTGGACGAAGGAGGTCATCTCCGAGACGGAGGATACCATCACCTACGGCGGCGAGGTGGGCATCATCACCGAGAACAAGCACTCCGAGAGCATCCCGTTCCAGTCCCGTTACCCCGTGGAGACTATGGAGGACTTCGAGCGCATCGTGGTGCCCCGCCTCAACGGCAAGGACAAGACCCGCGTGACGCCCAGCTTCGCCCCCATGCTCCAGCGGGCCCACGACGAAAAGCAGGCGGTGGGCGCGTGGATCGACGGCTTCTTCGCATGGCCCCGGGAGCTGCTGGGGCCGGAGAACCTGCTGATCTCCTACTACGACGATCCCGACCTGATCCACGCCATCCAGCGCAACCACACGGACTTCGTGAAGGACTGGGTGGACATGGTCTGGGAGGTCACGCCGCTGGACTATGTGTGCTTCTTCGAGGACATGGCCTATAACCACGGCTGCTTCATCTCCCCCAAGACCTTCGACGAGTTCCTGATGCCCTACTACCACGAGCTGGTGGCCTATCTGCGGGCCAAGGGCGTGAAGAAGGTGCTGGTGGACTCCGACGGAAACTCCGTCCAGCTGACGGACAAGCTGGTGGAGGCCGGTGCGGACGGCCACTACCCGCTGGAGATCAACTCCGGCGCCTTCCCGGAGGAGATCCGCAAGCGCCATCCCAAGCTGGCGCTGATCGGCGGCATCAATAAGCTGGCGCTGGCGCAGGATCGCGCCGCCATCGACAAGGAGCTGTCCAAGCTGCCTCCCCTGCTGGAGCAGGGCGGCTACATCCCCTCGCTGGATCACCGCGTGCAGCCCGATGTCCCCATGGTCAACTACCACTACTACATTGAGAAAAAGCGGGAAATCATGGAGAAATACTGCTACTGATCTTTCCCTCCCTGCCCCGCACTTCCCCCGCGGGGCAGGCTCCCCGCCCCCTCCCTCACTTCGGCGGGCAGACCGGCCCGCCGACTGGGGGCGGGCATCTTTATGCTGCGGAATCTGAAAAGCCCGGAGACCTGTTTCCAAGCGGCGTTTCGGAGCTGGCATCTGCATCTGCCATTTGCTTTTTCTGCAATCATTGTAGCAGGAAAACAGCGGAAATCGAATGTGCGGGCAGCAAAAAAGCGCCGTCTCGGAATCACTTCCAAGACGGCGCTTTTCTGTTGTGGATCAGAGCAAACATTGCCGCCGCAGGCTCCGTTATGTTCATGCTGCGGCTCGGCGAAATTCCGGAGGAGTGGACACACAAAAGGCCCGTGGCCGACCTTGCCTCCGCTATGAGCCTGCGGGTGGACACGTCTGGCGGCAGGTAAACGGCGCCGAGGTGCTGACGAGGATCACCGACGTGAAGCCGGGCGACCGTATCGTGATCCGCGCCGCCCGGACGTTGATTTGACCTTGCAATCCCGGCGGACAGAAGATATACTGATACCGTACTTTTTTCGGGACTTTCTGCGTCTTTTTCAAAGGAGAACGCCATGAGGAACAAGCGTGTATGGAGCCTGCTGCTGGCGCTGACGCTGGCGGCCGGCCTGCTGACCGGCTGCGGGGCCGCGCCGGAGACAGCGGAACAGGACGACCGGCCGGCGCTGGTGGTGGGGGTGGATCCGTTTCCCCCCTATGCCTATATCGGAGCCGCCGGCGCGCCCGTCGGTATTGACATAGAGCTGGCCACAGAGGCCTTCGGACGCATGGGCTACCGGGCGGAGTTCCGGTTCATCGACTGGAGCGCCAAGGCGGAGCTGCTGGAAAACGGTGAGATCGACTGCCTCTGGTGCTGCTTCAGCATGGACGGCCGGGCGGAGGAATACCGCTGGGCAGGGCCGTACATGACCAGCCGTCAGGTGGTGGCGGTGATGCCCGACAGCGATATCGCCGCCCTGTCGGATCTGGAAGGCCTGACAATGGCGGTACACGCCACTACCAAGCCGGAGGAGCTGTTCCTCCATCCGGACGAGTACGGGCTGCCCCGGCTGCGGCAGCTGATCTCTCTGCAAAACCGGGAACTGATGTATCCCTTTCTCAGCAAGGGGTATGCAGATGCCATTGCCTCGCATGAAACCTCCGTGCTGCAATACATAGCGGATTACGATATGGAGCTGCGGATCCTGGACGAGCCGCTGCTGACAGTGGGGCTGGGCGTGGCCTTTGACCTCCGCGATGAGCGGGGGCTGGACGAACAGCTGAACGCCGTGCTGGCGGATATGCGCCGTGACGGCACGGAGGAGCGGATCGTCGGCGGCTACCTGCCCAACGCCGCGTCGTATCTGGAGGTGGACGGCCAATGAGCGGTGAAGTGAAGATGAAACGGCGGGATCGCACCGTGTTCCGCGCCGCGGCGCTGGCGGCCTTCCTGCTGATCATGAGCACGGTGATCCTGCTGTCCGTCCGCGCGGATCTGGATTACGGCAGGAACCGCCTGTCCAGGGTGGTGGAGTACGTGGCCAAGCGCTGCGATGCCTACAGCCTGTCCTCCACGGCATCGGAGACGCGCAGTCTGATGCGCGTCATGGAGGCGGCCAAGCAGGCCGCCCGCGACATCCGCTTTCTGGCCGACCCGGTGGACGAAGACCTGCTGCGGGGCCTGTCCGTAGATCATCACCTCAGCGGCATCCTTCTGCTGGACAGGGACGGGCATATCACCGCCTCCTACATGGCCGGGGCGGATGTGACGGCGCTGCTGATGCCTGAGCTGGAAAAGGACGCGCTGCTGAGCGCCGCCGACTTCCCGCAGAAGGTCTACGCCGCCCGCATCCACTGCCCGGACAGCTCCTATATCGACATGGCGGCCTACGGGCGGCTGGATGCCGCCGGGACGGTGGTGGTGTACTACACCACGCCCACAGCCTATGCCAAAAGCTACGGACTGGCATTCCCCGATCTGCGGGAGATCTATCTGCTGGAGCAGGACGGCACCATCGTGGTCACGGACGATACAACGGTAGTCGCGGCCAACGATGACAGTCTCATCGGCCGGCGGGCGGAGGATATCTTCCTGCTGCGGGAGCTCGGCGCACGGGGCCGCACCGGCGAGATGCTGACCGTGCCCGGCCATGACGGCATCTCACTCCACAGGAGCCTCGGCATGATGGAGCAGGGCAGGACGTACTACGTGTACGCCTTCCTGCCGGAACGCGCTGTTTTCCGCGATACCGCACGCAATGCAGCGGTGGCGCTGGCCTCCTATGTGGTGCTCCTGCTGCTGGCGCTGCTGCTGCAGCGCCGGACGGCGCAGGATTATCAGGAGCGGCAGCTGCACCGGGAGCTGGAGTATCTGGCCCGGCTGGAGGAGTCCGCGCGCCGGGCCGAGAGCGCCAACCGGGCCAAGACGGAGTTCCTGCAGCGGATGAGCCACGATATCCGGACGCCTATCAATGCCATTCAGGGCATGGTGGAGATTGGCGAGTACTACAAGGACGACCTGGACAGACAGGCCGACTGCCGTCAGAAGATCCGCGAATCCTCCCGCCTGCTGATGGAGCTGGTCAACGAGGTGCTGGACATGGGTAAGCTGGAATCCGGCGAGATCGTGCTGGAGGAGCGGCCCTTCGACCTTGTGGCTCTGCTGGATTCCGTTGCGATGCTGCTGGAGCAGTCCGCCGCGGCCCGGAGCATCCGGGTGGACAGACGGCCCCGGGAGGTGCGGCACACCGCGCTGGTGGGCAGTCCCGTCCACCTGAAGCGGCTGCTGATGAACATTTACAGCAATGCCGTGAGGTACAACAGGGACAACGGCTCCATCACCGCCCTGTGCCGCGAGCTGCGGACGGAGGGAGATACCGCATGGTTTGAGTTTATTTGCGCCGACACGGGCATCGGCATGAGCGAGTCGTTCCAGAAGCATCTGTTCGAGCCGTTTGCGCAGGAGCACAGCACCGCCCGTTCCACCTATGGCGGCACGGGGCTGGGTATGCCCATTGCCAAGGCGCTGGTGGACAGGATGGGCGGCAGCATCACGTTTACCAGCAAAGTGGGCGAGGGCACCACGTTCCGCATCACCCTGCCCTTCCGCATGGATGAAAGCGCCGCTCTGCCCCGGCAGGAGACGGCGCCGGACATGGCCGGCGCGCTGCGGGGCATGCGGGTGCTACTGGCGGAGGACAACGATCTGAACATGGAGATCGCCGAATTCATGCTGCAAAGCGCCGGGGCGGAGGTGACGGAGGCCCGTGACGGCCGGGAGGCGGTGGAGCTGTTCCGCGCCTTGCCCACCGGGTACTTCGACGCCGTGCTCATGGACGTGATGATGCCCGTGCTGGACGGCTATCAGGCCACCGGGATCATCCGGGCTTCGGAGCGGCCCGACGCGGGGGTGCCCGTCATCGCCATGACGGCCAACGCCTTTGTGGAGGACAGGCAGCGCGCCCGGGAGGCCGGTATGACGGAGCATCTGCCAAAGCCGCTGGATCAGGCGGTGCTGGTGCAGACGCTGCAAAGGTGGAAAAAAGAATGACCGGTACGGAAAACGGACGGAGGTGTGCGCATGTATGATGTGGTGGCGATAGGGGAGCTGCTGGTGGATTTTGCCTGCCGGAGCACCGATGACGACGGCTATCCGGTGCTGGCGGCGCATCCCGGCGGCGCGCCCGCCAATTTCCTCGCGGTGCTGGCCCGCTATGGGCTGAAAACGGCCCTGCTGGCCAAGGTGGGCAATGACGCCTTTGGCCGTCTCCTGCGCCGGACGATGGAGCGGGAGGGCATCGACACCGCCGGCGTCGTGGTGGATGACGCCGCGTTTACCACGCTGGCCTTCGTCACGCTGGACGAAAACGGGGAGCGGGATTTCTCCTTTGCCCGCAAGCCCGGCGCGGACATGCTCCTGCGCTATGACGAGCTTGATCTGTCGCTGATCGACCGGACGCGGGTGTTCCATTTCGGATCGGTGAGCATGACCGATGAGCCGTCCCGGGACGCCACCCGCCGTGCGGCGGCATACGCACGGAGCCGGGGCGGGCTGCTGACCTACGACCCCAACCTCCGCATCCCGCTGTGGAAGGATCTGGCGCAGGCCCGGCAGGAGATGCTCTGGGGGCTTTCCATGGCGGACGTGGTGAAGCTCAGCGATGAGGAGGCGGCGTTCCTGTGGGAGCTGCCGCCGCGGGAGAGCGCGGAAAAGCTGCTGCGGGACTACCCCGCCGCGCTGGTGTTCGTCACCTGCGGCGCCGATGGCTGCTATTACGCCGGGCGGCAGGGAGCGGGCCATGTGCCCTGCCCGCCGGTACACCCGGTGGACACCACCGGCGCGGGCGACATCTTCATGGGCAGCGCCGTGGCGCAGCTGCTGCGCACCGGCAGGCGGCCCGAGGAGCTGGACGCGGCGCAGCTGCGGCACATCGCGGCGGCTGCCTGCACCGAGGCCAGCCTGTCCACGGAGCGCCCCGGCGGCATCAGCAGCATCCCCCGCCGCCCGCAGCCGTGACCGGCAGAAAAGGCGCTTTCTCCGCCCCGCGCTGTGACCAATAAAAAACGGGAGTCCCCGCGTACGGTGGGGACTCCCGTTTTGTGTCCTGCTATATGCGCTCACCACGCGCCCTCGTAGGCCAGCGTCACGGCGCTGCACCGTGCCCCGGCGGCCATGCAGCCGGGGATGTCCAGACCCTCCAGCCAGCCGTGGAGGAATCCGGCGATGAAGCTGTCGCCCGCGCCCATGGTGTCCGCCACATGCCCCGGCCGCGCAGCGCGGCCAACAGAGCCGTGCCGCGTCCGTCCGTCCCTACCGCACCCACATAGGAGACGTCGCCGCCCAGGCGGCGGGTGTAAACGGCCACGTTGACGGGGTTGCCGCCACGGGGGCCGAGCCGGGGGGTATTTTCTGCCGCTCACTCTCCCGTTGTGGGCAGCGTTACGGTGAACGTGGAGCCGTTGCCGGGGCGGGAGAATACCGCCACCTGCCCGCCGCACAGGCTCACCACCCGCCGCACGATGGACAGGCCCAGCCCGTTTCCCCGGTCATCCGGATACGGCGCGGCGCGGTAGAACTTGTCGAAAATATGCCGCTGCGTCTCCTCGTCCATGCCGATGCCCGTGTCGGAGACGGACACGGTGACCGCCCCCTCACCCTGCCGCAGCACCACGGTGATCTGCCCGCCGGCGGGGGTAAACCGGATGGCGTTGGACAGGAGGTTCGACCAGATGTGCTCCACCAGCTCCTCATTGCCGCAGTAGTCCACCCGATCCAGATCGCCCTCCACCGTCAGACCCTTCTTCAGCCAGTCCCGCTCCTGCTGGCGGACGCACCGGCGCAGCTGCTCGTCCAGACTGTACAGGGTCTTGCCGGACACGATCTCTGTGTTTTCGTACTGGGCCAGCTCCAGAATGTGGGTGCTCATGGCCGCCAGCCGCTGGGACTGCTGCACCACGGTGTCCGTATAGGCCCGCCGCTGCTCCGGCGTCAGATCGTCGCTCTGCAGCAGCTTGGCAAAGCCCCGTATGGAGATGAGCGGCGTCTTGAACTCATGGGAAAAGGTGTTCACGAAGTCCATCCGCAGCAGCGCCACGCAGGACAGCTCCTCCGCCATCTTGTTGAAGCTGCGGATGTACTCCGCCACCTCGCCCCGTGCGCCCCGCATCTCCACCCGCACGGCGTAATCCCCCGCCGCCACCGACTGCGTGGCCTGCATCAACCGGGACAGCGGCGCCAGATACCCCCGGAAGATGAATACCGCCAGCAGCACGCCTAAGACCGCACTGATGGTCAGGATCAGGATAGGCCACAGCAGGGTGTACCCTGTGTCCTCCAGATGCACCAGCCGCTGCACCAGCGAGGCAATGCCCAGCGCCAGCGCCATGTATACCACCACCAGCCCCAGCACCAGCAGGAACATGGTGCCCAGCAGCCGGACAGGCGGCTTTTCCTCTTTCTCCCTAATTCTGCGCATGCTCGTCCTCCCGGGGCATCCCCATGTAGCCGAAGCCCCGTATCGTCCGCAGCTCAAAGTCCGGGTTGTCCCGGAACTTCTCCCGCAGCCGGGAGATGTAGACCTCCACGGTGTGCTCGTCCACGTCGCTGTCCAGATCCCATATATCGTCGATAAGCTGCCGCTTGGTGAAAAGCGTCCGGGGGTAGGACAGCAGCTTGTACAGCAGCAAAAACTCCTTGGCGGTCAGCTGCCATGTGCCCTGCGGGGTAACGACCTGCAGGGAGCCGCGATCCAGCACCGTGGCGCCCACCGTCAGGTGTCGGTCGGCCCGGCTGCAGTACCGCCGCAGCAGCGCCTCGATGCGCCAGAGCATCTCCTCCTCGTCCACGGGCTTCACCATATAGTCGTCCGTTCCCGCCCGGAAGCCCCGGCGCTTGTCCTCCTGTGTTACCCGTGCCGTCACCATCAGCACCGGCAGGTCGCAGTTCCCCTCCCGCAGCGTCTGGGTGAAGGTGATGCCGTCCATCCGGGGCATGGTGATGTCCACCACCGCCAGATCGCACTGGTAGTGCTCCATCACCTCCAGCGCCTCCACGCCGTCCCGGGCGGGGCAGGGCTCATACCCGGCCCGCCGCAGCACCTCGCACATCAGAAACCGGGCGCTGTCGCTGTCCTCAGCCACCAGAATACGGAACATGGCCGTCCCTCCTTGCGTTTTATCTGGATTTTATCACATGCGCTGCCAAAAATCGAGGATTTTTTGAGCCTGCGTTGAGGTTCCTCCGGTATACTGCCCCTGACATAGGAAAATAGGAGGAATATCCCATGCCCAGACCTGTCTGCATCACCTACGACAGCACCTGCGACCTGACGCCCCGGCTGCTGGAGCGCTTCCATATCCGCACCGTGCCCCTGACCATCCAGAGCGGGGAGCGGATCTTTCTCGACGACGGGGGCTATACCTCGGCGGAGCTGTACGCCGACTACCGCCGGAACGGTACGCTGCCCAAGACCACGGCGGTCAGCCCGGAGGAATTCAAGGCGTTCTTCTCCCCGCTGCTGGCGGAGGGGTACGACATCGTCCACATCGACATCAGCTCCGAACTGTCCTGCACCTGTCAGAACGCCGTTCTGGCGGCGCAGGAGCTGGCGGAGCAGGGGCGGATCCATGTGGTGGACAGCCGCCAGCTCTCCACCGGCGGCGGCCTGCTGGCGCTGCAGGGAGCCGTGCTGCGGGACAGCGGCATGGCGGCGGCGGATATCGCGGAGGAGCTGCGCCGTCTGGCGCCCCACAGCGACACCAGCTTCGTGCTGGACACGCTGGAGTACATGTGGAAGGGCGGCCGCTGCAGCGGCGTGGCGGCGTTGGGGGCCAATATGCTGAAGCTGAAGCCCTGCCTGGAGATGCGGGAGGGCAAGCTGGCGGTGTGCAAAAAATACCGGGGCTCCATGGATAAGGTATACCGTCAGTACATCACCGAGCGGCTGACCGGCAAGACGGTGATGCCCGACCATGCCTTTATCACCCACTCCGGCGAGGTGCCGGAGGACACCCTGCGCCAGCTGACGGAGCTGGTGCGGCAGCTGGCACCCTTCAAGGAGGTGTTCGTCACCCAGGCGGGCTGCACCGTGTCCTCCCACTGCGGCCCCGGCACGCTGGGCGTGCTGTTCCTGCGGCAGCCGGCGCGGTGACGGCCCGCGCTGCAAAAGAAAAATGAAAGACCTCCTCAGGCCGTCCGGCCCGGGGCGGTCTTTCTTTTTTCGCAGTCTGCATTGCCGCCCCCTCAGTTCCGCGAGCACTTCTCCGCGTCGATGGCCAGCACCACCATCAGCGCGTACAGGGCGTTTTCCTCATCCGCCACGTCGATGACGTAGGTGTCCGTCCAGTGGAACAGCTCCTTGGACACCGAGGCCACCTGCTGTCCAGCTGCGTCCACGATGGTGTAGTCCCACTCCATGAAGCTGCCCTCCACCCTCCAGCCGTTGAAGTCCAGCGTGAACGACGGCCGCAGGAACGTGAACTCCTTGCGAATGGTACCCACGCACTGCTCTCCGACATACAGGTCGAATTTGGGCAGGAAGGTGAACACCTGCTGCTGCACCGTGGCGATGTGCTGCCCCATGGGGTCGAGGATGTGCAGACAGTGTCCCCACGACAGCTTGCCCTCCACCGTGAAGGCCACCGCGCCGTTTTCGTCCATGTGGTAGATGTCGTAGCTGTCGAACCACGAAAACATCCGCTGTTTGAAATAGAGCTTCATGCCCATGCACCTCGCTTTCTGCCCCTATTGTACCAGCCGCTGCGGAAATGCGCAAGCGTCCGCGGGAGGTCGGCTATTTTTATTCGCCGCCACCAGCAAAAAACTCCGCCGGTGCAGTCGCACCGGCGGAACTTTTATCAATATCAGCAAAGTGACACGGGCTGTCCACCCTCTGCGGTATACTCGACAGCAGAAACGACAAGGAGGGCAAACTCATGGATCAATGCGAGGAAATGCGGGCGCAGTTCGACCGCTTCTGCGATGGGCAGCTGGCGGACTCCGGCACGACACAGATACAGGCCATCAGCAGCTTGCAGATGAAGAACATCCGCAAGTATTTTGTGCCGGGAATATACAGCTTCGATATCGTCGGCTTTCTGGATACCACGCTTCTCAAGACCGGCAGGGAGGGGTATCTGTTCACCGTGGACGGCGTGTACTACAAGGAGTTTCTGGAAAAGCCGGGACACTTCCTCTACAACGACGTGGCAAAGACCGAGATCATCCTGCCGAAGCCCAAGGACAACGAAAGCACACTGGAGATCAGGTTCCAAAATGGCCGCTGGGTGCGTCTGGTTGGTTACTCGCTGTACAAGACCGGCGCACAGGAGCTGCTGGACGCCCTGTGCGAGATCGCGGCGCGATACCCCGACGAAGACGACGAAGACGAGGATGAGGAGTAAGCTACACCCCCTCGTGCTATTTTATGGAAATTGTATATATTCTGCGACATAACGGTGGATAATTTTGTAAACCTGCTGACACGGCGCAGATGTTGTGGTATACTGTGGTCGAATAAAAACGTTACTCGTCGAAGGTCAGGAATTTGTACGGAGGCACATCCAGTGCGGCGGCAATGTCAAACAGCGTGTCCAGCGACACCGCCTTGTTGATGTTGGGCGCTTCCACATGGCCGATGAAGGCCGGACTCAGCTCCAGCCGCTCCGCCAGCTGCTCCTGTGTCAGCCCCCGCAGCTTGCGGTAGTAGGCGATCTTCAGCCCGATCTGACGGTATTTGTCCGCATAGATAGTCTTCATGCACATCATCTCCCACTACTATGGTAACGAAAAGGGACAATAATTGACATGAGCCAACGGACATAGTATTATATTTGTTAGATATAAATATGTGTTTGACGGTGCATGAGAAACGGAGGAAATATGGAACAGCGATCCGAGCTGAAATCGGCGCGTCTGTTGGAGATATACACCCGCTTGGAGCAGGGGCGTACCCTGAAAAAAGCGGATCTGGCGCAGGAATTTCACGTCACGCAGCGGAGCATTCAGCGTGACGTGGAGGACTTGCGCTGTTTTCTCGCCGAGCGCCACTTGGAGCGGGAGGTCATCTACGACGGCAAGCAGCGGGGCTACCGCATGGTGTCCGGCAACCCGCGGGGACTGACCAACAGCGAGATTTTAGCGGTGTGCAAGATTTTGCTGGAGAGCCGCTCCCTGCCCGCCAAGGACATGGGCGGCATACTGGACAAGCTCATCGACTGTGCCGTGCCGCAAGAGAGCCAGAAGGCCGTGCGGGAGCTGGTGGCCAACGAAAAGCTGCACTACATTCCGCCCCACCACGGCCAGAGTGTGCTGGGTAGTCTGTGGGAGCTGGGAGAGGCCATCCGCAGCCAGCAGGTCATCGAGATCGGGTACGAGCGCATGAAGGAGCCGAAGCTGGTGCAGCGCCGGGTGCAGCCGGTGGGCATCATGTTCTCCGAGTATTACTTTTATCTGACGGCGTTTTTGGAGGACAAGTCCGACTTCGACAACCCCGACGACCTGTTCCCGACCATCTACCGCATCGACCGCATCCGGTCGGTGAAGGTGCTGAACGAGCACTTCCGCGTGCCGTATGCCAAGCGGTTCGAGGAGGGCGAGTTCCGCAAGCGCGTCCAGTTTATGTACGGCGGGCGGCTGGAGCACATCCGCTTCCGCTATACCGGCCCGTCGCTGGAGGCGGTGCTGGACAGGCTCCCCACGGCGCAGGTACTCTCCCAGGACGCCGGCGGCTGGCTCATCTCCGCCGAGGTCTTCGGGAAGGGAATAGAGATGTGGCTGAGAAGCCAGGGGGATTGGGTGGAGCGGCTCCCGTGAGGGATACCCATTTTCATTAGAACGAAAGAGCGGAGCTGCAAAGCAGCTCCGCTCTTTCGCTTTCACCTCTCCCTCTCGAACAGCATCCTCCCCACGCAATCCCCCTTGCGCGGCAGGTAGCGGATGTGCTTCATGCTCTCGATGTAGTGCGCCGGGACGCGCAGCTGCTTGCGCAGGTAGTTTTCGATCAGCTTCGGCATCCCCTGCGCGGCGTACTTCCCCTTGCGCACGTCCTCCGAGATTGCCCACGGCAGACCGTTTTCCCGCCGCTGCTTGGGCGGCGTGTGCTGCCGCAGCAGGTCGTACACGTCCTCCCGGAACGTGAGGACATCCTCAAACGCCATGCGCCCCCGCTCCACGGCGTCCCGCTCCGCCCCCGTCCATGCGTCGGTGGCCAGCCGCAGTCCCATGCCCTTGATACGCCGGTGCGCCGTGTGCAGCGGCGGCACATCGGCGGGCAGCGGGTCGAGCCGGTCGGTGGGGTACAGAACGCGCACCTCGAACACGCCCTGTACGCCCTCCGGCAGCGTGAGCCGCAGCCCCATGACCTCCGCGTCACTGTACGGCTCGGTAACGGTTTGGCAGTCCCGCTGTGCCCAGTAGTCCCGCAGCCACGCGCATACCGGCGCGAACTGCTCCTGCGGCACTTGCAGGGGCACAACGCTTTCGCCGATCAGCGACCGGCTTCGCAGGTTATGACCGTCCGCCGCCATCGGCGCACCGCATTCGGGGCAGGCAAGGTTGGGCAAATCCCATCCGTCATCCGCATGGGCATCAAAGATCAGGTGGTGACAGCTGAGGCAGCGGTAGTGGGGCGGCAGCGGGTTCACCGGCGTCGCACCCAGCAGGTGCGCCAGCAGCGAGTCGTTGGTGCCGCCCAGCACCAGCACGTTTTCCCCGCCGAACGCCCGCCGCAGCGCCGCCGTGCAGTACCACATGGGCAGCAGCGGCCCGCCCCGCGTCAGCCGCTGCTCCTCCAGCAGCCGCCCGTAGATGGGGAACGCCCCCGCGCCGTAATGCTCCTCCGTCAGCCGTAGCAGAAAATCCTTCGTCATTGTACGCCCTCCTTGTCCGTTGTGGTAAAAACCAGTATAGCAGACCGGGTGGACAGGGAGTGTCTCTCTGACAAATCAATTTTGAAATGCGCTTACCATTTCTTTCAGCTTCTTCTCCACGTCCACCACATAGTCCAGACAGGAAAGAGCGCTCTGCTGGGAAACAAGCTCCTTGTGGACGCTGGGATTTCTGTATTGATTCTTGACCGTGTTCACATAGTCCACATACTTCCATAGGACATTTCGTATCTGCTGATCGTCCATCAGATCAGCGCCGACACCCGGTGAAAACAGCCGTTCCCGCGCATAAGAGGTCAGAACAGCCATATAGCGCTTGTACGGCTCAAACTCACCCTTCTCGCGATCATACCTCGGCTTCAAAATGTGCTGCACACTACCCAGCGTGAAGCCGCCGCGTTGTTTGCTTTGCTTCTCGGCCTCCGGCGTGAGGCTAAGCGCCTCTACAAACTGAGCGTCACGCCGTTTTTCGGGTGTCTGTTCAAAAATGTACTGCTGAAAGCGCTTATAAAAGTATTTTTCACATTCGACCTCCATGGCTTTGGAGGCCAGCGTACATACGCCAGAAAAGTCGATGTCGTTTCCGCATTCCTTCTGTGCCAACAGCTGATACGACATCTTCGCAGAGAACAGCTCCCGCTGTGTTCTGGGGTCGAGCCTGTCCCAGATTGGATCAAAGAGCTGCTTCAGCTCGCCGCGTATGGCTCCGGCCTCCGGCAGTCTTTCGCTTCCATACTGCTTTTCCAGCACCTTGGCGCTGATGCTGCTTGTTAGAGCGTAGAGCCGCTCGGCAAGCGGGGAGTCCTCATCTCCCTCCGGCAGGCTGTCCAGTATACCGCTGGCCAGCTCACGGCAGGGCTGCAGCTGTGCCGACAGCTCGGCGATCTGGTTGGAGAGGTCGGTTTGTTTGTCAGCTATTGCGTCCATTTTGTCCACCAACTCTTTATGGTTGGCGGCCATTTGGGTGAGGATATCTCTATTACTATCCGACATATCCTGCCTGCGGGTGCGGCCTGTCGCATAGTTGTAGGCATCAACAAATGCCGCACGGCGCTCCGGGGATGACGGCAGATGATCTGTGCCGTGAGCATTGATCTCTTTCGCAACGCTTTCGTAGGCTTCGCAAAGCTTGGGATTTTGCTGACGATTCTTGCCGGCCTGGAATGCCTGAAACGTGGCGGCAGCCATCCCGATGGGACCTCCGAAAGCAAAGCCCATAAGCAGGGATTTTGTCATGTCCGCAGGGCCTGCGCCGGCCACACTTATCCCCGTGCCCTTTGTCAGACCCGCAGTGCCGACGCTCGCCATTCCTGAGGCGCCGACCTGCGCCATTCTTGCGGTATCGACCTTTGCCGCGTTTTTGGCAAACGCCGCGAAAGCGTCCGGGTCGTTCGGATGCGCCTCATAGTATGCCTTCAGCTCCTCCGCTCTTTGCAGCTGTGCCCGAAGCTGCACCTCCAGCTCTTTCAGCTGCTCTGCGCTCAGCTTTTTTTCTTTCTCCGCCATTGTCCCGAAACCACCTTTCTCCCGTGCTGGCCTGTATGGCTCTCTGAAGAAAGTATACCGTAGGGCGGCGGGATAGTCAATGACGGCGCGGTACGACGTTATTCCGAAGAAGAAGTAAGCCCGGCGTTTGCCGGGCTTACTTCTTCTTCCGCGCCGCGATGCGGCCCTCGCCGCCGACGGAGCGGTTCAGCGGCGGGTCGTGCCGGGCGATCTTCGCCTGCTCGTGCTGCCGCCGCGTCCGGGAGGAGGAGCGCCCGTCGGCGGTCTTCCACTCCAGCGTGCCGCCCCGCGTCTCCTCCTGCGCCAGCTTGCCGTGGCGCAGATGCTCCCCCATCCGGCGGCGCAGGTCGTTTGTCTCGCCCACATAGGCGATGCTTCCCGCCGCGTCGCGGATGCGGTACTCCCCCGGCGCCGACGGCGGCGGACTGCCCTTGCCGGTGAAGGGGTCGTACTTGCTGGGACGCCCCGGCTTGTAGATGGACATACTCACCGCCCTCCCTTCTTCCGCCCGCAGCGGAACACGGCGTTGTCGGCGCGGGCCTGCTCCGCCTTGGCGGCGTTTTTGGCGGCCTCCCCGTAGCAGAAGCGCGCCTGCGTGTAGTGGTAGCCGCCCTCGCCGTTCTTGGCCTGCGCCCAGTGGGTGTTGCCGTCCCGGCGGAAGCGCTCCGCCCGCGCGGTGTACATCTCCTCCGGGTTCTTGTAGAAGCCCATGTAAATCCCTCTCTTTCCGGCCTTGATGGCCTGTCCAAGTTGTTGGTTTCGTTCATAATTGGCCGCAGGCGTGTACCTGCGGCAGGGGCGTCAGTCCGCGCGGCTCTGGCTGGCGAACTCCTTCGCCAGCAGCCAGCCCACGCTCTCCGTCAGCGCCGCTGCGGTGGAGGCGTTGATGGCGTTGCCAAAGCCGGGGATCCACCCCAGCAGCAGCTGCGAGGCGGCGCGACCCACCGTGGAGGCGGCGAAGGACGCCAGCGCGGCAGCGGCGGCGCTCTGTGTCAGCTGGATGCCGAACACCGCGCCCAGCGAGACCGTCATGGCCAGCTGGATGGGGGTGATGACGGCGTTGTCGCTGCCGGGCAGCTGTGCCAGCCCCGCACCGGCGGCGGCCGCGGAGGCGGACGCGGTGTGGATGATGGCGTGGCACTTGCTGCGCTGGTCGGCAGTCATGGCGGCGGTGTTGCTGTTGTAGCTCATATGTTTCCTCTCTTTCCGGCCTTGATGGCCTGTCCAGGTTGTTTGTTCCTTTTTCTGTGTTCCCGGCTCTCGGCTCCGTGCCTCTCTCCCGGGGACAAGAATCATTATAGCACGAGAAATGGAATTTTCTATAGCATATTACATGGCATATAAAGTTACACATACTTGACTTATCTGCTCAATATGTGTAAAATGAAGTTACATACTATGGAACAAAACAGACGGAAGCAGGTGATTTTGGCATATGGGAACCGAAAATTCTTCAAACGAATACCAGGAGGCGCGGCAGCACCTGTCCCTCAGCGACGCCGCGTGGGCGGTGCTGCAGGATGACCGGCAGGACTTCGGCGGCGGGCGGTCGTGGGCGGGCATCCTCAACTACGTCTTTGCCATGTACCGGGACAAGGCGGACGCCTCCGTTTCCGTTGCCGTGTCCCGCCGCCGGGAACAGCTGGAGGAGCAGCTGGGCGGCGTAGTGTCCCCGGCGGCCCGGGACGCGGTGCTGGACAGGCTGATGGAGGTCTATGCCGGGGAACTTGCCGAAAAAGCGATGAGCGACGGTGCCGTCGCCCAGCAGAAGGAGGTCTTCAAGTTCCGTCTGGACAGGGACAACTACGCCTTCCGCGAGCAGTGGCTGGACAGTCCCGACGCCGCGCGGTATTACGGCAACCGCTTCAGCCGCTACCTCCGGGCGGTGCTGGAGGAGTACGCGGCCAAGACGGTGTACCAGCGGGAGGCGATCTACTTTGACCCGCAGATGCGCCTGATCCAGGCCGCCGCGGCCAACGGCGAGCTGCTCCGCATCCGGATGAAAACAGGCAGCAGCTTTGAGGTGCGGCCCTACGGCGTCCTCGGCGACCGGCAGGAGACGTATCACTATCTGGTGGGGCTTTCGCGTCCCGACGGCACCCGCGGGCCGGAAAAGGAGTTCAACTTCCGGCTGTCCAAAATCATAAAGCTTGACGTTTCCTTCCGGCGCAGCGGACGGCTGACCGAAAAGGAGCGCACCGATATCGAAAGCAGCATCCGCGGCAAGGGCGTCCAGTTCCTTGCGCAGCAGAGGGAGACGATCCGTATCCGCCTGACGGAGGAGGGGCGGCGGGATTATGGGAGCCAGATGCACCTGCGCCCGCCGGCGCAGACGCGGACGGCGGTGGACGACGGCGCGTACCGCTGGGAATATACCTTCTTCTGCACGGAGTTTCAGGCACGGGCGTATTTCCTGAAGTTCTGCGGCGAAGCGAAGGTGGTCGAGCCGCAGAGCCTGCGGGACACCCTTGCGCAGGAGTACCGGAGCGGCCTGCGGGCCTGCGGCGAGGAGCCGTGACCGCCGGGCGTATATCAGCTACCCGCCCCCAATGCCCCGGGAGCTTTCAAATTGGCTCTGTCCGTTCCGCAAGACCAGCCACATCTACAAGCTGTATCTGCACTACGACAGCAGCTTCAGGCTCCGGTATGAAGCACCCAAGGAAAAAAGAAAAAAAGCGGTGTTCCCGATGCCTTGTCGGGAACACCGCTCTGCATGGCGGCTTTTTACTTCTCAGCACATTTCCTCGCTTTGGGGCAGAGCATTTTTTAGCTTGAGGCGATTACCCGCCTCAAGCTATTTTACAATCCGGTGGGATCATAGACACCAAAGCCCTCGCCCAGGATCTCATGTGTATCACATACAATGATAAATGCGTTCGGATCAATTTGCTGCACCAGCTTTTTTACCGGGATAATGTAATTTCGGCTGAATGCACACATGACCACCTCGGTGGATTTACGATAATACGCGCCGGCGCCTTCCAGCAATGTCACGCCAAGATCCAACTCCAGTAGCCGATGGGTGATCTCCTCGTGGTGTGGACTTATGATATAGGCCAGCTTGGCCGACTTGCCGCCATAAACAACCTTGTCCATCATCGCGGTGCAGATATATAGCGCAGCGATGCTGTAAAGCGCTTGTGTCAGCTGACGGAATGTAAGGGAATAGGTGGCGATCACCACAAGGTCGATGATCAGGCACAATTTCCCGATGGGGAGCTGCTGTACCTTTATTTTCAACAGCCGCGCAGCAAGCTCCGTGCCGCCTGTGGTAGCTCCCTGACGGAGCATGAGACCGAATGCCGCGCCGCACAGAATACCGCCGTAGACGACAGCCAGCACCGGATCCAAAGGCCGAAATTGATACAGGGAGTTTATTCCGTCAATCATCAGTGAGCTGACGGTCATTGCATATAGTGAACCGATCAACACCTGTTTGCCGAGAAGCTTCAGTCCTAAGACAAAAAAGGGAATGTTCATGACAAGTGTCAGCGTACCAACGGGCAGAGCGGGAAAGAAAACATTGAGCACCTGAGCAACTCCGGTCAACCCGCCAATAGAGAGATGCACCGGCAGACAGCACCAGCAGAAGCCTAAAGCATACAGGGCGCAGCCTATTGTGATGAGTGCGTATTGCTTGAGTGTATCTGTTATTTTCACAGTGTTTACTCCTCTATAATTTTATACAAATAATTATAATATTATAAAATAGAGCGGTCAAGTATTTTGAAAAAATTCGCAAAGGGTCTTTTCAACAGTCCGATCTTGTGCTATGCTTGTTTTATAATATAATTGCAATATTTTATAAATTAGGAGGCGGAATATGAATAAGACCCTGCTACGCAGTTATGCACGTCTTATCGCGGAAGTAGGCGGCAATGTTCAAAAGGGACAGGAAGTATTCATTACAGCGCAGTTGGATCAACCGGAGTTTGTCAAGATGCTGGCAGAGGAATGCTACAAGTGCGGCGCGGGACGGGTGGTCGTGGAATGGAATTACCAGCCGCTTCTGAAGGTGGACTACCGCTACCGCACAACGGCGGATCTGAGCGCAGTACGTGACTACGAGGAGGCTCGCTGGAAACACTGCGCTCAGGTGCTCCCGTGCCGGATAGGGTTGATTTCTGAGGATCCCAGCGGTCTTAACGGTATTGATGCGGGGAAATACAGCACCTCACAGCAAGCGGTCTGGCCGATTTATAAGCCTTACCGGGATGCGATGGAGCACAAGTGTCAGTGGTGCTTTGCCTGTGTGCCGGGGCCGGCGTGGGCCAAGCGGCTGTTTCCGCAGCTGCGGGTCGGTCGGGCAATGGAGAGACTGTGGGAACTGATCCTTACCGTTTGCCGCGTGGACGGCGATCCTGTTGCTGCATGGACGGCGCATAATGCGGAGCTGCAGGGCCGCTGTGACTACATCAACCGTCTGCCGCTGAAGGAGCTTCACTTCAGTAGCGGCAATGGCACAGATTTCCGTATCGGTATGATGCCGGAAGCGCGTTTTAAGGGTGTCCGGGAGACAACAAGGGGCGGGACGACCTTCACGCCGAATCTGCCGACGGAGGAGTGCCTGATCACACCGAAGAAAGGCGCGGCAGAGGGCATCGTCTATGGAACAAAGCCCCTATGCTTCCATGGGCAGTCTGCGGAGAATTTCTGGATCCGCTTCCATGAGGGCAAGGCTGTGGAGTGGGGCGCTGAGACAAATCCGGAGCTGCTGGATCAGCTGATTGGCATGGATGAAGGCAGTGCTTATCTGGGCGAATGTGCACTGGTACCGTGGGACAGCCCCATTAACCGCAGCGGTGTTTTGTTCTATAATACGTTGATTGACGAGAATGCCGCTTGCCATCTGGCGCTTGGAAAGGGATATATCAATACGATTCAGGGGTATCATGACCGTACACTGGAAGAATGCTATGCACTGGGAGTCAACGATTCACAGGTTCATGCCGACTTCATGATCGGCGCGCCGGACACGGCGGTGGATGCTGTCTGTACCGACGGGCGGAGCGTACCGATCTTCCGTGACGGCACATGGGCGTTCTGAGCCGCAGTCTCAGCAGATATAAAAGACGACGGCGTTCCGCGCTTAAGCGGAACGCCGTCGTTTGTTTACAAAAAGACCTGTAATTCTTTTGGATAATGCGTCAGAACCTCGCAGCCATCGGCGGTGACAAGCACCAGATCCTCAATGCGGACTCCCGTGTCGCCGGGCAGATAAATGCCAGGCTCTATGGAGAATACCATCCCTTCCTGCGCAACCGCATCGCAGGCGGTGCTGACATCCGGCGGCTCATGCACCATCAAGCCAATACCGTGGCCGGTGCGTGTGATAAAGGCGGCGCCAAGTACAGGGATGATGTCTTCGCGCTTTTCCAGAATGGAAATGGTGTGGCGGGACGGCCAGCTTTTATCAAAGCCCACCTTGCCGGAATGTAACTCTGCGGCGATCATGCCGTATACGTCCTCGCCGTCGCGGTAAGTATGCCAGATGACGCCGGGAACCGGCGGTATGCAGAACAGCTCGTTCATAAAGGCGTGTACCTGCTCATCCTCGCGGATCAGCAGCACGCCGCAGCGCTCCTGCGCCTTAACGCGGCGTCCGATCAGATAAAAGATGCTGTCATCATCCGACACCAGTATCTGAGACAGCCCGCAGCGCCGCATATTGGCGGCCACGGTTCTCAGGCGCCCGTAATTCAGCATATGAAACCTCCCCGGACATACTTACTCCTGCTGCTGATAAAGACTGTATGCCTTCATAGCATAGGCCATATCGGTCTGCAGGTGTCGGCGCATCCTGTTGGCGGCAGCGGTATACTTTCCGTCACACACCAGCTTGTAAATAACGTTATGCCCTTCATTGATCTTGCTTATGTTTTCCTCTTTGTAGTACATGCATGACAGCAGCTCAAGTCTGGCGCGCAGACGAGCAGCGGCCTGATCCAAATAGTAGTTCTGCGCATGACGGTAGAAGATGACATGAAAGCGCTCTGAAAATTCCTTCCACTTGGATATATCGCCCTCCGCCAGGGCGGCATTGCCGTTTTCAATGATCTCCTGCAGATCAAGTACCAGTGGCATCTGATTCAGGGACGCGCTGCAGAACTGTATTGCCAGAGCATCCATCTCCGAGGCGAATTGATACAGCTCCTGAATATCCCGTTCCTCGAATTCAATCACGGTGACGCCGCAGTTGGAGTAGTACGTTACAAGACCGTTCTCCGCCAGACGCATTAATGCCTCGCGGATCGGCGTATGGCTGACATGGAAGCGCTCCTTGAGCATATTCAATGTCAGCTTTTGCCCGCAGCGCAGCTGCTGTCTCGTAATGTCGTGATACAATTCATCGTAAATCTGTTCCGAAAGCGTTTTTCCAGCCATAAGCGGTTTTCCTTTCATATTTTCTTGATATCACTATATCAGAACTCCGCTGCAATGGCAACAAGTGTGTAACATCTTTTGAAATTTTATATATTTCGAAAGAAAAAACCAAAGGCGGGCGGCGCTGAATCGTGCCGCCCGCCTCGGATGTTTGTGCCATTACCAGTGGAAATAGTATACGAAGTAGTTGCCCTCCAGCGGGAGGTCGTGAATGACCAGCTTGTCGTTGTGGGCGTAAAGCATGATGGGGTTATAAAGGACAGCGTATACCGCCTCGTCCTGCACCAGCGAGAAGATCTTGTCATAAATACCGGCACGTTCGGTGGCGTCCACGGCAGCGACAGCGTCCTGGAACCACTGCTCCACCTGGTCATTATACCAGCGGGCGTTGTTTGCCATACCGATATAGTCCTTGCAGATGGCCATGGCCACGTTCTGCGTATCGCCTTCCAGCGACATCTGCAGGCAGGTAACGGTGAAATCGCCCTGACGCAGCTTATTCAGGTATGCGTTAAACTCCAGCACCTCCAGCTGACAGGTAAGGCCAACAGCCTTCAGCTGCTCCTGAACGGCTTGCGCCAGCAGCTTATACTGATCGGCTACAACAAGGGTACCCATATCATAGCCGTTGGCGTAACCGCACTCAGCCAGCAGGGACTTTGCCTTCTCTGCATCGTAGGTGTACTGCTTCTGCGTATCGCTGTAACCGAAGCGGCTCTTGGACAGCAGATTGGAATTTTCCTCGGCTGCACCGTCCATCACGGTGGCGATCAGAGACTGACGATCCAAAGCATAATTGACCGCCTGACGGAATTTGGCGTTGTTATAGGGCTCCTTTTCGGTGTTCATGGCGACGAAGGCAAAGGTGGTCTGCTCTGCGGTGGTGACAGTGACGCCGTCGGCGCTTTCAAGGGTAGAGCGGACAGGCGCCTCGATCTCGGCAAAATCAATACCGCCGGACTGCAGGCCGATAGACATGGAGGACATGTCAGAGATGATCTTGAAGGTCACATTCTTGATGGAGGCGGCGCCCATGTAGTAATTCTCGTAGGCCTTCAGCACGACCTTGTCGCCTTCATTGTGGCTGACGAACTGATAGGGTCCGCAGCCGATGGGCTGCTGGGCAAAAGCCTCCTCACCGGCGGACTCATAGTAATCCTTGGAACCGATGTGCACCAGCGTCAGGTTGTTCAGGAAGGGTGCAAACGGAGACGACGTGTAGATCTTGATGGTGTTGTCGTTCACCACCTCGCAGTGGTCATAGCCTGCCACATCGCCGGACTGTGCCTCGGAAGCGGCATACAGATCCAGACTGAACGCCACATCCTTGGCGGTCAGCGGTGTGCCGTTATGGAAGGTAATGCCGTCACGCAGATGGAAGGTATAGCAGCAGGCGTCATCACTGATCTCCCAGCTTTCAGCGATGACACCGTCCAGCTTGCTCTCGTCCTGGAAGTTGTAGCGCACCAAAGTGTCATAGATCTGGGAATCGATGCGGTGTTCGATATTGGTTGTCCAGTTGGCGGGGTGCAGCGTTTGGTAATCAGCATCGATGGCGATGGTCAGGCTGGTGCCGTCGCCAGCAGAGGCGTTGCCGCCGTTGCCGCCGCAGGCTACCAGACTCAGTGCCATGGCCGCGGCCAGCACCAGTACAAGGAACTTTTTCATGGGGGTGTCTCCTTTTCTTTTTTTATTTTGACGCCATTCCGGCGTGGAGATACGGAAAAGATCGCTCAAAATTTGAATACACGGTGGGTATACTTGTCCAGCAGGTCGATACCGGCGGTCACGTCGTCCTTGGCGATGACGGAGCACTTGCTGTGGGGATAGCGATCCACCACGGCGATACCGGCCACGCGGACGCCGTCGCCGGACTGGTTCATAGAGCTGGCGTCGGTGCCGCCGCGATCCATCACGCCCCGCTGATAGCGGATGCCGTTCTCCTCACAGCAGGCCAGCATCTCGCTGACCAGCTCCTCGTCCAGCATGGCGCTGGGGTCGCCCAGTGTCACGCTGATGCCCTCGCCCACGGCGTTGCAGCCCTCAAGATCACAGGGATAGGCGTGGTCGGGGGTCACGTCCACGCTGATGCCGATGTCGGGACGGATCTGATGGGCAGCGGTAACGGCGCCGCGGCAGCCTACCTCCTCCTGCACGGAAAATACATAGTATACGTCGTTGGGGCAGTCGCCCTTGTTCCGCTTCACAGCCTCCAGCAGCATGAAGCAGCCCACCCGGTCATCGAAGGTCTTGGCGCTGATGCGGCCGTTCTGTAGCTCGTACCAGGGGCCCACAAAACCCGCGTAATCGCCTACCTTGACGTACTTTTCGGTGTCCTCCTTGCTGGTGCAGCCGATGTCGATGTACAGCTTGCCGCTGTCGTTCTTGGCGTCCTCGATCTTGCCGTCGCAGCCCACCACGCCGATGACGCCGTTCTGGAACACCACCTGATCGTTGTACAGGGCGGAGGTCCAGACCCAGCCCACGCTGCACACCTTGATGCGGCCGTCTGATTCGATCTTCTTCACCTGCAGGCCGATCTCGTCCATGTGAGCGGAGAGCATGATCTTCTTGCTGTCGGGGCTGCCCTTGCCGTGCTTGACGGCAATGATGTTGCCGATGTTGTCCACATAGGCGCTGTCCACATGGCCCTCCAACTCACGCAGCACGATGGCTCGCACGGCTTTTTCGCGGCCCGCCACGCCCCACGCCTGAGTCAGCTCCTTCAGCAGTTCAAAGTTTGCCATATGCTTTAGTTCTCCTTTCTGTTTTTCAGCAGACTGGCCTTCTCCACCCAGCGGGTCTGGTTCATCAGCGGATGGTGCAGGCTGATAGCGCCGGTGGGGCACTCCATCACGCAGCAGCCGCAGTACCAGCACTCATCGGGATAGGATACCACGGGATGGCTGCCCTTTTCGCCGGGGGTCATCACGTCGATCATGCACGCCTCCATGCAGCGGTTGCAGCCGATGCACTTCTCTGCGTCGAACCGCAGCGGCGTGGCAGGCGGCGTCTGACGGAAGCCGAATTCCTTGATCTCTTTCATGCCTGCGCCTCCTTTGCCTTTTCTGCCATATAGTCCTGATTGTGCTTCTCGTAATTTTCCCTGATATTACCGGCGTAGTCAAGAGGTACCTCGCGGGCTACCACCTTCTCGCCGTCGTTGCGGATGCAGATGAAGGGAGCCATGGCCCTGCCGTCGTCGTCGGTGCGGTAGAACTCCAGCTTGGGGCAGGTCTGGTGCCGGGCCAGACAGGCCTGCAGAATGATCTGAGCCACCGTCAGGATGTCGAATACCTCCAGCAGACGCATCAGCTCGTGGGGGTTGGCGGCGTAGGTGCGGGGTACGATCTCCTTTTCATAGCGGCTCAGCAGATCTACGCCGGACAGCAGCAGCTCGTCGCGCTTCTGCTCGCCGCAGTAGTTCTGCATGGCCTTGGCGATGGCCTCGTTCAGCTCCTTCCAGCTGACGCCGTTGACAGGGTCGCCGCCCAGCGGCGCGTAAACGCGCTCCATCTCGTTCGCCACCTGCGTCTCGCAGGGAGCGATGAAGCCCTCCTGCTTCGCGGCGTAGGCCGCGGCCTTGCGTCCGGCGTAAGCGCCGGTGGAGGCGGCATGGCCGAAGCAGTTGGAGGAGAACAGGGAGTCGCCAGCCACGAACAGGCCGGGGATGTTGGTCATCAGATCCCAGTCGTTCATGAAGCCGCCGGGCATACCGAACAGCTGGCGCTCCTGAGGCAGGAATTCAGCGCTGGTCCAGCCCACGCCGTAGCACTGCAGGACGTCCTTGGTGGGATCGAAGCCCGCCTCGGTGAAATTCTTGTACACGGGCACGTTGGTCTTCCCCTCCTGACCCACCATCATGCCCCAGATGACCTTCCGCTCCAGCTCCGGCATATTGGACAGGTCGGCGTAGAAGGGCAGCTTATAGCCCATCTCCTTCAGCTTGTCATAGGGCAGTGTCTCCGGCCCATCGTAGGCGTACTTGGCCTGCTCGATGTTGCCGCCCTTCAGGAAGTAGTGCTGCCCCTTGGCGGGCTGGAACCGCTGCTCTACGTTGGTAAGAATGTTGCCGTCACGGTCGGCGTAGGGGATCTCCTTGCCCTCAGCGTCGATGAGGGAGGCGGGATACCAGGTGTTGTGGTTATTGCCCGCGGAATAGGGCGGGAAGGAGCGTCCGGCGGAGGAGAACTCGGCCCGGACGGATTTTTCCATCATGTTGAACTCCGCGCCGGCGCGCCAGCCCATGGCGTGGCCGTCGCCGATGGTGCACATGGGGCGGAACTCGCACAGGCCGGGATAGGCGGCGGAGAACAGCCACACACGGGCAGGACGGCTCATGGTGATAATGGCCGCCTTGCTGGAGAACACATAGAACTCGCCGGTACGGGTGTGAACGCCGGTGGCGCCCACGCACTTGGCCCCGTTCCTGCCGCCCTCAGTCAGCAGGGAGGTGACCATGACGCGATCCACGATCTTCACGCCCAGACGGCGGCATTCCTTCTCCATAGCGGGCTTGAAGGTAGTGCCCCAGATGCGGATGGTGAACCTGTTCTTATAATCATAGGCGAACATCAGCTTGGTCTTTTCATCCCGGAAGGCCGCGCCCTTGAACTCGTCCTCGGTGTCCCGGATCTTGCCGCCCATCTTCTCGATGTCCTGCAGATGATCCCAGCCCTCGCGGCACTCTATATAATGAGAGATGCCGTTGTTGTAGCCGTCGTTGTCGTCCAGCATGGCCTGCACCAGATCCTCCGGAGAAACACCGGAGCAGGGGTTGGTGGCGGCGCTCTCCCAGTGGTCGCAGCCGCTGCCGCCCGCGCCGGAACGCTTGGTCGCGCCCTTTTCCACCAGAATCACGCTCTGGCCGCGCTTGGCGGCGTTGATGGCGGCCATGCAGCCGGCGATGCCGCCGCCCAGCACGATCACATCCGCCTCCATGCGGTTGACTTGGCTCACCTTGGCAGGATAGGGCCATTTCATTTCGCTCATGCTTTCGCTCCTCCATTCATTCATTCGTGATAAGACGGCTGCCGCGGGAAGTACTGCCTTCAGAGAAGCCGCCTCGGATAACGATGATTTTACTATACGAGCATATGTTATCAAATGTTTATAGATTTTGCAATATCTTTTTGAAAAATTTTATAAAATAATTGACAAACTTTACAAGATAGGTTATGCTTGTGAAATACAAACGAAGGGCAGCTGCGGCGCTGATGCCTCCGCGCCGTGAAACTGGTCCCTCGACAGATCCGCAAGGAGGAAGAATTATGTACAAATACGTTATCAAACGCATACTCCTAACGATTCCTGTCCTACTGGGAGCGGTGTTTCTGGTGTTTACCATTATGTACCTGACTCCCGGAGATCCCGGCACACTGATCCTTGGCATTACCGCTAAGCCGGAAGACATCGCCGCGCTGAACCATAAGCTTGGCGCAGACCTCCCGTTCTTTGAACAGTTCTTCAACTATCTGAAAGGAATTATTCTCCACTTTGACTTCGGAACATCCTACCGCAGCGGAAAACCGGTGTTTGATTCCATCCTTTCGCGCTTTCCCACCACGTTCCAGCTGGCATTATGGTCCATGCTCCTCAGCTCTGTATTAGGCATCATGCTGGGTATTGTCTCCGCCGTGAAGCAATACTCCGTGCTGGATAACGCGCTGACTACACTGGCCATGCTCCTTTCCGCCATGCCGGGCTTCTGGCTGGGTCTGATGCTGATGGTGCTTTTTGCGCTGAAGCTTGGTTGGCTTCCGTTTGGCGGCGTGGACACTTGGCAGGGTTATATTCTTCCTGTAATCACACTGTCGTTGGGAGCGGCAGCCAGCGAGATGCGTCTGACACGTTCTACCATGCTGGAGACAATACGGCAGGATTATATTCGTACCGCCCGCAGCAAGGGTGTGCCGGAGAAAACGGTGATCTGGAAGCATGCGCTGCGCAACGCGCTGCTGCCTGTTGTCACATCCATGGGTATGAATTTTGGCGGCAGCTTGGGCGGTGCGGTCATCATCGAGACGGTGTTTGGTATGCCGGGCGTCGGCATGCTGATCGTTGAGTCCATCCGGCAGAAGGACACGCCCGTGGTTATGGCAGCCACCATGTTCTTGGCGGTGCTGTTCTGCTTTGTCATGCTGGGCGTAGACATTCTTTATGCCTACATCGATCCCCGTATTAAAGCGAAATACAAAGCCTGACAGGGAGGTGACGGAAAATGAAAGAGAAGAGAAACCGCAAGAGCAAGAAAACCAATCAGATGAAGGAAATATGGCGCCGTTTCCGCAAGAGCAAGACGGCCATGCTCGGCCTGTGCCTTTTGATTTTTGTCCTGAGCATCGCCATTTTCGCCGATGTGATTACCCCCTATGAAAACGCCATTTCGCAAAGCGCCGACCGTCTGGACAGCCCCAGTGCCGCACATATATTCGGCACAGACGAGTTGGGACGCGACCTGTTTGCCCGCATTGTCCATGGTTCCCGCTATTCGCTGCTGATCGGTGTTTCCACCAGTGTACTGGCGCTGGTCATCGGCGGCTTGCTGGGTGCTATCGCGGCCTATTACGGCGGCTGGGTAGATAATATCATCATGCGCTTGACGGACGTGGTGATGACCGTACCGCCTATTCTGCTGAGCTTGGCTGTGGTGGCCGCGTTGGGCGGAAGCCTTCGAAATCTGCTGATCGCCATCACCATCTCCTGTGTACCCAGCATGCTGCGTCTGGTTCGTTCGGTGGTGCTGGGCGTCGTAGATGAGGACTACATAGAGGCCGCCAGATCCTACGGTGCCAGCGACATGCGCATCATCCTCAAATATGTCATTCCCAATGCGCTGGGGCCCATTATTGTGACGACCACCATGAATGTCGCCAACATGATTCTCTCTGCTGCGGGACTTTCCTTCCTGTCTCTGGGCGTTCAGCCGCCTGCCCCTGAATGGGGTGCGCTGCTGTCCGATGCAAAGACCTATATGTTTACCGCACCGCACCTGCTGTATATTCCCGGCATATTTATCGTAATCGCGGCATTGAGCTTCAACTTGGCCGGCGACGGTTTGCGCGACGCGCTTGACCCGAAGCTGAAGGATTGAGGAGGGACGGAAAATGAGTGAAGTATTGCTGAAGATCCGTGACCTGCAGATCGATTATAAAACCGATCTGGAAACGGTTCATGCCGTTAACGGCGTATCCCTGACCTTGAATAAGGGAGAGACCTTGGGCTTGGTGGGCGAGACAGGCGCCGGCAAGACAACGACAGCGCTGTCCATCATGGGGCTGCTGCCGGAGCGCACGGCCCGCACGAACCGCGGCTCGATCCGGTTTGACGAACAGGACATTCTGGCGATCCGTGATAAGGACGGCGCAGCTGTCTCTGAAGAGGATTACATCGCGGCCCATATGCCGGAGACTTCGGAAGGCGAGACGTTGGAGGCGCCCGCGGTGGAGGTGCCTGCTCCCGCTTATCTCAGCAACAGGCAGCTGCAGGCCATTCGCGGCGAGAAGATCTCCATGATCTTTCAGGATCCCATGACAGCGCTGAACCCCGTGCTGACGGTGGGCGACCAGATCCTTGAGGCGCTTTTGATGCACAACGAGGGACATACCCGAGCCGAGCTGGAGGCCCGTGTGGAGGAGGTGCTGGAAATGGTTGGCATCATGGCCAGCCGAAAAAAGGACTATCCCCATCAGTTCTCCGGCGGCATGAAGCAGCGTGTGGTCATCGCTATGGCTCTGGCCTGCGACCCTATGCTGCTGATTGCCGACGAGCCGACTACCGCGCTGGACGTGACGATCCAGGCGCAAGTGCTGGCAATGATGATGGAGCTGAAGAAAAAGCTGAATACCGCTATGATCATGATTACGCATGATCTGGGTATCGTGGCACAGACCTGCGACCTGGTGGCTGTTATGTACGCGGGCGAGATCATAGAGTACGGCACGGTGGAGCAGGTGTTTACCGGCGATAAGCATCATCCCTACACGGTAGGTCTGTTCAACTCCATTCCCAATCTGGAATTGGATGAGCGGCGCCTGCACCCCATCGACGGTATGATGCCCGATCCAACGAATTTGCCTGAGGGCTGCGCGTTTTCGCCTCGCTGTCCTCACGCAACGGAGCGCTGCCGCCAGTGTCACCCGGAGCAGTATGACGTAAATGGACTGCGTATAAGATGCTTCCTGTACAACGGAGAGGAGGGACAAGCATGAGCCAGCCCCTGATCGAATTGAAGGAACTGACAAAATACTTTGATATCAGCAAAACCGCCAAGCTGCATGCTGTGGACGGTATTACACTGAACATCAATAAGGGCGAAACGTTAGGCGTGGTGGGCGAATCCGGCTGCGGAAAGTCCACCTTGGGACGCACCGTGCTGCGGCTTCACGAACCGACCTCCGGCACGATCCTCTTTGACGGAGAAGACATCAGCCATTGCCGTGCCCACAAGCTGGCCAAGGTGCGCCGCGATATGCAGATGATTTTTCAGGATCCCTATTCCAGCCTGAACCCCCGTATGAGTGTGCAGGAGTTGATCGCCGAGCCGCTTCTGGTAGCGGGTCAGCACAAAAATAAGGCAGACCTTTATGAAGAGGTGGCACGGCTGATGGACACAGTGGGACTGGCCTCCCGCCTGTCCGGAGCATATCCCCATGAGCTGGACGGCGGACGCCGTCAGCGCATCGGCGTAGCGCGTGCGTTGGCGCTGAATCCCCGCTTCATCGTCTGCGATGAGCCGGTGTCGGCGCTGGACGTGTCCATTCAGGCGCAGATCCTTAACCTGTTGATGGATCTTCAGGAAGAACGCGGCCTGACCTATATGTTCATTACCCATGATCTATCTGTAGTACGGCATATCTCCAATCAGATCGCAGTGATGTATCTGGGGAAATGCGTGGAGTACTGTGACAGCAAGGGCCTGTTCAAACGCCCGCTGCACCCATATACCAAGGCGCTGCTGTCCGCTATACCTGTGCCTGACATTACGATGCGCGGAAGAGAGCCGCAGCTGATACGCGGCGAGGTCACCAACCCGATCAACCCCAAGCCGGGATGCCGATTCGCGCAGCGCTGCCCCTACGCCACAGAAGCCTGTACAATGGAAGATATTCCCTTCCGAGAGATAGAGCCCGGACATTGCGTCGCCTGCCTGAGAGCGGAGGAGCTGATGTAATGATAAAGCATTTACAGGAACTTTTATCTATTGAGAGCGTAGCTAACCACGGGGAAAACGGTACCCCTTACGGCGTAGGACCCGCTAAAGCGCTGGAGTATATGCTGACTCTGTGTGAGCAGCTGGGATTCCGCACAAAGAATGCAGAAGGACGCTACGGCTACGCGGAGATTGGAGAGGGCAAAGAGATCATCGGCGTACTGGGGCATCTGGATGTAGTTCCTGCCGGAAGCGGCTGGGACTATCCGCCCTTTGGCGGAACGGTTGACAATGGATGCCTGTATGGCCGTGGCGCGTTAGATGACAAGGGCCCGATGCTCATCAGTGTCTATGCGGCTCGCGATCTGGCACGGGAGTACGCTGAAAAGGGAAAGGCCATGCATAAGCGCATCCGCCTGATTTTCGGTCAGACAGAGGAAAACGGCGATTGGTATGACATGGATGCCTATGTGGCTGAAGAAGAAAAGGTCAGCTATGGCTTTACGCCGGACGGGGATTTTCCCGCCATCTACTGTGAAAAGGGAATCCTGGTGATGGATTGGGTGCTGCCGCGGAACGGCAGCGGCCTTCGCAGCGGCGAGGGTGGCGTTGCGCCCAATGTGGTGCCGGACAGCTGCTCCGTGGTAACGGAGGACGGTGCGGCTTATGAGACCACAGGCAAGACAGGGCACGGCGCCGCGCCATGGAACGGCGTAAATGCCATCACGGCTATGATGAAGCTGTTAGCGGAGAAGAATATTCCGGTGGCCAAAGCGTATATGGCGTTGATGGGCGAGGATGTGTACGGTGAAGCATTAGGCGTTGCCTGTGCCTCGGCTGCCAGTGGAAGGCTCTCCGTCAATGCGGGCATGCTCCGTGTGGAGAATGACACAGTGCGATTCACCGTGGACATCCGCTATCCTGAGGATCAGGACGCAGATGCATTGGTGGAGACGATTCGCCGGGCTGTGGCGGCTTATGGCTTCGAGATTCCCCCGGTACATCCCATGCGGCCTGTCTACTTGGATAAAAAAGGGACGGTTATGCAGCAGCTCTTGAAAGCATACAGAGACGAGACGGGCGATTTGTCGGAGCCGCTGGCCATTGGCGGCGGCACCTACGCGCGCGCTATGGATCATATTATCGCTTTCGGCCCGAACTTCCCAGGAGAGGAAAATCGGGAGCATCAGGGGAATGAGTACATCACGCTGAACAACATGGAGCGCTTACGGCGTATCTATCGCGAAGCGCTTCGCAATCTGCTGGAAATGGCGTAAAAGAACAGGGTGCGCCCTTCAAGGCGCACCCTGTTCTTTTACATGCGGAAAGGAAAAAAGATGCTGGACAAAACCTTACAGGATGCAATCGTGAATAAGGGCCGTAGCTTTTTGCGCGGCGTTGATTTGTCAGATCCTATAGGCGCGGCGTTTGTGTCCGATCAGGAGCTCCGGTTGCCTCAGCCGCCGCTGGTGAAGGCCGCGGCATCAATGCCGGAGACACATATACGCTTGCCGGAGCCGGAGTCGACGCCGCTGGCGGAAAGTGATCTGACAGAACTGCTGCGCAGCCGCCGCAGCTGCCGCGGCTATGGAGACGCGCCGCTGACGCTTCAGCAGTTGAGCTATTTGCTCTGGGCGGGGCAAGGGATTACCGGAATAAAGGGCAAAGGCTATGCGACCATGCGTACTGTACCCAGTGGAGGAGCCCGTCATCCGTTTGAGACGTACCTCCTGTGCCGCAATGTGGCTGGTCTGGAACCGGGCGCGTACCACTACCTGCCGATGGAGCGTGCGCTGGAGTACCTCGGAGCGGTAGAGGCCATGAGCGAGACGATCTCTGCCGCTCTGCTGGAGCAGAAGTGGGCGGCGCGTGCAGGAGCAGTATTTTTCTGGTCTGTAGTGCCATACCGCGCAGAATGGCGGTATGGTATCCGCGCCCACCGCACGATCCTGATGGATGTAGGGCATGTGGGGCAGGATCACTATCTCGCTGCCACGGCTTTAGGCTTGGGAACATGTGCGGTGGCCGCCTTTGATGATCCGCTTTGCAGCCGGCTGTTTGGACTGGATGGCAAGGAGGAATTCATCATCTACGCGGCTCCCGTGGGCAGTAGGCGAGGGGGTGGAGCGCCGCACTTACCCCCTGAATGCCTACAGACTAATGATGAGCAAAAATGAAAACAGGCTGAACTTCAGGAAGCCGCACAATACTGGTTTTCCGTGGCGGAGCAGAACGGCCACAAATACGCCGGGTACTTCCTTAACTGCATGGAACGGCAGGAGGAAGTGCCGCCGCCCAATATCCTGCTGTCAGCCACGCGCCTGCTGCACCACATGGGCAATATTTTCCGGGACAACGCGCCGCGTCCCACCGTTCCCGCGGGCATCCAGATCGACCATAAACGCCTACAACGCCTGCGTGAAAAGAAGATGGCAATGGGTCACAAGTGGAATGACCGTGAGAACGAGCAGAGCCACGGCATGGGCGGTATGAGCGGCATGCAAGAGGTGCAAAATCCATGCCTCAATGAACGAAGAATAGTAGAGACAAAACTGCTATAGTAAATGCCCATCCATAATATCCTTGAGTGCATCAATAATTTTTCCGTAGTATTTTTTGATTTTTTTATCTTCGGTATATACGGCATCAAAACGCACGAGACGATCTACGATATGTTCTGCGATGATGCTTTTGTAATCTTCTGCATCTTCGTATCTGCGTATTATCAAATTTCCACATGATTCCTCATCAAGAAGACGGGAATAGAGATCATTAACGGCAATCTCACGAACAACAGCGACCTCGTTTTCGCTGACAAACTCCGGACTCCACGATGTCACTCCTCGCATGAAGCCCTCATCACTAATCTCATAGATAGAGCATTTTTTGCCTTTGAAAGATAGGCGAAAAGCATCTGGATAGCACTCCATAATAACAGGAATGCCATTTTCTTCGCTGATAATAAAGTCAAAATCATCATGCGGCGCACCAAACAGAAGCCCGGTAACCACATTTTCGATGGCGTACACATACGCCTTTTTGTGTGTTGAAACCTGCGGTTTCAATATTTTCAAGCCTGCGATTTTCGATATGTGGTAAAGCATAATTATTTCTCCAATCTAAAGGTCAACCCATTCGTAGTTCTCGTCAATCATCATCAAGTGATAAACTCATGCTGCCATCGGTGAATTTCAATTCCACACAGCAGTTATCGAAGCACTTCTGTGTCGATATTGGTGAAACCGGCACGCCTCAGTTCATTAAAGACATCCTCATAGTTTGCACCCGAAAAATCCCCGGAGCTTTTAGGAACCGCGATTTCGGGGCCGTCGTTTTTGCTACCGCAAGCTGCCAGTAATAGCAATGCAATAATGGTGGCGGCAAGTATTCTGACCTTATTGCACATATGTCCCTCCTACAGCTTTTAACCATTTGGAAAGTAATTTCTGGCCTTAAAAAACATTATATCGTTAACCAATCAAACATGCAATATCTGACTTGAATTTCGACGGCGCACTAAGCGACGATATGCTAAAACCGTATCCTCTATGCTGGGCCACTATGACGCGGGCTTCACCCTGCGCACCTACACCCACGCCACCCGCCAGAAGCAAGACGAGGCCGCACAAACCATAGGCAGCTTTATGGCGCAGGTGATGTAAGCTGATCTAAAAGAGATGAGCGGACGGAATATCCGTCCGCTTATCTTTCGCCCTTTCCGCGCATTTCTGCGTGTGGGGCAAAATGTGGGTCAGGCGGTTGCCCCACATTTTGACCCGCGCCTAAAAGTGCGTTTTTGCAACAAAAAAGCACCGAAAGCCGAAGTTTTCGATGCTTTTTGGAGCTGCTGGGCGGATTCGAACCGCCGACCTCATCCTTACCAAGGATGCGCTCTACCTACTGAGCTACAGCAGCATATATGGCGACCAAGAAGGGGCTCGAACCCTCGACCTCCAGCGTGACAGGCTGGCGTTCTAACCAACTGAACTACTTGGCCATCTGCGCTTTCGTCTTGGAACTCAAGCTTGCTTATTATAGCAAGTACCGCAGCGAATGTCAACACCTTTTTTCTCTTTTTTCGCGCGGGGGGCAAACCGGATTGTCAACCCGGCTTTTTTGTGGTACAATACATTCTCAAAGCGCCGCCCCCACCAACACAAAAAGGAGCATCCCCATGCACATCGGAACCGTCGACATCCCCGGAAAACTGTATCTGGCCCCCATGGCCGGCGTCACGGATCTGGCGTTTCGTCAGATCTGCCGGGAGCTGGGCGCCGACATGAGCTGCACCGAGCTGGTCAGCGCCAAGGCCCTGTGCTATCAGGACAAAAAGAGCCGCGGCCTTCTGAAGCTGGCGGGCAACGAGCGCCCCGCCGCCGCCCAGATCTTCGGCAGCGATATCGGGTGCATGGCCGAGGCCGCCGCCATCGCGGCGGAGGTGTCCGGCGCGGCGGTCATCGACATCAACATGGGCTGCCCCGTGGGCAAGGTGGTGGCCAACGGCGACGGCTCCGCCCTGATGAAGGAGCCGGAGAAGGCCGCCCGCATCGCCGAGGCGGTGGTGAAGGCCAGTCCCGTACCGGTGACGGTCAAGATGCGCCGGGGCTGGGACAAGGGCAGCATCAACGCCGTGGAGCTGGCGAAGATGCTGGAGCAGGCGGGGGTCAGCGCCATCACGGTGCACGGCCGCACCCGCACCCAGATGTACGCCGGTCAGGCGGACTGGACGACCATCCGTGAGGTGAAGCAGGCGGTGCATGTGCCCGTCATCGCCAACGGCGATGTGTTCACGGCGGAGGACGCCGTCCGCATCCTGTCGTTCACCGGGGCCGACATGGCCATGATCGGCCGGGGCTGCTTCGGCAACCCGTGGCTATTCGCGCAGGCGCAGGCGGCGCTGGCGGGACAGCCCGTGCCGCCCCTGCCGCCGCTGGCGGAGCGCTGGGCCACGGCGGTGCGCCAGGTGGAGCTGGCCGCCGCCGACAAGGGCGAGCACATCGCCGTGCTGGAGGCCCGCAAGCAGCTCTGCTGGTATCTCAAGGGTGTCAGCCACGCCAATTATTATAAGGAACAGATCGTCCGCATGGACACGCTGGAGGATGTGTACCGCGTGTCGGCGGGCGTGCAGAGGGATTTGCGATGATAGACGAAAAGGACTTGCTCCGCCGGGCGGGGCAGGGAGAACAGGATGCCTTCCGCCAGCTGGTGGAGGCGTATCAGGCCCCGGTGTACCGTCTGGCGCTGCGGATGTGCAGCGGCGACGCGGCGCTGGCGGAGGATGCGGCGCAGGAGGCGTTTCTGGCCGCGTGGCGGGGCTTGCCCCGCTTCCGTGGCGACAGCCGGCTCTCCACATGGCTGTACCGCCTGACCACCAACGCCGCCATCGACTGCCTGCGCCGTGAGAAGCGCCACCGGGACACCGATGATCTGGAGGGCGTGGAGCTGCCGGACGGCGGCGATACGCCGCAGGAGCTGGCGGAGCGCAGCGAGACGCAGACCGCCGTCCGCGCGGCGCTGTCCACCCTGTCGGAGGAGCACCGTCAGGTGCTGCTGCTGCGGTATATGCAGGAGCTGGATTACAGCGAGATCGCGGCGGCGCTGGCCGTCAGCGAGGGCACGGTGAAATCCCGCATCAACCGGGCCAAAGCCCGACTGAAGGAGATCTTGTCCGGCGGCGGGAACCTTTCCGCCGCAGCCTCCGTCAAAACGGCAGGAGAGGAGGGACAGCGATGACCCCGATGTTCGATGAATTTGATAAGAAGCTACGCGAAGCGCTGGCGTCGGAGGCGCTGCCCCCCGACGGCTTCGCAGACCGCGTCATGGCCAGAGTGGCCGGGACGCCCCAGCAGAAAAGGATGCCCTCGCCCGCCCGGCGCTGGCTGCTGTCTGCCGCTGCCTGCCTTGTGGTGGCTGCGGCGCTGATCCCGCTGCTGCGCAGCGGCGGTCTGGGCAGCAAGAATGCCAGTGGCATGGCGGCGGATACCGCCGGTGACGGCGGGATGATGCAGAGCGCGCCGTCCGCCGGCGGACTGGACGACGGTGCGCGGCAGGACAGCCAGCAGAAAAGCAGCCTGCCCGATACCGACAGCGCGGAGAACAGCGCCGGCGCCGATGACCACGCCGTGGACAGAGCGCCCTACCAGAGCGTGGAGTTCGCCGCCGTGCCGTCCGCCATGGACGACGCCCTTGCCCGCGCCGCCGATACCCTGACGGCGCAGGGCTACACACTCACCGTCACCGCGCTGGAGGACGGCCGCGTGCAGGCATCGCTCACCGATGCCGGCGGCAATGCCGCCGATGACGCCCTCACCGCCGCCATGGAGACGGAGGGCTTTGCCGCCGCCGGCGACGGCTGGTACACCTATGAGGAGGATATGGATTCGTGAAGCTGCATACCCGTCAACTGACCTGCGCCGCCATCGTCGGCGCGGCTTATGCCGTTCTGAGCATTTTCGGCTCCATCTTCGGCATTACCTACGGCCCCATCCAGTGCCGCTTTTCCGAGGCGCTGTGCGTCCTGCCCTTCCTGCTGCCGGAGACGGCGTGGGGCTTGGGCGTGGGCTGCCTGATCGCCAACCTTCTCAGCCCCTACGGTATTCTGGATGTCGTGGTGGGCTCCGCCGCCACGCTGCTGGCCGCGCTGCTTACCGCCCGCTGCAAAAAGAAGTGGCTGGCGCCGCTGCCGCCGGTGCTGGCCAACATGGTGCTGGTGGGCCTTGTCCTGTCCTACGAGCAGGCCGGCACATCCGCTGCCTTCTGGCCCGCCTACGCCTTCAACGCCCTGACCGTGGGCGCGGGGGAGCTCGTGGCCTGCTACGGACTGGGCCTGCTGCTTCTGTGGCGGCTGGAAAAGAGCAAAGCCCTGCAAAACTACCTGCAAAACCGCTGAAGCCCCGGAAAAACCGAAAAAATATCGGAAAAACCACTTGACTCCCTTGGAAAATCCGGTATAATAAATAGGCTCGCGTATTGCGGGCATATCCTTGCTCTCATCTGAGAATGAGGGCCATTTGTCCAAAAGGAGGTGCAAAAGTATGGCTAAGATTTCCGCCAACTACGAGGTCGTCTACATCATCGACCCTGCACAGGGTGAGGAGGCTGTTGCCGCCGCCGTGGCAAAGTTCCAGACTCTGGCAGAGCAGCATGCGACCAACGTGGTAGTCGACGAGTGGGGCAAGCGTCGTCTCGCCTACGCCATCGACTACAAGACCGAGGGCTACTATGTGCTGATGAGCTTCACCAGCGGCCCCGAGTTCCCCAAGGAGCTGGATCGTATCCTGGGCATTACCGAGGGTATTATGCGTTCCATGATCGTCTGCAAGGGCGAGTAAGGGAGAGCAGCTATGCTGAACAAGATCTTCATCATGGGTCGTCTGACCCGTGACCCGGAGCTGCGCAGAACGCAGTCCGGTACTGCTGTCACCAGCTTTTCGCTGGCTGTGGATCGTGATTTCAAGTCCCAGTCCGGCGAGAAGGAGACGGATTTCATCGATGTGGTCGCATGGCGCTCCACAGCCGAGTTCGTTGCCAAGTACTTCACCAAGGGCCGCATGGCCATCGTGGAGGGCCGGCTCCAGATCCGTCCCTGGACTGACAAGGACGGCAACAACCGCCGCAGCGCGGAGGTGGTTGCCGACAACATCTATTTCGGCGATTCCAAGCGCGACAGCGCAGGCGACATGGGCGGCTATTCCGCACCGGCCTACACCGCGCCCGCCGGCGGATACAGCGCCCCTGTGGGCGGCGGCTCCTCCGGATTTGCCGAGATCGATGAGGAGGACGGCGACCTGCCGTTCTGATGTGCCCCCGGCACATGACACTTTATAAAGGAGGATACTTCCATGGCTATGGAACGCGAAAATAGACCCGCCCGCGGCGCCGGCAAGCGCCGCAAGAAGGTTTGCCAGTTCTGCGTGGACAAGTGCGAGTGCATCGATTACAAGGACGCTGCCAAGCTGCGCCGCTTCATCTCCGAGCGCTCCAAGATCCTGCCCCGCCGCACCACCGGCACCTGCGCCATGCATCAGCGTCAGCTGACCGAGGCCATCAAGCGCGCCCGTCAGATCGCTCTGCTGCCCTTCGTGACCGAGTAATTGGGAAACGAATAAGACCTGCCTGACCGGCAGGTCTTATTTTTTACCCTGACAACCTGAGGTTGCGTATATTTTCCGCAAAGACCGCCGCCTGACAACCTGAGGTTGCTGGACTTTCCCCCGTCCGGCCTGCTATACTGTACCCAACAACAAAAAGGAGGTACGCCTATGGGACTGTACGATGCCGTGGATCGAAGCGGCCCGGGCCGCAAAAAGGAAAAGACCCTGCGCAAGCCCCTGCTCATCGCGGCGGCGGTGTTTGCGGCGGTGATCGCGCTGGGCGTCTGGGCCTGCCGCTACCAGCTGCAATACCGCGCCTGCTTCTCCGCCCTCACCGATGCCACCCGCCACGCCCGCGGCAGCGGCGCGTTCACCGTCACCGTGGACGGCGCCGCCGTCTCCGCCGATGCCAACGACCTCAGCGATCTGCTGCGGCTCATCAGCATGGCCGGCGCCGGCCGCACCGGGACGGCTCCCGCCGATCCGCCCCTCATCACCGTCGACTACGGCGACGGCACCAAGCTGGACATCTGGCAGGTGCCGCTGGAGAACTCCACCAACGACTGGACGGAAGGGCCGTTTTTCCGCTGCACCTTCCCCGGCGGCAAGACCTACGGCTACGACACCGACCAGATTCCCATGACCCGTCTCACCCGTCTGTTCTCGTGATCCCCCAGACGTAAAGCCAGCCCCGTCCGACGGACGGGGCTGGCTCTTTATCCGGAAATGCCTTGGGAAAAGCTTACTTCAGCGCCAGCTTGGCAGCACGCTTCTTGCCGTACATGCAGCAGGCCACCACATAGGCCGCCGCGCAGGCCACGCCGATGATGTAGGCCGGCGTCCAGGGGATGTTGAAGCCGATGTGCGCGTTGGCGATGTAGGTGATGCAGATGAAGGTGTAGAAGCCGCCGGGGATCATGGGCATCCACGCCCACTTGCCCTTGCCGTTCTCGAACATCCACGCGGTGATGCTCAGGAAGGCGAACAGGGACAGCGTCTGGTTGGCCCATGCGAAGTAGCGCCACAGGATCATGAAGCCGTTGTTGTTGACCTTGGCGAACACCAGGATGGCGATGACCAGCGCGAAGATGGGCAGCGCCAGCTTGACGCGCTTGCCGTTGGTGGACTGGTCGATGTGCAGCGTCTCAGACAGGCTCAGACGCAGGGCGCGCAGCGCCGTATCGCCGGAGGTGATGGGCAGCACGATGACGCCGATCAGGGCGATGATGCCGCCCACATGACCCAGCAGGTACTTGCAGACCACGCCCACGGTGCCGGTGGCCAGCGAGGCGTTGGGCTCCTGCAGCGCCAGGTTGTACACGCCCATAGCGCCGGCAGCCCAGACCATGGCGATGAAGCCCTCCAGCACCATCATGTTGTAGAAGGTGTTGCGGCCCTGACGCTCGCTCTTCATGGTGCGGGAGATAATAGCGGTCTGGGTGGAGTGGAAGCCGGACAGAATACCGCAGGCCACCGTCACAAAGAAGATGGGCAGGAAGTGTCCGTTCTCAAAGTAGGAAGCATAGGTGAAGGTGCCGTCGCCCAGTGCCAGCACGGGGGCAGACCAGTCGTCCCAGATGTTCAGCAGGGGCATACCATTGGCGAAGATGCCGATGAACACGCCGATGGCGGAGAACAGCAGGATGCCGCCGAAGATGGGGTAGATCTTGCCGATGATGGCGTCGATGGGGAACACGGTGGCGATCAGGTAGTACAGGAAGATCACGCCGTAGATGATCCAGGTGGTGGGGTCGCTGGCCTTGCCGCTGAGGTTGAACACCTGCGTTGCGGCGATGTCGCCGGGAGTGTAGATGAACACGGCACCCACCAGCAGCAGCATCACGCACACGAACACGTTGTAGAACTTATAGATGCCCTTGGTGGAATAGCGCCGGATCATTTCCGGCATCTGGGTGCCGCCGTCCCGCAGGCAGATCATGCCGGAGAAATAATCGTGCATGGCGCCGCCGATGATGTTGCCGATGGGGATGGTGATGAAGGCGATGGGCCCGAACAGGATGCCCTGGATCGGCCCGATGATGGGGCCGGTGCCTGCGATGTTCAGCAGGTTGATCAGGCTGTTCCTCCAGCCCTTCATGGGAACGAAGTCAACGCCGTCTTCTTTGGTGTACGCGGGGGTCTTCCGGTCATCCGGCCCAAAAACTTTTTCGCAGAAGCGTCCGTACAGTGCCGCGCCTCCGATCAGGATGACAAGACCGATGATGAATGATGCCACAAAAACACACTCCTTTACAGTCATTTCCTTTCGACATCCGGACTGTCGAAAAAAGATGCTCCTATGTTAACACCATCTCCATAAATTTGGCGCTAATAAAACAGAAAAGAAATTCAGATGTTGCTAATATACTTGACACATATGTTAAAAATCGCCATTTATTTGCAAACTCCGCACCGTGGGCCGGTAACGTTTCCGATGACGAAAAAAGCGGGAATTTCCCACCCGCGCCTCGAAAGCCCGCAGGCCCTGCGCGGGCGATTTGGGTTGCTCCGCAGGGCGGCGTGCCCTCACGCCGCCCTGCAAACGGATCGTCCCCACCACCATCACACAAAAAAAGAACCACCCTCCGGTGGTTCTTTTTGCCTGCGCTTATCGCACTCACTCCGTCATGATCCGCAGGATCACCCGGTCAGTCTCCCGCATGCCCTGCGCGGCCAGCACGCCCACATGGCGGATGGTGTCCTCCACATCGACGCCCAGAATCCCGTCGCCGGGGCGGAAGTTGTCGCCGTTGCGGTACATGTCGTAGCCCAGCAGGCCGCAGCCCACGCCCATGGCGATCTTGCTGGCGCAGCTGGCCTTGGCGCCGTCGCAGATGCAGCCGGAGATCATGGCCACCGCGTTTTCCAGCGTGTGACAGATGCCCTCGTAGTCCGCGCCCCGCAGCCACGCGATACCGCAGCCCGCGCCCACACCGGCGGACACCGCGCCGCAGTAGGCGCTGAGCCGTCCGATGCCCGTTTTCTGATGGATGGTGATGAGGTCGCTGAGGCACACGGCCCGCAGGATCCTCTCATCGTCCGCCCCCATGAGCTTGCCGTACTTCCACACAGGCACGGAGGCGGTGATGCCCTGGTTGCCGGAGCCGGACACAATGACCACCGGCATCTCGCAGCCGTTCATCCGGGCGTCGGAGCCTGCGGCGGCCCATGCCCGGGCCTGCGTCTCCCAGTCCTGCGCGTTCTGCAGCAGGGTGGAGCCGATGTTGGCGCCCCAGCTGTTCCGCAGTCCCTCGGCGGCGATGGCGGTGTTCTTTTCGATCTGCCGTCCCACCGTGGGCAGGATGGCGTCTATTGGAATGGTTTCAGCGAATGTGATGATGTCCCTGACGTTCAGCACGGACTTGTCCTGCAGATGATCCTCGGCGTTGCCGGTCACCGGCAGCTCCTTCAGGACTTGCCCGTCCTTTTCAATGTAGATGATGTTGGTGTGGTTGTTGGCCACCCGGACGCAGGCGCGGTGCTCCCCCAGCCAGCCCGTCAGCCGGATGTCCAGCATGCAGGGCGTCTCGGGACAGGTGACCCGGATGGGCGTGCTGTCCAGATAGCCCTGGATGGCCGCCGTGTCCTCCTCCGTCACGTTGGCAATGACCTGAAGCGCCGCGTCGGCGTCGCCTGCCACTATGCCCACGGCGATGGCGGCGTCGATGCCCCGGCGTCCCGCCGTATTGGGGACGACCACGGATTTCACGTTCTTCAGGATGTTTCCGCTGACCTCAGCCAGCACCTTTTCCGGTTTTCCGCCCAACACCTCGCGCAGCTTTGCGGCACAGTACGCGACGGCGATGGGCTCTGTACACCCTGTGGCCAGCAGGAGCTCCTCCTGCAGGATCGTCGTGTAGGCGGCGATCTTGGAGTCGTTCAACATCACACATTCTCCTTTGTTCAGTTGTTATTTTATCAGACCCGCCGGTGCGCCCGCCAGGCCGGATAGTCCTCTTTTCTGCCGGTGCGGCGGCGTGTCACAGCGCGGGCACGTCGTCCTCCTGATGCACCCAGTCGTGGACATCCACGATCTGGAACTCCGTCTCCGTCCGGCGGATAATGACCCGGCTGATCCCGGCGTTGATGACCTGACGGCGGCACATGGCGCAGCTGGTGGCGTCTCCCAGCAGCGCGCCGGTCCGGGCGTCCCGCCCCACCAGATACAGGGTGCTGCCCACCATGTCCCGCCGGCTGGCGGAGATGATGGCGTTGGCCTCGGCGTGGACGCTGCGGCACAGCTCATACCGCTGGCCCCGGGGCACCTGCATGGCCTCCCTGGTGCAAAAGCCCATGTCCACGCAGTTCTTCCGCCCTCTGGGCGCGCCGTTGTAGCCGGTGGAGATGATCTCGTCGTTCTTGACGATGATGGCGCCATAGACCCTGCGCAGGCAGGTAGCCCGCTCCAGCACCGTTTCGGCGATGTCCAGATAATAGTTTTCCTTGCTGATGCGTTCCATGCAGACGCCTCCCTGTTTCGTATTAAGAACATTATAATACAAGGCGCCGGCAGATGGCAAGGAAGGGTTTGTCCGCCGCCCTCTGCGAACTGCACAAAAATTTGTACCAGAATTTGCCGCATCTCACAGAAGCCGGCGGGAGCCGCCCCAAAACAGGACGGCTCCCGCCGGTTATTTCACGACAATTTCAACCTGCGATTCTATTGCTTCAGGTTCCTTTCAGGATATGAATAATTTTGAAATTATTTATGCACAAAATCCGGGAAAAACCGGATAACTATGCAAGCGCGGCGGCGCGCTCAGGCGTTCTTGAACACCGTCTCCGGCGCGGTGATGACAACCCGGGTGTTGTCGGCCACGGAGTCGGTAAGGAAGGCGTTGCCCCCCACCACGGAGTGCTCGCCGATGACGGTCTTGCCGCCCAGAATGGACGCGCCGGAGTAGATGGTGACATAGTCGCACACGGTGGGGTGGCGCTTGCCCGGCAGGCTGGCGTGGCCGGCACGGGGGGACAGCGCGCCCAGCGTCACGCCCTGATACAGCTTGACGTGACTGCCGATGACCGTCGTCTCGCCGATGACGATACCGGTGCCGTGGTCGATGAAGAACCACGGGCCGATCTGGGCGCCCGGATGGATGTCGATGCCGGTGCGGCTGTGGGCGTACTCCGTCATCATCCGGGGGATCATGGGCACCTGCCGCAGGTACAGCTCGTGGGCGATGCGGTAGACGAAGATGGCAAACAGGCCCGGATAGGCAAAGATGATCTCCTCCTTGTTGGCGGCGGCGGGGTCGCCGTCGAAGGTGGCCTCGATGTCCGTCAGCAGCACCTGCTGGATGCGGGGCAGCTCCGCCACGATGGACTGGGTGATCCGGGATGCCTGCAACGACTCCTCCTCCGGCAGCGCCAGTGCGATCTGGGTGGTCAGCGCCGTCTCGATGCGCTCCAGCAGCAGCGCGGCGTAGTTCTCCGCCGGCAGGGCCATCAGCTGCGGATCCCCGAAATAGGCGGGGAAGAACAGCCGCCGCAGCTCCTTGATAAGGGAGATGATAGCGCTGCGGTCGGGCAGCCGCAGCTTTTTCCCGTACATGGGGATGGCCGCGTGGGCCATGGTGTCCGCCATAGCCCGTGCGATATCAGTGGAATTCGTCATGTGTTTGCGCCTCCTGACAACATAAAAAACGGTGGAAGATGTCACACATCCTCCACCGTTTCCAAAGAATACGGAATGATCGCGGCAAGCGCCGCGGTATCAGGCAGAAAACGTATGACCCTTTCGGGCGCAGCAGACCGTGCCCGCACAGGCGGCGGACAGACAACAGATACAGCTGGTCTGCTTAACGATCATACGTTTCTCCTTTTTGCGCGGCTCTCATCCGCGCCGTACTTCATTATACGGGACGGACGGCGGCCCGTCTATGTGCAGGATGGACAAAAAACAGAGCGCCGTACTGGGTGAATGTTGTGTCAGTTTCCTGTTGACTTTCGCGTTTTAAAGTTCTAAAATCAGCACCATAAAAAAACAGCCGGCGCGATACCGGCGGAAAGGAGACAGACATGGCCCGTCACATGATGCGTCAGGATATGATCCACAACGACATGGCACAGAACCATGCCGCCGTCTCCTATTATGCCGGTAACAGCTCCTATTTCTGGGGCTTCTTTTGGTACGCCTATTTTTGCGGCAATTCCCGATACCGGCTGACATGACATGCGCGATCCGACTTCCTCACAAGAGTCGACCAGCGGCTTCGTCGTTCAGGCGGGGCCGCTTTCTTTATTGGCATTACTTACAAAAAATGGAAGATCACAAACCAAAAAGGAAAAGGAGAAAATCAAAATGAATGCGATCTTAGCTGCTGCGGTCATCTTCGTGGTGTTCGCCGTCGGAGACATGATCTCCGCCAAAACAAAAGCCATTGTGTCCATGCTGCTGGTGGCGTCCGTGGTGTTCCTGGCCGGGTTCTGGGCAGGCATCTTCCCCACCACCATGTTTGCCGATTCCACGCTGCTGAGCATGGCCGGCCTGCTGGTGACCATGCTGCTGGTGCATCTGGGCACCACCATCCGGCTTCGCGACTTCGGCGCCCAGTGGCGCACCGTTATCATCGCGGCGGTGGCGTGCATCGCCATCTCCGCCGCCGTGTTCTTCATCGGTCAGTTCATCATTGACCGGGGCTTCGCGCTGGTGGGCGCGCCCATCCTGTCCGGCGGCGTGGTGGCCACGCTGACCATGCAGGACATGGCCAACAAGGCAAACCTCCCCGATCTGGCGGTGTTCGCCACGCTGGTCATGTGTGCCCAGGGCTTCGTGGGTTACCCCGTGGCCTCCCTGTGCCTCAAGAGCGAGGCCAAGCGCATCAAGGCGAAGATCGACGCCGGTGAGCTGCCGGTGGATACCGCCGCCGGCGCCGCGCAGGCCGCCGCCGCAGGCCGTAAGAAGCTGATCCCCGCGCTGCCCGACAAGTACAACACCCCCAACGCCATCATCGCCAAGGTCATTCTGGTGGCCCTGCTGTCCGTGTGGGTGTCCAGCCTGTTCCACGACGCCGTCAACAAGCTGGTATGGTGCCTGATCTTCGGCGTGCTCTGCAAGGAGCTGGGCTTCCTGGATGAGGACGCCCTGGGCAAGGCCCACGCCACCGGTATCGTTATGCCCATCATCACCCTGTCCATCTTCACCAACCTTGCCAGCGCCACCCCCGAGATGGTGGGCAGCATGGTGTGGCCCCTGGTGGTATGCGTGGTCATCGGCACCATCGCCTTCTCCGCCGTGTCCATTCTGGTGGGCAAGATCTTCGGCTACAGCTGGCAGATATCCATGGCCATCGGCAGCTCCTGCCTGTTCGGCTTCCCCGGCACCGTTATCATTTCCAACGAGGTCTCCGAGTCCACCGGCACCACGGCCCAGGAGAAGGCCGCCATCAACGCGGAGATCATGCCCAAGATGCTGGTGGCCGGTATGGTCACGGTGTCCATCACCTCCGTGCTGGTGGCCGGCGTCATGAGCGCGTGGCTGTAACACAGGGTATTTTCCGGAAAAGAGGTTTTGAAATATGTCTGAGATCAAGACGTTTGTAGACAGCATTTTTGAGGAGCTGGTGGCCATCCGCCGGGACATCCACGCCCACCCGGAGACGGGTATGCAGGAGGTACGCACCTCCGCCCTCATCCGTGAGAAGCTGGAGGAAATGGGCGTGGACGAGATCCAGCAGCCCCTGCCCACTGCCGTGGTGGCGCTGATCCACGGCAAAAAGGGCCCCGGCAAGTGCGTGGCGCTCCGCGCCGACATCGACGCCCTGCCCGTCCATGAGGAGAGCGGCGTCCCCTTCGCCAGCGAGTACGAGGGCAAGATGCACGCCTGCGGCCACGATCTGCATACCACTATGCTGCTGGGCGCGGCCAAGACGCTGTGCCGCCTGCGGGACAGCTTCGCCGGTACCGTCAAGCTGATCTTTGAACCCAGCGAGGATCTCATGCCCGGCGGCGCCCGGAAGCTGGTGGCGGCGGGTGTCATGGAGAACCCCCATGTGGACGCCATTTTCGGCCAGCACGTCTGCCCGTCGGAGAACGACACCGTGGGCCGGATGCAGCTGTACAAGGGCTACTTCACCAGTGCCGTCGACCTGTTCCACATCGCCGTCCACGGCAAAAGCGGCCACGGCGCCGCCCCTCATACCGCCCACGATGCCATCGCCTGCGCTGGGTATCTCATCACGGTTTTGCAGACCGTTGTCTCCCGCCGCATCGACCCTATGGACTCTGCCGTGCTGACGGTGGGCACCATGTCCGGCGGCGACGCGGTGAATATCACCGCCGGCGAGGCCCGGATGGTGGCGGTGCTGCGCAGCTTCAGCGACACGGCCCGCGATACCGCCATCGAGGAGGTCAACCGCATCTGCAAGGGCATCGGCATCGCCTTCAACTGCGACATTGAGGTGCAGCTGGAGGAGGGCTACGCCCTGCAGTACAACGACGGCGCCATGATCGATCTGGTGGATCGGGCGGTGACGAAGGAACTGGGTGCGGACAAGGTGATCCACCTCGACCGTCCCTTCACCGGCAGCGAGGATTTCAGCTTCTTCGGCAAGCTTACCAACACACCCTCCGCCTTTATGATGATCGACGCCGGACGGGGCGAGGAGCTGGTGTCCCTCCACAACGGCAAGATCGTGTTCAACGAGGACGTGATGAAGTCCGGCGCGGCGGGCCTGACCGCCATTGCGCTGGAGTATCTCAGCAAGTAACCCCTTAACGGCAACAACACACTGCCTTCCTTACAATTTTGCAGAAGCGGCGCACAGATCGTGCGCCGCTTCTGCGCGTGCGGACACCAAAGAGAACCCACGGCTCTGCCGGAAAGATCTCATCATCTGCTTTGCCCCATCTTTGACCATTTTCCACGCTTATTGTGCCGCACAGGCAAAAGCCTGTGTTAAGCAAATGACATTGCGGGAAGGCGAAGCAGCGAAAGGCTGGCCTTCACCACGCGGCTGACAAAGCGGATCATCTCATCCTTGCTGTACTTGTCATAGCCTTCCACGACAACATGCATCAGTCCATTTGACAGATGGGTATACATCATCTCCAGCTCTGTTTCGCTGGCATTAGGCAGCTCTTTCTGCCAGTAGGCGATGCTGTCCTCCTTGGCCAGGGCAATCATCCGCATAAGGACGGTTGAGCTTGTATTCCCCAAAATCAGGACTCGACACGCCGCCTGATTCTGATCGACCATATCGTAAATGGCCTCGATCAGAGCCGTCACATCAAACGAATTGACATAGCGAAGGGATTTCTCAAATG